>Ga0272445_1000067_pt1 | contig 102055 bp, 87 predicted proteins | sample YNPCB0031_FD_194404 | JGI IMG/M metagenome (GOLD analysis project Ga0272445, IMG submission 194404) | Hot spring sediment microbial communities from Yellowstone National Park, WY, United States - YNP-CB-003-1 | ecosystem: Environmental > Aquatic > Thermal springs > Hot (42-90C) > Sediment...
CCCACCATTCATACTTGATAAAATAATTCCCATTTATCAACATATCCCTTTCGCCAAAAAAGATAAAAAAATAAAAATGGGGAGCGTGAGGGGCGAAGCCCCTCACAAACACTCACAAAGTGGTAATAATCTATATGTACAGTACACCGGGCTTTTACATTTGAGTTTCACAGGTTTGAAGGACCTCTCCCTCAAGGTCATAATCAAATGCTTTGATTATTTTTACTTTTAAAAATTCTCCCGCTTTTAAACCTCTTCCCTGAAGGTAAGTAATGCTATCTATCTCAGGAGCCTGTCCATAAATTCTCGCTATGTAAACCCCTTCCCTTTCTTTATGTCTTCCATCAACTATTGCATCATAAACCTTCCCAATTCTTTTTCTGTTTAATTTTCTGGAAATTTTTCTCTGGAGGTCATAAATCTCGGCTGCCCTTTCCTCTATCTCTTCCTTTTTTAACTTTTTCTTCAAATTGAATGCCTCTGTTCCTTCCTCATCAGAATAGGGAAAAACTCCGAGATAATCAAAAGGGTAGTCAACAATAAATTTTTTCAGTTCTTCAAAGTCCCTCTTATTTTCCCCTGGGAAACCCACAATGAGAGATGTTCTCAGAAATACCCCATTTATTTCTCTTCGCAATTTTTCAATAAGTTTTTTTATGTAATCCGGAGGGGTTCCTCTCTTCATCAGTTTTAAAATCTTTTTAGAAATGTGCTGGATGGGAATGTCTATGTATTTAACAATTTTTTCCGAATCCCTTATCTTTTTTATCAATGCGTCTTCAAAATACCTCGGATAACAGTATAGAAGCCTAACCCACTTTAATCCCTCTATCTTTTCAAGAGAGGAAAGGAGGTTGGTAAGAGAAGGTCTTCCATAGATGTCAACTCCATAAAATGTAGTATCCTGAGATATAAGGATGATTTCCCTGTAACCCTTTTCTACGAGGGACTCACATTCTTTCTTGATGTCTTCAATTTTTCTGCTTCTATATTTTCCCCTTATTGAAGGAATTGTGCAGAAGGAACACTTTTTTGAGCATCCCTCTGAGATTTTCAGATAGGCATAGGGATAGGTGCTTACAGCTCTCTCAAGTCCGTCATAGCTCAATATCTTTTTGGAAAGAAAAATTTTCCCCTCATTTTTTCCTTTTAAAATCTCGGGAATCCTCAGAATGTCATTTACGCCCACGAAGTAATCCACATCAGGATACAGGCTGAGCAGGGATTCCTTGAACCTCTCAGGAAGACATCCTGCCACCAAAAGCTTTGAGAATTCTCCTTTTCTTTTCTTTTTCAAAAATTCTTCAATATAACCCTTTGCCTCCTCAACCGCTCCCTTTATAAATCCGCATGTATTTATTATGACGAAATCCGCATCCTCCGGACTTGTAGAGAGGACAAATCCATTTCTTTGCAAAGAGGATATTATTATCTCTGAATCAACAAGATTTTTCGGGCATCCCAGATTTATCAGGTATATCCTCTCCTTCACCTTTTTGGGCTTTCTATTACCTCTACATCCTGTGGAATTTTAAATTCAAATTCTCTATCTTCAATTCCCCGGTTCACCTGAATTTCCTTAAATTCTATTTCGGTTTCATTGCCAAGATTATCTACCACTGTTGAACTCCTCACCAGGAATTCCTTCCTATCAACACAAATTACGAGTTCTTTAAGATTCTCTATCGGCGTTTTTGGGTCAAGGTTTAAGCAGATTATCTCTTTGCTGGAAGACTTTATGCTTACATTGAACTCCTCTGTCAATTTCCCCATGCCGGAGAGAAAATTTGAAGGGGTTTCGGTTGAGAAAGCAGTTTTGAGGTCCGCTGTGATCACCCTTTTTTCATCTGGCATGTAAAACCATATCCTCTTCCCATCAGAAATTACCTGCTGTCCGGAAAGATACTCCCATTTCATCTTATCGGGTTTTTTAAACTTGACCACTCCTTCGTCTTTCTGGCTTCTCCCTATTGTTTTATAGGTAACTTTTTGAACAAACCTTGCCTTCAGGTCCTTTACTTTTTCGTAAGTGCTTTGAATGCTCTTTGTAACCTCAAAAAGCTCGCCTGCCTGTGCCTTAAAGACAAATAGCAGAACTCCTATCAAAACTCCCGTCTTCTTCATCTCTTTTCCTCCTTATAAATATATTTTCCCGAATTCGGGTCTTTCACAATTATTCCATCTTTTTCCATTTCTTCTATAATTCTCGCAGCTCTGTTAAATCCTATCCTCATTCTCCTTTGAAGTTTTGAGATTGAAATCTCTCTTTCCCGCTTCACAATTTCAATGGCTTCCTCATACCTTTCATCCCTGAAACTTTCTTCCTCCCTTTCCGCCTCTTTCTCTTCCTTCTTCAATTCTTGAAGGTTGAGTTCGTATGAAACCTCAGCCTGACTGGAGAGGAACTCTACAACCCTCTTTATTTCTTCATGAGATACATAGGCGCCGTGAACCCTCTGGAGCTTTGAACTCCCCGGTTTCATAAATAGCATGTCTCCAGCTCCAAGAAGATGTTCTGCCCCGGACACATCAAGGATGGTTCTTGAATCAATTTTTGATATTACTTTAAATGCTATCCTCGCAGGAAAATTTGCCTTTATTATTCCCGTAACTACATCCACAGATGGTCTCTGAGTTGCAGCAACGAGATGGATTCCAGATGCCCTTGCCATCTGTGAAAGCCTTGTTACATACTCTTCAATCTCCTTTGGAGCAGTAATCATGAGGTCTGCCATTTCATCAATTACAACGACTATCCTTGGAATCACAGGATATTCATCTGTCTTCTTGCTTGCGAGTTTGTTATACTCTTCTATATTCCTCGCTCCCAGGTAGTTCATCGTTCTGAATCTTGTTTCCATTTCCTCAACAAGTTTTCTCAAAACCTTTGGTGCATCTTTGGGATTACTCACAACCTCACAGTAAAGATGGGGGATACCGTTATAGAGTGTTAGTTCTATCATCTTTGTATCAATCATTATGAACCTGAGCTCATGGGGAGTCTTTTTGAAAAGGAGGCTTATGATAATTGAATGGAGGCATACGCTCTTTCCTGAGCCTGTAGTTCCTGCTATAAGAAGATGGGGCATGGGTTCAAGGTCAGCAATCACTGGTTCGCCTGCTATATCTTTTCCCAGAGCGAGGGGAAGTTTCTGGTCAGTCCTTCTGAATTTTTCAGAGGATATGATTTCAGAAAGATAAACCTTTTCCCGAATCCTGTTTGCTATTTCTATTCCAATCCTTCCCTTTCCTGGAATGGGCCCCACAATTCTTACACTTTCAGCCTTCATCCCCAGGGCAAGGTCATCCGCGAGGTTCAGGATTTTGCTCACCTTTACTCCTGAAGCGGGTTCAAATTCAAATACCGTAATAAGAGGACCAGTCCTCACCTCCACCACCTTTCCTTCTACTCCGAAATCCCTCAATTTCTTCTCCAGTTGAAATACCGCTTCTTTTAACTCCGATTCGTCGGGTTGCGACCTTGTAGCCGGTGGAGTGTCTAAAAGGTCAATAGTGGGTAATTCAAATTTTTCATCAGTCTTTATTAATGGAAGCTGAACAAGAAGAGGTGTTTTGGGAGTTGGGGTTTTTGGAGTAGGAGTGGGCGTTTTTGTGATTGCAATGTGAATGGAGGATTCCTCTTTTCTTTTGAGGATTTCAAGCCTCTCCCTCCTTTTTCTTCTCCTTTCCCTCCACAACTGGATTTTCTCTCTTAAAAGGACGATTGTGTCAATAACCTTTTCTCCAGCCCACGTGAGCCCATCATAAGGGCTTATGCCGAAGAAAAGAAGGAGAAATGTGAGGAAAAAGATAAATGACAAAAATCCAGTTCCAAATCCTCCGAAGTAAGGCTTAAACAGCTCATCCGTGAGAAATCCCCCGATGCCTCCTCCCCCCCATCGTTTTGCTCCGTGAGAGATGATATTGAAGAAGACACTTCCGAACACAATTGAAAGGATGAGCCATAATGCTTTCAACGGAATTTCATTGAAAGAAAGTTCTTTTATTAGACTTATTCCTGCCAGGATGAAAAATAGGGGTATCAACCATGCGCACATCCCCGTAAGGGAGAAAAAGAGGTCAGAGGTATAGGCTCCGAATTTTCCTATCCAGTTATGAATTTCGCCTTCTCTGGCTGTATTTATTGAAGGGTCGTTCGGCGAATAGCTCATGAGGGATAGAAAAATGAGAATTCCAAACGATATAAAACCAATTCCCGCTATTATCCATCCCAGATTTTTTCTTTCTTCCTGTGTTCTGCCCATTTTCAACTTATGGATAACAAAAATGTTACCACAAAACCCATAAAAAGGGAATACAGGGAAAAGTATTTAAACCATCCCTTGACCACAAGTTTCTCCATCAATTTCAAAAAAAGGAATGAAAAAAGAATTGAAAAGATGAAGCCAGGAAGATACATCTCCTTCTCCCCTGATTGTGGAAAGCCGGTCTTTAAACTTTCCAGCAATTGAGCACCGGCAATTGCAGGGATAGAGAGAAGGAAGGAAAACTCAAAAGCCAGATTTTCTTTTATGCCCAGATGAAGTGCCGATGTGATAGTTATTCCCGACCTGGAAATGCCAGGCACAACTGCTATTCCTTGCGCTATTCCTATAATTACTGCCCTTATAAAATCAATTTCTCTCCCTTCCTTTCCTTTTTTTAAAAATAGAGTAGCAAGAATCAGTCCGTTTATGAGCATTGCCTTACCTGCTTTTGAAGGAGAACTGACCAGTTTTTCAACATAATCGTGAAGAGGATAGGCAATGAAGAAAGTAAAAATTGAACTCAAAATTATGAAAGCAAGGAGCTTTAAATTTTTAAGAAGGATGAGTTCCTTAATCCTTTTTCTGAAATAAAAAATTATTGCCAGAAGGCTTCCACAATGAAGGGTTATTGTAAAAAGAAGAAAAGACGAAATCTCTGGTTTTAAAAAGGAGCCGAAAATTACAAGGTGTCCTGAACTGCTTATGGGAAGAAATTCAGTGGCAGATTGGACAAATGCAAGTAAAAAAGATTTAAGAATTTCCATCTGAAAGGGCTTTTATGCCATCTTCAATCTTTGTCCTTATGAGATTCATGAGAGTTTCTTTGTTTTCCATCGTAAAAGATGATGTTTCTACAGGAGGATGGACCAGAATCTTTACCCTTTTTCCTTCTCCCAGCCGTAAACTCTTTCTTGGAAGGATTTTATGGGTGCCATAAATGGATACAGGTACAATAGGGGCTCCGGATTTTATTGCGAGCACAAAGCCTCCTTTTTTAAAAGGCAGAAGGGAATTCCCATCGCTTCTCGTCCCCTCAGGAAAAACAACGAGCTTTTTTCCCCTTTTCACCTTTTCTGCTGCAAGGTCAATCGTTTTAAAAGCACTCTCCCTTTTTTCCCTTTCAATTACCAGATGACCCTGCAGGAACATAGCCCACCCAAACACAGGAATTCTTGTAAGCTCTTTTTTAGCCAGAAATCTCAATTGATGGGGAAAAGTTGCCATGATGGACGCAACATCAAGATGGCTCTGATGATTTGCCATTATTATGAAACTCTTTAAATTTTTGAGATGTTCAAGCCCCTTTACTTCAACTTTTACTCCGAGGGTTTTCAGTATAAGCCACGCCCACAATCTTCCTATTAAATAAGAGAGATTTCCGCCTGGATAAAAAAAGGTTAACAGTATTGCGGGGATGCCGAGGACAAGCGTGTATAGGCAGATGAGCAAAAGATAAAAAACATCTCTTATTTTTCTCATAATACTATCTTTACCCCTTTTTTATCCCATTTCAAGAATAAATAACCCCTTCCTTTTACCCTTTTGATTGGAAGGAAGAAGAACCTTTCTAAACAGCAAATAGAGGGCGAGAATCTCTTATAATGCGGGATTCCTTTTTTAGCTCATTAAGGATGTCTTTTGAAAATACACACATCTTGTGAATGAAGGCTCCATCAAGATACTCCAGCTTCCCCTTTATTCTCTTCTTTATTAATTCATCTATCTTTGATGGAGGAATTTTTCTTATATCGGGTCCCTTTGAGCCGACGCAGAATCCCCACTGGGTAAAGAAAGAAGGAATATATGTGTGATAGCCATACGCTTTTGGAAATACCCTTGAAAGGGTTTTGAGAATGGAACCGAAACAGAGGCTATTTTTCTGCCTCACCATGTTTGACTGAACCACAAAAACTCCGTTTTTGGTGAGTTTTTTGATAACCTCTTTGTAGAACTCTATTGTGAACAAAAGATAGGAGGGACCTCCCTCAAGAGGGTCTGTGCTGTCCATTATTATCACATCAAAGGACGAATTTTCAGCCTTCTCTACGAATTTTCTTCCATCTTCAAAATAGAGCTCCACCCTCGGGTCATCAAAGGAATTCTGGTGCATCTCGGGAAGGAACTTTTTGCAGATTTTAACAACCTCTTCATCAAGGTCAACCATTACACATCTTTTCACACTTTTGTGCCTCAAGACTTCTCTTATTGTCGCTCCTTCTCCACCTCCTATTACGAGGACCGTTCTTGGCTCCGGATGTGAAAGCATAACCGGATGGACAAGACTTTCATGATAGATGTATTCATCTTCCACTGTGGACTGAATTTTTCCATCAAGGATGAGGGATTTTCCAAATCCCTTTAATTTCAGAATCTGAACCTTCTGATAAGGAGTTTTTCCGCTCCAGATTTTTGACTCTACCTTTATATAGAGCCCATCATCAGGGGTAATCTGGTCAAAGAACAATTGGGGTCGCTTTCGCATCTTTCTCACAGGTTTTGTGGGGATACTTCAGGTTCTTGTATGAAAGGATTCCCCTTTTCACCTCAATGACCATGGGATTTTTGGACTTTGTCGCTTCTACAATGATAGAGACAGCCTTCTCAGGCTTAAGTGAATCACCGCAGGTGAATATGTCAACTGCCGCATACCCATATTCTGGCCAGGTATGAATAGAAAGATGTGATTCAGCAATCACTACCACTCCGCTTACTCCCTGGGGAGAGAACTTTCTGAAGGTATAATCTATGATTGTCGCCCCCGCCTCCTCCGCCGCCTTCATCAGAATTCTTTTTATCTCTTCAACATCGTTGAGCGTCTCCGGCTCTGCTTCCCTCAATTCAAGAAGCAGATGCCTGCCCAATCCATTCATGTTCTCACCTCCTTTCTTTTTTTAAAATGTAAACGAGTTTTTTCATCATGTCAATAAATTTTTATAATTTTTCTTTCTGCAATCTTCAATCCCTCAATTCAAGGAAGCTATAAGATTCCATTTAAAAAATTTTCGTATAGAAATTTTAAAGATAATGCAAAGAATGCTATCCCGGATTTGGAATTTTAAAAAGGAATTATCATGGCTTATTATTATGTAAATGTTGAGAGGCAACCTGTGGAGGTGATTAAGGGTACCAGATAAAGTCATCGGGAAGACACAAAAGGTAGACTCACAGGTTTTTAAAAAACCTAACCTCCCTTAGAATCTATAAGTAACCATCTCCAGAGGGGAACAAAGGAGATGTCTTTATCTCCTATTTTCTCTTTTGCTTCATACTCCCATGTGATGACGAGCAGATTTTCACACTTAAATTCTTCACTTCCTTTTATCAATGAGGTTATTTCTCGCTTTTCAATATTCTCCATAGAGGAAGCATAAGTAACCTGAATCAACTGCTTGATTTTTGTCCCTTCTTTCAATACGAAATCCACCTCCCTTCCCTGATAATCCTTCCAGTAAAAAACCTCAACAATGTTGTTCATCTCTAACTTCTTCAATTCCAGAAAAACCAGATTTTCCAAAATCCTTCCCGTGTTCTCTGAAAAGTTAGAAAATTGCGAGGCAATCCCTGTATCGTTCACATATATCTTTGGCAACGAAAGTAAAGATTTTTTTGAGGAAAGGTGGAATTTCCTCAGAAGAAAGGAAAAGAGTATTTCTTCAAGATAAGAAGAATACTGGTAGCGTTTTATTGCTAACCTCTACTTTCCCTTTAATTTGTCTGTAAATTTTGTTTATTGAAAATTCTTTTGAAAACGATTGAATCACAGAGTAAAGAAGTAATCTCGCAACCTCGGGATTTTCTATTTTATATCTTTCTATCAGATCTTTATAAAGCAGGACATTTATGTATTCTCTAAAGAATGTTTTTTCGTCAATTTTTCCTAAAAGGACCTGCGGGAATCCTCCTGTTTTCATATATTTCATCAGATAATTTTTGATTTTTGCCTCCTCCAAACTTGAATACACCTTTTTTATTTCAAAATTTTCAATTGATAAGAATTCTTCAAAGCTGAAAGGGAATACAATAAGGTTTAAACTCCTTCCCCGGAGATGGGTCGCAATCTCTCTGCTCAGGAGTTTTGATGAAGAGCCTGTAATGAATATAAAGTATCTTTTTTTCTCAACAAGGCTGTAAACAAAAGATTGCCATCCCTCAAGATTTTGAATCTCATCAAAAAATAGGTATGATGGTTCTTTGCCATAGATTTCTATATGTTTTTGGACACAATTAACCACTTCTTTTCGCGGTTGGATTTTTATCTCATCATCTTCAAAGTTTACAAATAGATAGTCCTCATCTTTCAGGTTCAGTTTTTTAATCAATCCGTAAAGGAAAAAGGTTTTTCCAGCTCTTCGCGGTCCTATCACCGCATTGACAAATTCCCTGGTGAATTTTACATTTATTAACCTTTCAAACACCTCCTGTCTTTTTATATCCTCCTTTTTGTCAATCAGATATCTTCTCATTTTCCAAGAATAAACTTTTTATTAAATCTTTAGTCCTTTGGGATAAATATTATCACATCCAGAAATTTTTTTCAACATTAGTTTTTTGTTGGCTTTTAAAACAGCTCCTTGACATCCCTTTTAGATTTGATATTATAAAAACGAATTATGAAAAGGAGAGGTTTATATACCTTAACAATATTTTCCGTATTATTTGGTTTATTTTCTATTTCCTTTTCTCATCCATTGGAGAACAAGAAAGCCCCATACATAGCCCTTCAGGATGGGTATGGGAAGCTCTATCAGCTTGACGAAATTATTAAAGAGGCAAACCTCCTCATTCTAACATTCTTTTCAAAGGACTGCATTGAATGTAAAAAAGAAACAGAGGCTTTCAACAGGATAAGCAGAAGATACAAAGACCAGAAGGTCGTGATTATATGGATACTTGTTGGTGAGAATGAAAAGAGGACGAAGAAACTGAAGGAAGAATGGGGGATTGAGTTCACAGTGCTTGCTGACAAGTTTGGAGAGGCTGCAATGGATTACATTATAGGGAATCAGTTTCCACAGACATTTTTCATAGACAAAAATGGAATAATAAAGGGATGGAAGGCAGGGGGTTTGACTGAAAAGGAACTTGAGGAAAAAATAAAGGAGTTCTTAAAATGAAGAGGGTTTTTTGGACTTTTCTATTTCTTTTATTTCCATCAACCATATTTGCAGAGACCCTTGCTGTTTTACTGTGTCAGACAGAGGAAGGGCTTATTAAATACTCCATAAAGGAGGCTATGCAGGACAGCCTTATCGGAGTTGCAGGAAAACTCACAGACTATGAAATTATGACAAAAGAGAATGTGATGGTTATTCTTGAGAAGAAGGGGGTTGACCCTAATAAGTGCGGAGAGGCGAGCTGTGCAGTTGATTATGGAAGAAAACTGACAGCAGATAAAGTTATTACCTGTAACATAGTGAAGATTGAAAATGAATGCAGGATGTATCTCAGAATGTATGATACCCATACAGCAAAAATGATAAATTCCATTGAAGACTCCTCATCCTGTTCAGAAAGCAAACTCTTAAATCTTATAACGAGCCTCGGTGAAAGACTATTAAGGGGAGAGATAAAAGGAAAGGGAGAGGGAATACTTGAATTAAGGACGAGCATTGATGATGTGATGTTTAATGTTGATAATGGCGAGATTACAGGGAAGGTGACAGGGAGTAGGTTGATAAGGCTTCCTGCTGGAAGACATAAGATAAAATTTGAGAAAGAGGGGTTTGAGCCTTACGAAGAAGAGGTTTTTCTTGAGAGGGATAAACCAAAGACAATTGATGTTGTTTTGAGTCCAGTTAAGCCGAAGACAATGGTAAGTTCTGGAGTTGGGGTTCTTCACATAGAGTCAATCCCTGAGGGTGCGGAGGTATATATTGATGGTAAGAAGCATGAGGAGAAAACGCCTGTTGACATAATGGATATTCCTGCTGGAACCCATACCATTGTCCTGAAGAAGCCCCTTTATAAACCATACATGAAAAATGTCATCATAAACGCAGACTCAATTACAAAGGAGATTGCAAAATTAGAAGAAAACTTCGGAAGGGTTTTTATAGATACAAAGCCAGAAGGTGCAAATATATACATAGATGGGGTTTATAAAGGAAAAACCCCGTTCTCCGATGAGAGGATGGAGGCAAAGGCATACAAGGTAAAACTTCAGATGGAGAATTATTATGACAGGGAAGAGGTTATATCTGTATATCCAAACAGAGAATACAGAAATACCTTTGAATTGAGCCCGGCATTTGGTTCAATAATTGTAAGGGGGATGAAGGGAGCGAGTGTTTATATTGATGACATTGAAGAGGGTGTAATCGGAGATAAGCCGTTTATTAAGGAAGTAGTCTCTCCTGGAAGGCATTCAGTTCTCGTAAAGAAGAAGTATTACAAATCATATAAGGAGGATGTTTTTGTGAGAGAGGGTGAAAAGGTTGAGGTGAATGCGGTATTAAAGGAGAACCATGCATTCTTAACAATAGAATTTCCTCCTGAAATAGAAGAGGATGTAGAGGTATTCATTGATGGTGAGAGTTCAGGAAAGGGAAGGATGACAGGGGTGAAGGTTGAGGCGGGTGAACATGTCATTGAAACAGGAAACCCTGAGAAATTCAAGCCATTCAAACAGAAAATAGTCCTTTCACCCCTTGAACACAGAATTTTAAAGCTCTCACCTGTTCCGAGGAAGGGGAAGATAATAGTGGTCAGTCAGCCAACAGGAGGGACTGTATATATTGATGGAAAGGAAGTGGGAATTGCACCGGTGGAGAAAGAGGTTTTCAGGGGAGAGCATTTGATAGAGGTAACGAAGAAGGGGTATTATAAGGGTTCAAAGAAGATAAGGGTTGAGGAAGGTGAAACAAAACAGGTAAAAATAGAAATCCTCAAATACCAGCCTGCAAGGGTTTATATAAATGTGGAACCTGAGGCAGAGGTCTATATTGATGAGGAATACTTAGGTTCTGGATGGAGATTTGAGAAAGAAGTGGAGCCAAACAAAACCATAAGAATCATTGCAAAAAAGAAGGGCTACTACGATTCATCAGATGAAATTTACCTCACCCCAGGTGAAACAAAATCTGTCAATTTGAGACTTGAAAAGAAACCCACATGGTTTCAAAAGAAACCAAAGGGATTTTATATAACAGGGAATTTTGGGGGATTGACTACATGGGGAGAAACTTTAGGTTCAACGGGTGCGATGCTTGGTGGAAGTATAGGTTATTACTTATACCCTCGGGATGTAGTGGGTCTTGAGGTTGGTATGAATTTTAACAACATCCAGATTTCAGATACGGGTCTAAATATGCTCTATTTTCCAATAAACATAGCATTGGGGGTTAAACAGTTCTCGTTTTATAGCGGCATCTCATTTGGTTATCAATGGATAGGAGATTCCTCGGGTGGACAGGTTCATTTTGAGATTGGATTTATCTCCCTTATTAAAAACCACTTCCTCCTGAAAATAGGCTCATCAATTGGAGGCAATTCCATATCTTATGGATTAAACTTTGGAGTAGTCCTATGAAGAAACTTTTAATAATTCTTCTAATTTTTGCAGGTTGCGATGAGGGGATTGAAAAATGGTTATTAATATTAAGATGCACAACTAATTCAGACTGTCCCCAAAACTATATATGTGAAAACGGTAAGTGTGTTTATCAGGGAGGAGGAGGTTTAACCCTCCTTTGGTCTTATTCCACGGGAAATCCGGTGTGGTCCTCCCCATCCCTCGGTGATATAGATAATGATGGAAGGTTGGAGGTTGTTGTTGGGTCTGCGGGATATGAAATCTATGCCCTCAACGGAGAGGATGGCTCATTACTATGGTCATATGGCCCATCACTGGGGAGAGGCTATTGGGTGACTTCTTCACCATCCCTCGGTGATATAGATAATGATGGGAAACTTGAGGTTGTTGTAGGGTCTGATGACGGTAATATCTACGCCCTGAACGGAGAGGATGGCTCATTATTATGGTCTTACACAACAGGAGGTTCTGTAACTTCCTCTCCATCTCTTGCTGATATAGATTATGATGGAAGAATTGAGGTTGTGATTGGGTCTGGTGATTATAAAATCTATGCTCTGAACGGAGAGGATGGCTCATTACTATGGTCTTATACAACACAAGGTGAAGTGGTCTCCTCTCCATCTTTTGGGGATATAGATAATGATGGAAAATTGGAAGTTGTTGTTGGGTGTATGGACTATAAAATCTATGCCCTGAATGGAGAGGATGGTTCAATATTGTGGTTTTATCGAACAGAAGATGTGGTAGTTTCCTCCCCATCCCTCGGTGATATAGATAATGATGGAAAGTTGGAGGTTGTGGTAGGGTCTAACGATCATAATCTCTATGCCTTGAACGGAGAGGATGGATCCCTACTGTGGTCTTATTCTACACAGGATGCTATAGTATTTTCCTCCCCATCCATTGCTGATATTGATAATGATGGTAAATTTGAGATTATAGTAGGGTCTAATGATGATAAAATATACGCCATAAATGGAGAAGATGGTTCAATTCTTTGGGGTTATGCCACAGGATGGGATGTGCACTCCTCTCCATCCCTCGGTGATATAGATAATGATGGAAAAATTGAGGTTGTTGTAGGGTCTTGGGACGGTAAAATCTATGTGCTGAACGGAGAGGATGGTTCACTTGTTTGTTCTTATACCGCAGGAGGTGCTGTGACTTCCTCTCCCGCCCTCGGAGATATAGATAATGATGGAAAACTTGAGGTAGTTGTAGGGTCTATGGACAGTAAAATCTATGCCCTTTCAACGGGTTCACCAGTTCCGTCCCCATCCCTTCTACCCTGGCCAAAGTTTAAACACGATGTAAAGAACACAGGAAAATGGACAGGCAACCCAGAGCCACCGTGGTGATAATAGGCTTTAGGCTGAAGGCGGTAGGCTGAAGGGGGAGAAATTATCTGCTCTGTTTCCTTTGCTCCTTCCTTTTCCAATTTATTTTCCCCCTTCTTTTTTTGCCTTACTCCCTCCTTTTGTAAAGGAGGGTTGGGGAGGATTTTATCTTTATCTAAATTTTTTCGTCAAATTCCAATTCTTTTAAAAAATCTCCCCCTACCCCTCTTTACGAAAGAGGGGAGTTAAAGGAATCTCTCCTTTACTCCTTCCCTTGAAAAGGGAAGGTTGGGAAGGGATTTCATCTCCCCCCTATGTTCCCCCTCTTCTCAAGAGGGGGGAAGATTAAGTGAGCAAGGGGAGGGTGAGGGAGGGGTTCAACTAAAAATCTCCCCCTACCCCTCTTTACGAAAGAGGGGAGTTGAAAAAAATTAAAGAGGTAGGGGAGAAATTATCTGATCTGTTTCCTCTGCTCCTTCCTTTTCCAATTTATTTTCCCTTCTTTTTTTACCTTACTTGGGGAGGATTTTATGCCTGTTTAAATTTTTTCGTCAAATTTTTATTATTCCAAAAAATCTCCCCCCACCCCTCTTTAAAAAAGAGGGGAGTTGAAGGAAGCTCTCCTTCACTCCTTCCCGAATTCATTTCCCTCCCCTTTTTCTTTACCTTACCCCCTCCTTTCGTAAAGGAGGGGAGGGGAGAAATTATCTGATCTGTTTCCTCTGCTCCTTCCCTTCGTAAGGGAAGGTTGGGAAGGGATTTCATCTCCCCCCTGTATCCCCCCTCTTATCAAGAGGGGGAAAATTAAGGATGCAAGGGAAGGTTGGGATGGGTTTTTTCATCTCTAAATTTTTTCGTCAAATTTTCAATTCTTTTAAAAAATCTCCCCCTACCCCTCTTTACAAAAGAGGGGAATTGAAAAAAATTGGGGAGGGGTTATAAAAAGGCTGAGGGCTTAAGGGGTAGTTTTGGTCTTTGAAACTCTTAATAAAATACCTCCTTCAGCCTTAAGCCTACCGCCTTCAGCCTAATACCCCCTTCCGCCTACCGCCTAAAGCCTTAAGTCTAAACAAAGCCTAAAGCCTTAAGCCTGATATTGAGCGATTATTTCCCCATCAATTCTCTGTGCCGATGCTCAGCCCTTTCTTCCATCTTCTCAAGGATTCTCACAATATCTCTTTGTAGCTCCCTCATCTCCCTCCTCCCCTCTTCTATCATCCTGTTTGTTTCGTTAAGGAATATCTCAAGCCTCTTAAATCCGTCTTCCAGGATTCTTTCAAGTCTTTTATTTCCTTCTTCAGACCTTTTTAATCCCTCCTCAATCAGGAGCTGGGTTTCTCTTTTACCCTCTTCAATTATCCTTTGAGTGTCCTTTTTGCCCTCCTCAATTATCCTTTCCACCCTCATAAATCCTTCTTCAATCATCTTTTCAACCCTCTTCCATCCTTCCTCAATCATCCTCTCAACCCTTTCATCTGCCTCCCTGCTTCTTTTAAACTCCTCCTCAATGAGTCTCTCAATCCTTTCATCCGCCTCCTGACTTCTCTTAACCCCCTCCTCAATCATTCTTTCAACCCTTTCATCTGCCTCCCTGCTTCTTTTGAACCCTTCTTCAATCATCTCTTTGCTTTCTTTATCCATCTGCTTTATCAATTTCTCGGTCCTCCATCCAAGATAGAGACTTATACCTCCCAGTATAACCCCGAGGATTGTAATCATAAGTGCCATATCAAATGGCAATAAAGCCCAGCTCACCCCAATTGCTCCACCTATGAGTAGTGCAAACCATATCATAATTTAATTTTAACCCATAAATTTTTTGAAGTCAAGCATTTTATTAAATTCCAATTTTAACAAGTTTTAACGAAAATTTTTTTAAACACTAATGAGAAACAGGAGTACTCCGTTTAATTACAAAAATGCCCTATACTTTTTATATCGCTCAATTATTTTTTCCAGATTGAAAGGAGAATTGCTCTTTTTGTCCCTTCTTTTATTTTTGCCCTTTCATCAATTCTCAATCCTCCAACCCAGACTATCTTTCCCCTGGAAAGGAAAATGGGTATTCTTCTTCTCTCTTGAATTGGAATCTTCAGGTCTATGAAAAGGTCGTGAACCTTCTTTTCCCCTTTCATACCAAGTGGAATAAATCTGTCCCCTTTTCTGAAATTTCTCACAACTACTGGAAAGCCAGCCTCTTCTCCGTCAAGAAGGGCAGTATTTGGGTCTTGCGGGATTTGAAATGGCGGTTCAACCATCTTCACATCAATGACCCAGTTTTTAATCTCATACCTTCCCTCTGATTTTATCTCAAATTCCCATTCTTCTTCTTCCAATTCTTTCCTTGTAAAAACGATTTCATCCCCGACCCTCTCAGCCTTCCAGTTTTTTTTGAGTTTAACCATCCTCCCACCAGGAGAAAAAAGGGAAAGGAGGAGGTCAATAACTCTTGACGATGAAACCGGTTCTCCTGAAATTTTTTCAAGAGCAATTTTTAGTAGCCACCTCCTGCAAAAAATGTCAAGCTCTTTAAAAAATTTCAAATCCATGATGTAATCTCCATTCCTTTCAAAAAGAATTCTTTCTGAAACAAGGCGAGCCATACCGGTTATTCCTAAAGATGACATCCAGAGGTTTACAATAGCATTTTTCAGGTTGGGAAAATGTTTTTCCATTTCGGGAATAACGTTCAATCTTATGAAATTTCTCGGTATTCTTGTGTCAAAGTTCGTCTCATCTATCCTGTATGAGGCTTTTATATCCTTAAGGTATTTTAAGACATCCTTTCTCCATACACAGAGAATGGGTCTTATAACATTTCCTGCCCTTGGAAGAATGCCGTTCAGACCCTCAATTCCCGTTCCCCTGAGGATTCTCATGAGCACCGTTTCAACCTGGTCATCAAGGGTGTGGGCTGTGGCAATAAGGGAGTATCCCTCTTTTTCTGCCACATTCTTCAGAAACTCGTATCTCTTTATCCTCGCCCATTCCTCCGGAGAAATACCTTTGCGTCTTTTCTCCTTTAACTCTCCGTAGTGAAACCTGACCTCTTTACACATCTTCCTCACAAACTCAGCATCCGCATCGGACTCTTTTCTCAATTTGTGATTGAAGTGGGCAACACCTATCTCAATTTTTAATTTTTTTCTTAAACTCAAGAAAGAGTGAAAAAGGGCTGTAGAATCAGGACCCCCTGAAACTGCGAGAAGGACTTTATTTTCCCCTTCTTTTATAAGTGAAGAAGTTTCAATCCACTTGAGAACCTTTTTTTCAAAGGGCTTCATCTGTCAAAATTTTTATTACCTCAACCCAGAAATTTACAGTCTCATCCTCCGGGCAATCCGCAACAAGCGGGTCTATTTCACACAGGTCCATTCCGACGATTCTTTTGTTTTTAAATTTTTTTAAAAGTTTTTTTATAAATCCGAGAAAAATGGATGGTGGAATGCCTGAAAAATTCCTCATTCTCACCGCACAGGTTTTCTCTACCGCACATACATCCGCATCAATGGAGATGTAGATTTCGCCATATCCATCAGGGATATCAGGAACATCTCCTTTAAGTATTTGATTTTTTTCTATTATTTTTAACCCTCCTTTTTTTAGGTTGAGGAGTTCCCTGTATGGTGGAGTTCCTTTCAAAAATTTCTCAGAACTGCCTATTATGAAGACATCATCAGGTTCAAGAATTTTATCTTCAATCATTTTCAAAATAAAATTTGTTGATGAGAAAAAATTATCCTCCTTTCTTCCAAGCCTTGCAGAGATTGATATGGCATCTATGTGGGAATCAAAGCAAAGAAACAGTGGACTTTTTCCCTTTCTTTTGAGAGCCTTTAAGACTCCATATGTCATGCAGTGTTCCTCTGATATGATGAATGGGATTCCATCGTTTAAAGAGAAGACGCTATCTTCCACCATTTCTGCTATCATTCTTAATCCACCCTTTTTGATAAATTCAATTCTGTTGAGTGGATTGAGAAGGGGAAGGGTTTCAACTGGAGGAAGGGGAAGGAGCCATTCAGGAACATTCACATTTCCGTTCAGGACGAACCTCTTTGAGGAAAATTTTTCGGATAAAAGACTGTAACCTGTCTTTGAGATTGAATATGAAAGGGACGGAAGAAACTTATAAACTGCCATCCTTTTTACCTCAAGGGATTCTTCATCAGGGTTTGTGTCAACAGGAACTCCTATGACTACAACTTTATCCATTTATAAATTTTACCAGAGAGATGGTGACCAGGATGGTGTTTTCTGGTCATAGTTTGAATATGTAAGCATAGAGGTTTTTCCGTATAAGAGGTCCACCACATATATCCTCCAGCGAAAACCCTCATCTCTACAGGAAACTGCGATGAGGTCTCCAGAGGGAGCAAAGGATGGATTCTCACATCCGTAAAAGGAGTCCATTTTTACCATCTCCTCCCTCCCTTCATTTATGTAATAGATATAAAGGACAGGATTGTTCTGAACCTTTGTGTAAATAAGCCTTGTCCCATCTGGAGAAAACTTTGGTGCGGTGGCATACTCAAATGGCGATGTTATTCTTTCTCTTTTACCGCTCTCCAGGTCCATAATGTATATGCCCGGTTTTCCGCCTTTGTCGCTTGTGTAGGCAATTTTTTTTCCATCCGGAGAGAATGAGGGCGAGACCTCAATGAACTCATCAGATGTAAGTTTTTTGATTTTTCCTGTTTTTAACTCATAGAGAAAGAGGTCTATTGCCTCGCCATCGGATGTAGAGTAGATTATAAATCTTCCATCCGGAGAGATGGCAGGGGTGGCTTTGAAATTCTGGGATATGAATAAGGGTTTCTGGATGCCTTCCTGTAAGTCTATTATGAAGATATCTGGTCTTTTCACCATGTAGCAGACGAAGAGAATTTTCCTCCCGTCATAAGTCCATGAGGGAGACATTGCGAGCTTACATCCTGTAGAAATTCTTCTTTTATCCATTCCATCGGGAGATGAGATATATACCTCTCTCTTTCCTGGTGGTCCCTCAACAAACACTATGTTTGAGGCAAAGGGTGGATTTCTTGAAAGGACCTCCTTAACGAAAATGTTTGAAAACTCCTTTGCGAGAACCGATGGACTTTTTCCAGAAAAATTCCTTGTAAGGTTGACGCCTGGACCAAAAAGGTTAAAAACCCATTTTTCATGAGAATTTGTGAGTTTTATTATGTAGTCTCCCCTTCCGGTCTCAACCTCCCCAAAATATCCGAGCATCTTCTCCATCCTTTTTGTTACCTCCTGGGGACCGACAATGGAAACCCCTATTTTTTTTATAGAAGGCTCTCTTACCTCAATTACCATCTGGGAAAATATGATTCCTATGACGAAAAGGAACTTCATTCGGAGGAGAATATAAAGATTATTTCAACTGGCTTTTTTGGATTCCAGGGTGGTGGAGAAAATGTCTCTATTGAATCAATGACGCTCAAAGCAATGGCATCAAAGGTAGGATTGCCCGAAGATTTTTCAATCTTTCTTTCAATGATTTTTCCGTCCGAAGAGATTTTCACAAGGACCTCAGCCTTCAGGTTTTTCCCCTTTAGAGGAGAAACTATTGTCCATTTTTCCTTTACCGTTTTCCAAAGAATATTCGCATACCGGGTTTTCATATCCTCTGGAATAAACTCCTCCCCCTCTCCTTCTTTTTCACCCTTACCCATCCCTTCCCCACCTCCACCTTTTCCCGTTCCCTCTTTAATTTCACCTCCAGATGGCTTCTGAGAGACGGTCTTTTTCTCTTTATCACCCTCTTTTTTATCTCCCCCCTTACTTTCCCTCTTCCCCTTTATCCCTTCTAATTTCTTTTCTTTATCCTTTTTCAATGCCACTTCTTTTTTTGAAACATCCTGTTTTCTTGCCTTTTCCTCTTTTTGTTTTTCTTTGTTTTCTATTTGAGATTTCCCTGGAGATTCTTTTGGCGTCTGGACTTGAGGATGTTCCTCCTTTTTTACCTCCTCTCTTATCTCTTCTTTTGCACTTTCAGCCTTTACCTCATTGCCCTCAACTTTTTCAATCGCAGGCAATCCTTTCGTTTCTTTTTTCTCCTTTCCACCTCCAGCTGAATAAAGGGAGACGCGGACAAATTTCTTTCTTACGGGATTTCCAGATGGAACCGCAATGGCAAGAAAAAGTAGAAGGTGGATGAAAATGGCAGAAAAAATTGCTTTTTTCAAAATCTCCCAGGGCATCACTCCCTCTCTGTAATAAGCCCTATTTCAGTAAATCCTTCTTCCTTCAAAATGTTCAATATATCAATAACCTCCTCATAATAAACCTTTGCATCAGCCTCAATGAGAAGGGGCTTTTTCTCCCTCATTTCCTCTTTTACCCTTTTTATTAGATTTTCCTTTGAGACCTCTTTCCCGTTCAAAGAAATCCTTCCGTTTCTTTTTATTGTGATTACCACAGCATTTTCTGCATTTATTTCCTCAGAGGCTTTCGCCTTTGGAAGCTGAACATCCATTCCTGTTTTCAACATGGGAGCGGATATCATAAATATGATTAACAGCACTAACACTACATCCACAAATGGGGTGACATTTATGTCGCTTAATGTCGTGTGCTCCTTTCCTGTTTTGATTGCCATATTTTTATTTAAACTCCAAAGGGTTTTTAAATCAAATTGATAAGTTTTTCCTTAAAGGTCCATACCAGAAATTTCAGCGGTTTACCCTGCACCAATCAAAGAATGATGAAATAATCTTCTGTAAAAATTTGTAAAAATAATTAAGATGGGTAAAATAAAATACTGAAAGCGAGGGTGGCGGAACTGGTAGACGCGCTGGACTTAGGATCCAGTCTCGCAAGAGGTAGGGGTTCAAGTCCCCTCCCTCGCAAAAAGGTGGAAAAATGGAATACAAGGTTGAATCACTCTCCCAGACAAAGAGGAAAATCCAGGTTTCCGTTGAAAAAGAAATATTTGAAAAAGAATTCAGAAAAATCCTCAAGGAGATTCAAAAAAACGCTGAGATAAAAGGGTTCAGAAAAGGAAAAGCTCCAGAAGAAATAATAATGAGCTATTACGGAGATACTGTAAGAAGGAATGCTATGGAAAACACCATCAAAATTACACTTTCTGACATACTCCAAAGAGAAGGATTAAATCCACTCCATCCTCCTGTGATTGAAGAGATGCTTATGGATGAAAAGCTTAATTACACAGTGAAATTTGATGTCCTTCCAAAAGTTACTCCGACAGGGTATGATAAAATAAAGGTCAAAATAAAAGATTACACTCTCACAGAAAAGGATGTGGAAAGGGTATTAGAAGACCTCAGAAGAAAACAGGGGACCCTTAAACCCATTGAAGACAGAGATTTCGTAAAAGAAAAAGATGTTGTGGAAACCGCCTCTCCAGATGGTAAAGAAAGAGGAGTGTTATTTCTTGTAGAGAAAGGCGATGAATTTGAAGGAAAGAAAATCGGCGATGTCCTCCATATAAAGGACAGGGATTTAAAAATCTTGAAAATCTACGAGTTAATACTTCCCGAGCTGAATGATGAATTTGCAAAGACCCTTGGAGAGCCCGACCTTTCAAGTCTGAAAAATAAGATAAAGGAAAATCTTGAAATGGATAGGAAGAGAATTTTAAAAACAAGGATCCACAATGCCATATTCCAGCACCTCATTAAAGTGAACAATTTTGAAGCGCCGGAGAGCCTCGTGAGCGAAGAATATGCAAGACTCAAAGAAGAATTTAAAAGGGAGGACCCCTCCTTTTTGAAACTTGCGGAAGAAAGAGTGAAAAGTGAAATCTTACTATATGCAATTGCTGAAAAGGAAAATATAAAGGCGGAAGATAAGGAAATAAGGGAAGAAATGGAAAGACTGGCAAGTGAAACAAAAAAGAGGGTGGAAGCTTTGTTAGCAAATGCTGAATTGAAAAGGAGGATAGAAGATAGTATAATAAGAAAAAAAACCATGGAGTTTTTAGAAAACAGGTGTGAGGTTGAATATGAAAGGGATTGAGAAGCAGGTTTCCCAGCTTGTTCCCATTGTGATTGAACAAACTCACAGGGGAGAAAGGGCTTATGATATCTATTCTCGCCTTCTAAAGGATAGAATTGTTTTTATTGGAGGAGAAATAAATATGTGGACCGCTAATCTCACCATAGCCCAGCTCTTATACCTTGAAGCGGAGGAACCGGATAAAGAAATTTATCTCTATATAAATTCCTATGGAGGAGATGTTTATTCAGGACTTGCCATCTATGACACCATGCAATACATAAAATCACCAGTTTATACCATTTGTGTAGGAATGGCAGCGAGTATGGCAGCAATTCTCCTCGCTGGCGGAGAAAAGGGTAAAAGATTTGCCCTTCCGCACTCAAGAATCCTTATCCATCAACCATGGGGGTCGGTTGGAGGGCAGGCAACGGATATAGAAATACATGCTAAAGAATTCATAAAAACAAAAGAAGAGGTGAAAAAACTCCTTGCCCAGCATACCGGTCAACCAATTGAAAAAATTGCGAAAGACATTGAGAGGGATTATTTCATGAATCCAGAGGAGGCTAAAAAATATGGAATAATAGATGAAATCCTCTTCTCAAGAACTAACAGGGAGAAACAAAATGGCAAGAAAACTGGATGATAAATTTGTAAGGTGTTCCTTCTGTGGAAAGAGTCAGAAAGAAGTTAAAAAACTTATAGCAGGTCCATCGGTCTATATATGTGATGAATGTGTGGAGCTGTGCAACGACCTCCTCGTAGAAGATTTTGAAAAAGAAGTAACCGAGGTAATAAGCGAAAAGATTCCAAAACCTGCCCAGATAAAGAAATTCCTGGATCAATATGTAATAGGGCAGGAAAGAGCCAAAAAAATCCTATCGGTAGCAGTTTATAATCATTACAAAAGGATTGAAAGTATGAATTTGATAAAGGATGTTGAAATTCAGAAAAGTAACATTCTTCTTATTGGCCCATCCGGCACTGGAAAAACCCTTCTTGCTCAAACCCTGGCAAAATTTCTTAATGTGCCTTTTACCATAGCAGATGCAACCACACTTACAGAAGCAGGATATGTGGGAGAAGATGTAGAAAACATCCTCCTTTACCTTCTCCAGAATGCGGATTTTGACATAGAAAGAGCCCAGAGAGGAATAGTCTATATAGACGAAATAGACAAGATCTCAAGAAAAAGTGATAGCCCCTCTATCACAAGGGATGTTTCCGGAGAAGGGGTTCAGCAGGCACTTTTGAAGATTCTTGAAGGAACCATCGCCCATGTGCCCCCCAAAGGAGGCAGAAAGCATCCTTATCAGGACTATATTCCTGTGGACACCACCAATATTCTTTTCATTTGCGGTGGAGCATTTGAAGGACTGGAAAAAATTGTGGAAAAGCGAGTTTCAACTGGAAGCATTGGATTTGGAAAGGAAGTAAAAGGGGACAAGAAATACACGAAGGGAGAGCTATATTCCATGGTTGAACCGGAGGATTTGATAAAATATGGACTTATTCCAGAATTTGTAGGAAGACTGCCTGTGATTGCTGTTCTTGACGAACTTGATGAAAATGCCCTTATTGAAATCCTTACCAAGCCCAAGAATGCCATTGTGAAGCAATATCAAAAACTTTTTGAACTTGAAGGTATAAGTCTTGTTTTCACCGAAGAAGCTCTAAAATCAATTGCCCATCTGGCTATAAAAAAGAAGACCGGAGCAAGGGGCTTAAGGGCTATTTTTGAAGAAAAGATGCTGGACATAATGTATGAACTCCCCAACATGAGAGGGATAGTAAAAGAATGCATTATAACAGAAGAGACAATTTTAAAAGGAGCTCCGCCCATCCTCGTAAAGGATGAACGGAAGATAAGCGGGGCAGACTAATATGGAAGAAAAAAAGTATCTCGGCACAGGAAAGAGATTTCTATTGCCTCTCATTCCTTTAAGAGACGTGGTAGTATTCCCGAGGATGACCATCCCCCTACTGATAGGGAGGGAAAAATCAATAAAGGCTGTTGAAGAATCTCTGAAACTCGGGAAAAATCTATTTTTGCTTGCCCAGAAAGATGCCCAGATAAATGACCCGAAACCAGAAGACCTTTTCCGAGTAGGAACTTTCGCCATCATCTCCAATGTGCTGAGACTTCCGGATACCACACTTAAGGTCTTCGTGGAAGGAAAGAAAAGGGGTTATGTCCATAGAATTATAGACATGCAAACCCACATCATGGTTGAAGCAGAGGAGCTGGTAGAAATAAATCCAAATGACCAGGAAACTGAAGCACTTATGAGGGCTGTTTTACACACCTTTGAAAAATACACCAAGCTTAACCCCAAAATTCCTCCAGAAGTTCTCGTATCCGTATCAGGCATATCAAATCCCTCTACCCTCTCCGATGTTATAATAGCACAGATGACTGTTAAATTTGCGGACAGGCAGGCTGTGCTTGAAGAACAGAATGTGAACAAAAGACTTGAAATGATTCTCAAACTTCTGCAGGGAGAAATTGAGATACTTGAAATTGAAGAGAGGATAAGACAGAGGGTAAAGAAACAGATGGAAAGGGCACAGAAAGAATATTACCTTACCGAGCAGATGAAAGCGATTCAGAAGGAACTCGGAGAAAAGGACGAATACAAACAGGAAATTGAAGAATTGGAAGCGGCTCTTAAAAAGAAAAAAATGCCAAAAAAGGTGAAAGAAAGAGTTGAAAGGGAAATTAAAAAGCTCAAAATGATGTCCCCCCTATCTGCGGAGGCGACTGTGTCCAGAAATTATATTGACTGGTTGCTTTCCATACCCTGGAACGAGAGGACAAAGGAAAAACTTGACATAAATGAAGCAAAAAGGGTCCTTGACGAGGACCATTACGGACTTGAAAAGGTAAAAGAAAGGATTCTTGAATTTCTTGCGGTTCGTGCTCTGGCAAAGAAAGAAATGAAAGCTCCTGTCCTGTGCTTTGTTGGTCCACCAGGAACGGGCAAAACATCCCTTGCAAAATCCATAGCAAGGGCAACGGGAAGAAGGTTTGTCCGCATTTCTCTCGGAGGAATCAGGGATGAAGCAGAAATAAGAGGACACAGAAGAACTTATATAGGTGCCCTCCCTGGAAAAATAATCCAGGGGATGAGAAAGGCTGGAACGAGAAATCCTGTATTTCTTATGGATGAAATTGACAAAATAGGAACCGATTACAGAGGAGACCCAGCTGCGGCGCTCCTTGAAGTCCTTGACCCCGAACAGAATCATGCCTTCAACGACCACTATATAGAAATTGATTATGACCTTTCGGATGTTCTCTTTATCACAACCGCAAATGTCACATACACAATCTCTCCCCCTCTTCTTGACAGAATGGAGATAATACGGCTTCCCGGGTATACTGAAGATGAAAAGCTTGAAATAGCAATAAGGCATCTCGTTCCAAAGCAGCTGAAGGCAACGGGATTAACCGAGGAAGAAGTAAGTTTTACACGACCTGCAATTCTGAAAATCATCAGAGAATACACAAAAGAAGCTGGTGTGAGGAACCTGGAAAGGGAAATAGGAAACATACTTAGAAAGATTGCAAAGGAAAAGGTGGAAAAGGGAATCAAAAAGCGAATCATTATAAAAGAAAGTGCTGTAGAAAAATACCTCGGAGTTCCAAAATACAGACACACAAAACCGGAAGAGGTGGATAAGATAGGGATTGCTAATGGACTTGCCTGGACAGAGGCAGGAGGAGAGATACTTGTAACAGAAGTTTCTGTAATTCCCGGTAAAGGAAAACTTATAATGACGGGTAAACTCGGGGAAGTGATGCAAGAATCCGCACAGGCCGCGGTGACTTATATAAGGTCAAGGGCTTCAGAACTTGGTCTTGAAGAAGATTTTTATTCAAAGGTTGATATCCATATTCATGTTCCCGAAGGAGCAATTCCAAAAGACGGACCATCTGCAGGTATTACGATGGCAGTGGCGCTTGCTTCAGCACTTACAAAGATTCCTGTGAGACATGATATCGCAATGACAGGAGAAATCACTCTCAGAGGAAGAATTTTGCCGATAGGAGGATTGAAAGAAAAACTCCTCGCTGCCCATAGAGGAGGAATAAAAACGGTCATAATTCCCCTTGAAAATGAAAAAGACCTTTCAGAAATAGAGAAAAAAATCATTGAGCCTCTTGACATAAAACTTGTGAGTCACATGGACGAAGTGCTTGAACTTTCATTAAAGGCTCCCCCAGAAGAAATATGGAAAGGAAGAACAAAGCTCCCCTCACAGATGCCCATTGAAAAAAAGGACCTTCAAATAGAGATACAAACACCCACCTCATAATCTATTCTCGCCGATGGTCAGTATTGGAGAAAATCCGGATAAATAAAGTGGTTGATTTTATAAAAAAATTAGATATAGTTATAGAATATGAAATTTAGAAATGAAAAAAGGAGGGAGGTTTCAATTGATTTAACCCCTATTGTTGACACAGTATTCAACCTGATGATTTTCTTCGCCCTTTCCCTCAATTTTCTTGCAGCATCAGGATTAAGGATAAACCTCCCAAAGGGAACGGTAAGGGAAGTTTTGAGCTCCCCAAAATCTGTTGATGTGTCAATAACAAAGGAGGGAGAAATATATGTAGAGAGGGAAAAGGTATCGCCCGAAAATCTTTATTCCCTTTTTTCCTCCCTGAAAAATAACGGATATGAAAAGGTAATTGTAAAAGCGGATTCTGAAGCAAAACATGGAATTGTAGTTCATGTGCTTGATACTGCTAAGAGAAGCGGGTTTTCACAGCTCGCTATAGCAACTCTTCCAAAAGAGGAATGAAGAAGAAAACCGCAAGGTTTATAATCTTTTCCTCATTTATAGTTGCGGGTATACTTGTCCTTCAAATCCTCTTTTCAGAAGGAGGTATAAGAACATACATGTCATTGAAAAGAGAAAAAACCGCCCTCACGAAAGAGATAGAGGATTTGACCGCTCAAAAAAGAGAACTTGAAGAAGAGATATGGAAATTGAATTCCAGTTATGAATATATTGAAAGTATTGCGAGGAGGGATTACGATTTCCTAAAAAAGAATGAAATCATCCTCAAGTTTGTGGAAGTGGGAAAGTAAGAAGGAGAATTAAAAGGCTATCCGAAAAATAGAAAAGCAAAGTAATTTAAAATAACAAAATATCTGATAAAATGTAAGAAAAAAAGGAGAAAGAAATGAGGTGGAGCAGTTTTTTTATAAGGACAAAAAGAGAAGACCCTTCAGAGGCTGAAGTAATAAGTCACAAGCTCATGTTAAAAGCGGGAATGATTTCAAAAATTTCTTCAGGCATCTATACATATTCTCCCTTAGGACTCAGGGTAATAAGAAAGGTGGAAAATATAGTTCGTGAGGAGATGAATAGAGCTGGAGCGATAGAACTCCTCATGCCAGTTGTCATTCCTAAAGAACTCTGGGAGGAAAGCGGGAGGTGGAACTTATATGGAAAGGAGCTCCTTAGATTTAAAGACAGGGGTGAAAAGTGGCTGTGTCTTGGACCCACTCATGAGGAGGTGATAACAGATTTCGCAAGAAGGGAAATAAAATCTTATAGAGACCTTCCCAAGAATTTTTATCAAATCCATACAAAATTCAGGGATGAAATAAGACCGAGATTTGGACTGATGAGAGCAAGGGAATTTATAATGAAAGACGCTTACTCCTTTGATGCGGATGAAAAGGGAGCAGAAAAAAGCTACGAAATTATGTTTGACACCTATGTGAGAATCTTTAAAAGGTGTGGATTAAAGATGAGAGCAGTTGAAGCCGAGACAGGAGCAATCGGTGGAACCTTTTCTCATGAATTTATGGTTCTTGCTGATACCGGGGAGGAGATAATCCTCTTCTGTGAAAATTGTTCGTATTCTGCAAACAGAGAAAGAGCTGAAACCTCAGAAGATGGACTCCCTCCCACGGGCAAAGAAACTGTAAAAGGTCCTGAGATAGTTCCAACCCCGGGCACAAGAACTGTTGAAGAGGTCTCTAACTTCCTCAACATTTCTAAAGAAAAGATTATAAAAACCCTTCTTTACTATCTGGACGAAACTCCAGTTCTTGTCCTTCTGAGAGGTGATATGGAAGCAAACGAAGCAAAGATAAAGAGGTGGGCAAATGTGAATCAGATAAGACTTGCGGACGAAAAAGAGGTTTTTGAACTCATGGGGGCAGAAAAGGGATTTATAGGACCTATAGGTTCAAAACTAAAAATACTCGTTGACTGGTCTGTCCTTTCGGTTAAAGACGGAGTTTGTGGAGCAAACAAAAATGATTACCATTTCGTCCATGTGGTCCCCGGCAGGGATTTTCCATTAAAATGGGTGGGAGATTTCAGATTCGCTGTGGAAGGGGATGTATGTCCAAAATGCAAAAAGGGCAGGTTGAAAGCGACTAAAGGAATAGAAGTGGGACACACTTTTAAACTGGGGACAAAATACAGTGAGCCGATGAATGCAAAGTTTCTTGATAAAGATGGCACAGAAAAGCCCATGGTAATGGGATGTTATGGAATTGGTATAGGAAGGACTGCCTGTGCTGCGATAGAACAGGGGCATGATGAAAAGGGCATTATATTCCCCATCTCCCTTGCTCCCTTTGAAGCGGTAGTTCTGCCCGTGAACATGGGAGAAAACGAGCAGGTTTCATCTGCAGAAAGGATTTACAGGGAACTCCTGGAATTAAAAGTTGATGTCATAATAGATGACAGAGATGAAAGGATAGGGGTGAAACTCAATGATGCGGACCTCATAGGAGTCCCTCTAAAGGTCATAGCAGGAAAAAAGGTTAAGGAGGGAAAAGTAGAAATAAAGACAAGGGATGGGAAAATCAACATAGATGTAAGCATAGAGGAATGTGCAAAAAAAGTTAACGAGATAAAAAAGGAAATGGAAAAATGTACGGGATAAAGAATGACAGGTGGATAAAAGAAATGGCAAAAACCTCTTCAATGATTGAGCCATTTGTGGAAGAACTGATTTCGGAAGGAGTTATCTCTTATGGACTTTCTTCCTACGGTTACGACTTCAGGCTTTCCGATGAATTCCTGGTGCCTTTGAAAAGAAAAACACCTTTTGATCCGAAATCAGCCTCAGAATTCAAATTTAAAAGGGCAGAAAGAATGGTAATAGAACCGGGCTGGTATGTCCTGGGAAAAAGCCTTGAATACTTCAGGATTCCTAAAAATGTGATTGGAGTATGTGTGGGCAAATCCACATACGCGAGAAGCGGAATAATTATCAACATCACACCACTTGAGCCTGGATGGGAAGGATACATAACCATTGCCATATCAAACATTTCAAAAAGAAAGGTCACTCTTTACGCGGGCGAAGGAATAGCACAGGTTTTGTTTTTTGAGGGTGAAGAACCCCTCGTTTCCTATGCGGACAGAAAAGGGAAGTATCATAAATCAAAAGAAATAAAACCACCCCTTATAAAAAAATGAGCCTCCTTCACGATATAATTGCGAAAAAAGCAATAGTAATTGTAGGAAGCGGCGGAGTAGGGAAGACCACCATTTCGTCCGCAATTGCCATAAAATCATCTGAAGAGGGAAGAAAAACCCTCGTAATGACAGTGGACCCTGCAAAGAGACTCGCAGACTCTCTCGGAATTCTTCCGCTCGGAATAACCTCCGAGCCTGTAAAGATTGGAGAAAATCTATATGCTTTCATGGTTGACATGAGGGAAACTGCGAACAGGTTGGTAGACAAATTTTCTCCCACCAAAGAGGTAGCGGAAAAGATTAAGGCACACCGATTCTATAAACAGGCAACTGATTTCTTGATGGGCTCACATGAGTATGTAGCCGCAGAACTCCTCTGCGATTTTTACAAGAGGGGAGAATTTGAACTGATAGTCCTTGATACACCCCCGGCGAGGCACGCCATTGAGTTTTTTGAAGCACCTTCAAAAGTAATGGACTTTCTGAGAAGCAAGATCATCTCAAGATTTCTTAAAACCTATTTAACCATTGGCAGAAAGGGTCTGAGAATTTTTAAGAAATTTGGCGGGATTTTCCCTATAATAGAAAAGCTCACGGGAGCCAACCTCCTCCTTGAGCTCTCGGAATTTATACTTTTTTTTGAAGGGATGTATGAAAAGTTTTTTTTGGAGGCAGAGACTCTTTACTCTTTTCTGAGGAGCGACGATGTCTCGTTTTACCTCGTCACATCTCCGGAAAGAGAAAGAATTTCAGAGACTGCAGAGCTGAGGGAGAGGTTGAAAGAAATAGGGATAAAGAAATGTGGGTTGATAATAAACAAGGTGAACCCCCTCTTGTTCTCTGACATAACAAGGGAAATGGATTGGTCTGAAGAAATCACAGATAAAATGGGCGGGATTATAAATTCTATGAAGGAAAAGGCAGAAACTCAGAGAAAGACCATTGAGGGGCTTATGAAAAGGCATAAAGATGTGGTGATAATCCCTGAGCTCCCTGAAGAAGTGCTTTCAATTGAAAAAATAAAGGAAATTCTTCCCTATTTATTTAGAGAATCCTTATTATCTTCAAATTGACAATTGACCCGCAAGAAGGTGTATCAAGAGCGTTCCCCTTTTGAATAATTTTTAAAAAGATTTTAGGATATTTTTGTGATGAAGGAACCAGTTCTTATAGAAGTTGAGAGGAAGAGCGATGTGCTTAAGAAGGTTAAATTCGGATGTCTTACAGGAATACCTGCAATAAATTTTACAGCTGGATGTCTTCATTCCTGCGTTTACTGCTATGCAAAGGGGTATCCTTCTGCACCGCCTGATGGGCAGGTCTTTTTCTGGAGGAACACGAGGAGACTCCTTGAAAAAAAACTATTAAGAAATAAGCCATCGTTTGTGGTTTTAAACACAGCCTCTGACTCCTTTCAACCCCATCCAAAGGTTTTGAATATGGCTTACGAATGCATGGAAATTTTGATAAAAAACCGGGTTTCATTCTCTTTCCTGACAAAGGGATTCATTCCTGAGGAGTTTTATGACCTCTTTAAAAAATCTCCTTCCCTTATTTACGCACACATAGGGCTTACAACCCTTAATGACGGAAAGAGGGGGCTTTTTGAACCATTTTCTGCTCCTGTTGAAAAGAGGCTCAAAAATATAGAAAACCTGATTGAGACTGGAGTAATTCCGTCAGTGCGAGTTGACCCGATAATTCCCCTTCATACAGATTCAGAAGAAAATTTTCATGCCCTGTTTAAAAAAATCTCTGAGATGGGTGTTAAGGAGGTTTCGGTATCTGCATTGCACATAAGGAATGGGATAAAGGTGTTTCTTGTAAAAAGGCTCGGAGCGCTCAGGTGGAAAAGGATTGAGGAGTATTTTGAGAAGAATTTCATCACCCTCTGCGGAGGGACAAAGGCAAGGCTCATTAAAAGGGAATTCCTTGATGAAATATACAGAAGGGCTATAGATGCAGGAAAGGTCTATGGAATTGATGTGAAGATATGTGCATGCAAAAACCCTGATTTTCCCTATGAAGTATGTCCATCGGGAAGATTTTTGTCTAAAAATCCCCTTCAGTTAAATTTATTTTCTCATGGAGCAGAAGGAAATTTTATACACCCTCGGAACATCTAACAGAAATATAGATGATTTCCTTGATATCCTCCGCTTTTATGAAATAAAAGTAGTGGTTGATATAAGGAGATTTCCTGTATCAAAGAGATTTCCCCATTTCAGAAAGGAAAGTCTTGAAGGTGTTTTAAAGGAAAATGGTATATCCTATATTCACATTGAAGCACTCGGAGGATACAGAAAGGGAGGTTATGAAGGCTACATGGAAACCGATGAATTCAAAACTGCTTTACAAAAACTTGTAGAAATTGCGAAAAATGAAAGGGTTTGCATAATCTGTGCTGAAAAATTTCCCTGGAGATGTCACAGGAGGTTTGTATCAAGGGCTCTTGAGGATTACGGGTTTGACCTTCACCACATTATTGAGAAGGGAAAACTCTATAGGACCTTTTAATTATAAGGAAAAAACACTACTCTTCTTTTACAAACCATTTTTAAAACCTTATTCCCCCTGTCAAAAATATATCGCCCTTCGGAGTGATTATGGGCTGGATGAAGAATGAGGATTGGGAATTTTGTTTTTCTTTCTCAAGTTTTTCATTGTATTTCACTGCTGACCTGTATGTGTCTATAACTTCACCTGCATAGATTCCACCGAGAATGAAAAATTCAGGAATAAGATAAGGAATTATACGCATTTCATCACAATAGTATGAAATGTTGGTTTCAGATACCACACATTCTATTTGGAGAAAGAGGCCAATACCTGTAAATACCGCTCCTATGAGTAGTTTTCCTATTGTCAATAGAGCTATCTTTTTAGAGGAATCGCCTACATATATGTGTGCAGGAATACTTCCTAATGGAAGAACTATCCCCATTGAGTAAAAATAACCACTTAAATACGAAAATGTGTCTGATATTTTCTCATCAGATGATGAAAAATAGGCACTTAGCGGTATAATTGGTATCAGCGAAAGGGGAATGAGATTCATAAGGAGTGTGGCAGATGGATTCTTTTTACCTTCTAAACTTACCTCATCTGCAGAAGCATTTGCAGGGATTGCTATAAGCAGGATAAAAAATATGATGCATAAATACCTTCTCATTTTTACCATGAAAACCGAATCCCATACACCATACTTATATTATGGGAGGAGTCGGCAAAGAGATAGAAGTAAGAAAACCCACAGAGAATCCAGTACACATTGATACCTGCATGAAATTCTATTCCGGTATCAAATTCTTCTCCAAAAAGAAAAAGGTAATCTGCTCCTGAATATAACACGATTCCCTCTGTTCCCAGAGTAGTGATGTAGCGTGTCCATAAAGAATACCTCAATTCCAAAAAATTGACTTCTAAGGAATACTGACGCTCACTATTCTCTTCCTCCATGAAATTTTTCACTCCAATTCCTGAGTATAAAATCCAATAGTATTTATATTTAAAATCCACACCACCTCCCATCAATGAATAATCATGTGTTATATTCCGCCCCTCCATAGTATTTAATCCAAAATAAAACTTTGTATCACCGGTAATACCTGTTTCTGGAAAAAGGATAAGGAAGATAAAAAGCAATATCCTCGTCATCATCATTTAGAGAATGAATTATAATCCCTATCACCTGAGGGACCATTGGAGCCACCTGAGCACTTGCTCCTCTTCCATTTTTTATTATTTATTCCTCCTTTCTTCATTTTTGGAATTTTATCATAAAGAAAAGCAGATTAAAACCCCGCATTGCCTCATTTAATTCCCCAAAAATTTTAGAAAAAAATTTCATAATTGACTCCTTTGAAATATGACCTGGTAGGACTTGAATTATGGAACAGATGAATTTGTGGAAATTACATAGAGTTTTAAATCATCTGAGCCAAAAAGGACTTCACCTTTTCCATCATTATCTACATCCCCTATGGATGGAGAAGAATACCCAAAATGAGATGTTCTATATACCCACAAAAGAGAACCATCTTCACCATTAAAAGCAAGGATTTTATCATAAAAAGACCCCACCACCACCTCCAGTGTTAAATCGGTATCTATATTCCCTATGGATAAATAAATAGGAACTTCTACTGTATATGCCCATAGAATTGAGCCGTCTTCACCATTGAAAGCATATATTGTTCCTTTAGAACCTATAATAATAACCTCCAGTTTCCCATCATTATCTATGTCACCAACTGCTGCAGAGGAAACACCCTGCCCACTATCATAAGACCACAGAATTGAACCATCCTCTCCATTAAAGGCATAGATGGGACCATCAAGAGCCCCACTAATGACTTCAAGTTTTCCATCGTTATCTGTGTCACCGAGTATCGGCGTGTGCACATTATTTCCAACTGTATACGACCATAGAATTGAACCATTTTCCCCTTTCAGGACATAGATTTTACTTCTTGATGCAAAAATTACCTCAAGTTTTCTGTCACTATCAACATCGCCAATTGATGGCGGAGAAACATAATCTCCAGGCATATATGACCACAGAACTGAACCATTCCTTCCATTAAGAGCATAGATTTTGCCATCTTCCGAGCCAATAATAACATCCAGCGAAGCATCATTATCTACATCACCAAGTAATGGTGAAGAAATCCCCTCACCGGTTGCGCATGACCACAGTAGAGAACCATCTTCCCCATTAAGAGCGTAGGTCTTGCCATCAAAGGATAAAATGACCACCTCAAGTTTTCCATCGTTATCTATATCTCCTATGGAGGGGGAAGAATACACATTTCCTTCCGTTCTATATGACCATATTAATGAACCATATTTTCCGTTGAGGGCATAAACATTATGATCCCAGGAGCCTGCAATGATCTCAAGTGTTCCGTCGTTATTTATGTCAGCAATAGCAGGAGAATACCTCACCACTCCCCCTGTTTTATATGACCATAGAATGGAGCCATCCTCTCCGTTAAAGGCATAGATTTTAAAGTCAAGGGATCCAATCACTACTTCTGGTTTCCCATCATTATCTATATCCATTATCACAGGAGGGGTTTCTACCGACTCTCCGGTTTCATAAGACCAGAGAAGAGAGGGGAGGGCGGGCAAAAATACCCTTACATCGTCTATGAACCATCCGTCATCAACATCTTCTAAATCCGATGATAATATGAAACTAAGAAACAATTCTCCTCCAGGTGAAGCACCGGGCATCCCTGCAGGTACAGAAACAGGAATCCATGCGGATTGTGTGATAGGTCCATCTGCCCTCCACATCGTGTCCCAGTAATTAAATTCAGATGAGACATCAAAATAAATTGAATCACCATTACCTATAAAAATATTTCTGCTTAAATTCTATTCTTATTTCAGACTGCTCCTCCCTCCAGCATAAATCCTGTGGAATCTTAATTGCAATTGATTTTAGTGAAACCTCCTTATTTACAGGATAATTCCCAGCAGGACTATCTGCCCATGCGTATGAACCCGAATAGGCAGTTGTTGTGATACCCCATGGTGAATCTGCAATCCAGTTTGATGTTCCAGATTCCATATCGTCAAAAAATATCAGCTGCTCATGGCATGGAATGGATATCCTCCAGGAATAATATGCAGGCGTCTCATCAATGTTTTCCGAGGAATCAATAGCCCTTACATAGAAGGTGTGAATTCCCTCGGGAAGGTCATTGTATATTTTAGGGGAGGAACACGAGGAATATTTCCGGTTATCCAAACGACACTCAAATGTGCAATTCTTCTCATTACAGACAAACTCAAACCTTGCAGAAGTAGAATTCGTGAGGTTTTGGGGATATGAGGTGATTGTTGTGTCCGGGGGTATTGTATCCTTTCTGCCGCAACTGGATGAAATGAAAAGGATAAGAAAAAAGAAAAGGATAAAGATTATGAACTTCATTTAAAACCTCCTTTCTGTAATTTAATAATTTTGCAATAATGGGCATCATCGCCTTTCAAAGTAAATGATAACATGTGTATATGGATTGTTAAAATAACCCGTTTTGAACTGACCATACCTTTCATTCTTTTACAAACCATTTTTAAAACCTTATTCCCCCTGTCAAAAATATATCGCCCTTTGGAGTGATTATGGGCTGGATGAAGAATGAGGATTGGGAATTTTTCTCTTCTTTCTCAAGTTTTTCATTGTATTTCACTGCTGACCTGAACGTATCTATTATTTCATAGATGTATATCATAAATGTATACCCCCATAAGCCAATATATGCTAAAGGGGTCCCCGATACAAAAAAGGAAGAATCCTCATCTTCACAATCCGTTTGATCAAAACAACTCCATGCTTTAGCATATGCTTCCAATCCCATTATTACACCCATAATTGATACTAATATCAATTTTCCTGAAAAAAGGAGAATAACCTTCCCGGCAGGAGTGTGGACATATATGTGAGCTGGAATTGTTGCAAAAGGAAATGTAAAGGGTGCTGCAAGTATATCTGCTTCAATTATATCCCTTATAATTATTCCCTCAAAATTCTTATAAATGACATAAAGAAAGTCTCCCATCAATAGCATTCCTGCTGGCATTCCAATATTTGTAAGAAGGGTAACATAAGGTTTTTTCCTTTTGACATCTTTTTCAATCTTATTCCCCTCCTCAAGTATTGAATAACAAAATGCCCTTTCTAATGGTGAAATCATAAATAGAAAAATCAATAGTAAAAACATCTTTCTCATTCTCTTTCCCATTAAAAAGAACTTAAATTCTTAAAAATTGAAAAAATTTTTACCACGGTGGATATGGGTCACCGGTGTAAAGACCGGTGTTTTTTACATCGTGCCTTGCCATTGGCCAGGGGAGGAGATGAGGGGGAGGAACTGGAACACCGAGGGAAAGGGCTGTTATTGTAGTAGTTAATTGGGTAGTGGGCCACTCCTCCTTGCTGAGAAGAATGTCAAGTATACAATCGTTATTAACATCTGCGAGGATGAAATCGCGAATATCTTCAACTTCCCTCTTTTTCTCTCCTTCATATAAGAGATAAAGAGAGCCATCCTCAATATCAACTGCATAAATCTTGAGTTGATAATAATTTTTTCCATCTTCAAAAATAATTTCTACCTTATAAACAATGGTATCCAATTTTCCATCACCGTTTGCGTCTCCTATTATTGGATAATAAGGACCTCGCGCTTCATACCATCTGTTAAATATAACCTCCCCTTTTTCATTCAATACAACCCCTCCATGACCTATAATCCTGAACTTCCCTTTTACCTTTGCTAATGCGATGGAATAATAATCACCTCCAACAGGAGAATCTTCATGATGCCATAAAAGTGAACCATCCTCTCCGTTAAATGCGTATATATCATGTCCGTATGTAACCGCTATAACCTCAAGTTTTCCATCTTCATCTATATCTCCAAGAACAGGTGGGGTCACAACTGCCCCTATTTCTTTTTCAGGATAGGTGTATGACCAGAGTAAAGAACCATTCTTCCCATTCAATGCAATCACACCACACATCTCATCCGGATGACCGCATCCCAAGACCACATCAGGTAACTTATCACCATTTAAATCACCGAGGGAGATGGTGTTAAATACAGATGAAGGGATTGGCTTTGATCCCCATAAAAGGGAAGCCTCTTTACCATTTAGCGCACATATTCTAAATTCACCCACGGGCTCACCCTCCTCTTTTCCACAAATTCCTACAATCTCGGATCTTCCATCTCCATCTATATCTCCCAAAGAGCTGGGAAGAATTGGTTTTGAAGCTTTCCACAGTATAGAGCCATCTTCACCATTAAATGCATAAAAATCTCCATTAGCACAGAGCGCAACAATTTCATCTTTTTTATCACAATCAACATCACCTATTACATAGTAGAGACAATTGAAAATTTCTGCTCCAAAAAATTCCATCCCCTCTGTTGTTTGATAACTCCATAGTATTTTGCCATTATTACCATTTACAATATAGAACATCTCCTCATTCTCACCTATCACCTCTGTGCTTCCATTACCGTCTAAATCCCCTATAAGGAGTGGTCCAAGGGTAGGAGGGGAAGGATGTATAAACTCCCAAAGAACAGAAACATCCTTTTTTACTCCTGGGCAATTCTGCGGAAAAGAGGATGTATCTTTTTTATATTCACAAATGAAATGATCTTCTTTACAACTAAATAAACAAAAAAGGATTAAAACTCCTATCCTTTTCATATCTTTCCTCCAAAGTTAGTTTTTGCTTACTCCCCATCATTCATACCTGTCGTATCTTCCATAATAGTCTCTGTCAATTTCGGGTCCCGTCGGTCCATGAGGACATTCAATAGGTCCTTCCCTTTTACGTGACTTGCCCCATCCACCCCATCTTCCACCAAAATCCCTAACCGTTGGGTCATAAATGTCTGCAACACTTGGTTCAATGGGGTGAAGGTGTGTAAAATACCGAAGGCAGTTGTTATTCCTCTCACAGTCAATATCTCCACAACTACATGGGCAAACTTTTACACGATTATTTATTTTATCCCACTCAGGAGCAGGGCAGTTATTTATATGTTCAGTAAAAGTAGAACAAATCATAATTACAGGTAGACAATAAGTGTAGAAACAGGCATCTCTAGGTACTCCGCTATATCCACTCCAGAATGAATGGACATCATCTCCTACCCATACCTTTGGAACATCGGGACCATCCCACTCTATTATGTAATTGTGGAGCCCTTGAGCCTCCATCGATGTTCTTCTTACATTTACATCAGTTGCACCCCCGGTTCCCCAGCACCGAAGACATTTATCATTACATCCTGATGGATTATTCGGGTTTACATTGGGAGGCGTTACACCATGCCCATGATAATGCATCCTTTCTATTCTCCCTCCATAAGGATATTTATAGGTCTCCCAAAAAGTGGGATATACTCCCAAAGTTGCTTGGTGCGGATATATACATAACCACTCCCAGTCCCCAAAATGGTCTCCATACTCATATGCTGCCTCTGTATCATTATAACTAAAGAATAGATAGTATTGAATGTGAAATTGATTGGTAGAAGGGTTATCTAACTTCCATCTAACATTATAAAACACATCTTGAGTTGTAAATGGAACAATGTCGCCGTGTTTCCCCTCTACTAAGTCAGTGGTATTGATATAATATCCTTCACCATATTTTCCCAGCTCTTCATAAAAAGGATAGCTACCTTGCACGTAAACACAATTACCATACGAATCCATAAGCCGACAGTTTTTATATAAAAATGCATCGTTTATATCGCATATACCCATAATAGAGCTATATGAACAGTAATAATAATCCCATGGGCTAAATGGAAAAAATCTTTCACCATCTGCCTGTTTGCTATCAAAACTCCACCATGGTTTATGGTGGTCTACTACAATTTCTTCAACAATATCAGGTATAGAGTCATGATCTAAATCATTCGTAGTAGTGGTCTCAGGATAAGGAAAAACAAGGTTTACTATATCGTAAAAAACAGGAGCAGCACCTGGGGCGAAAACTCCCAATTTAATATCCGAACCTGGTTTTATATCCGGATATGGGTAATTGGGCTGAGTGGAGTAATAAACATTGTATCCATAATAAGTCCTCAACCCCACAACATAGGCTCCAGTAGGGGAGGTTAGCGCAGTGGCTACATGCGAAGGTCTCCAATCCGCACATCTCCGGCAGGTTTGTTGAGCATGAGCTATCATGACACAACCACCACCACTTGGCGGGGGACAAGGGATATCCTCCCATTTCATACATTCTCCTTGCCAGCTCACAAACTTTATATTTATTCCGATTCCACTCACCTTCGCACCATCTCTTGTAAATATATAACCACTTACAGTTATATTACTATCAGGGTCTCCCTGAATTGTTTGTGTATTAGCAGTTGGATTTGGTGATGGATTTGAGGTTTCTTCAGGAGGATCGCCTTCTATCCCGCATTTAGCCTTCAAACTCTCAATTGTATTTTCAAACTGAAGTTTGAGGCTTGTTAAAAGGTTTTCTCTGTTTACCAATTCACTCACACTCCCGTATCCCGAATTCTCTATTATCTCCTCAACCTCTTCCTCATAATCTTCTATCGCTTCCTCCATTTCATCAAGCTTCTCATCTATCTCTGATATCTTTTCCAAGATCTCTTCTATCTTTTCACGGGATTTCTTATCTCTTGTCTTTCCTTTTAATTCTTCTACCCTATTACTGATACTCAATAAATCATTCCTTAATTCATTATTGACATCCCTATACCTTCCTGCTTCAGGGGATTCAAAGGCAACCCCTTCTTCTCCAAAAAGAGAATAATAAAGTAATACCTTCTCCCTCAAATCATTGAAAGAAGATTTGATTATGTTTATATCCGTTTGAATTTCTGGCTCTGATACCTCATTCAACTTTGATATTATCTGGTCTATCTTTCCTGCAATTCCGACGCAGTTTATACAGTTCTTTCCCTTGCATCCCTTCGGACAATCTTCATTTACTGAAAGTTTTATCTTTAATTTCTCCTCAAGCTTCAAAGCCTTTTCTTCTATCTTGTCTATGTAAAATGAAACTGCTGAAAGCTCGCTTGAATAATCCTCCAGTGAAACCTTAAATGTTGTGATTGAATTACATGCATTATAAACCACTGCTAACTTACTCGCCTCCTGTATCAGGCTAAAATCACCACTTGAAATAACAGAGGAGATTATCTCCTCCCTCTTCTCATCATTACCTGTTGAGATTGAAAAACGAAGGGCTGTTATTCTCAAATTTAGATAGAGGCTTTCATCAAATATATAACCCATTATTGAATTGTAAATGCCCCACAATCTCTCCTTTATCTCATCTGTTATTGCATTCCTTAATTTCTCCATCTCAGGTGATTCCCATTCCCTTAAACCTATCTGATATGCTGCCTCCGCTGCATATATCCTCCTCCATGCCTCATAAGAGGAATCCTCCGCAATCCTCAATATCTCATAACCCTTGAACCACAAATCAGTAGAACTCGCTCCAACAAGCTGGGTTGATAATGCTGAAAGGAGGTAAGGGGTGTATTCACCATATTTCAACTCATTTATAAGATAATCCCAGTTCACATCAAGTGCTCCAAGTGCCCTTAACGCATTATCCCTCGTCTCAGGAATGCTGGCATAAGGAAGGATGACATTTGATAAATCCTCCCTTTGAGAGACCGGTAAGTCGTAATGATTTGCAACAACAAAAAGGGTTGTGAGCAGGTCCATTGCCTCGTTCTTCATATAAACCGGAAAATCTCCGCCTATAATATCATTAAACCTGTAAAATGGAATTGATGATGTCTTCAAAACCCTCAACGCCCTCTTCGCATTCCACCTTATAATTGATGCATCTGAGAAGAATGATAGCTCAAATAAAAGGTTCCCGAGGAAATTTGATGAAAGGAGGGTTGAATGACGCTCAAACATGTAATAAAGAGATGGATAACCAGCAAGACCAAGAATATTTTCAATAACATCTCTCGCATATTCACTCTCCTCCCTCACAAGCGAGAACATCGCTTTTTCTTGAATGTAATCCCCATCATATTGAAATAAAGCCTCTCTTAATAAAGACACAAATTCAGAAGAATTTAGATAGGAAATCCTTTCCTCATTCAGATACTGCGGAAATTCAAAAAGGTATGCACCTGCAAATACCCTTTCTCTCAATGTCCTTGAATTATCCTTTAAGACATCATAAAGAAAGCCATTGTAAAAGACCATATTATCAACAAGGCAATCCCTGTTCATCAACTCCTCAATCCCGTTCTTTGACGAAACCACCCTTGAAAAACACTCCTCAAACTGCGCCCTTCCAAAAGGAAGAAGGGCTCTTTTTATATATATCCTATAAACCATTCCCCAGTCTTCCCATTTGCCTCCTGCCTCTGCCATATAAATATACCCATCATACTTAGCAAGGCTTGGAGAGTCTGCTCCATTATAAAGAGCCTCATACTCATCTACCCAGCTTCCAGTGGAAACATCATATCTCTTTATCAAAACCCTGCCCTGAGGGATATAATCGGTCAGCGGAAGGCTCTCTGCATATCCCACATAAATGCTTCCATCAGGAGAAACAATAACAGATTTCGTATGGGTTGTAACTCCTGCTGGATACGCCCCTTCGCTTATCTGCCCATCTATAGGAACCCAGTTCAACCCATCCCATATATCCATAAAAAGGCGTGTCTTACTTTGTGAATATACTACGCCAGGAAAGCCCTCATTTGTTAGAAAAATTGCTGCATTGTCTATTTCTGGATAATCCCTGTATATCCCCAACCATGGAGGTGGCTCGGGAAGAAATTCCCATTTAACCCCATCATATCTCTCCACAAAGATGGAACCTGTGCCATATATTTCTTGCCTCCACAAAAGGTAAAGGTTGCCATCACTGGATAAAAGCCCAATACCCCCGGGAACCACTCCCCAGCAAGGAGGGTATGAAGGATGTATGCACATGTTCTCTCTCTTAATCTCTACCCACGATGTTCCATCAAAATAAAAGACATAAAGCTTTAGATATCCCTCCGTCCATTTCATACCCGCAAATGCCAGATATGGAATTCCATTTGAAATAGTAAGAGAAAAATTCCTTATTATATCAGGAATAAATTCATTCTCACCCATAAATGCCCTCATATTCTCTCCTAACTGAACCCAATCACTTCCATCAAACTTCAATACCCTCAAACTCCCGTTTCTTGAATAGGCGTAATCAAGCACAGCAATGTAATATCCGCTCTCATCTATCTGAAGGTCTCCATAAATTCCATACCTTATAGGACTTCCCAAATCCTGCCAGCTTCCATCCCTTAAACACTTTACTCTCACATCTGCATAACTACCTTCACAGCAATCCTGATAAGCAACGCATACCTCACCATTCAACGGATTTACTGCTATTGATGGATTAGAAAGAGCTCTTCCTGTTTCACTTATAACCCCTATTTCCTCAAAATTTAATGCACTTGAAATTTTTGATGAAAACATTATGATAAAAAACAAAACCCACCACTTACCTCTCTCTCTCTCTCTCCATCCCTTCTATCTTCTTGACTTCTACCTTCATTTCATCCCTCCTTACATTTTTATAATTCTATTATCATTCATCTGAAAACAAATGTCAAGCAAAATTTTTTGGCATTTTGAAAAGGCTAATCCTGAGTTATGAGATTTTATTTTTGTAAAAATACTCTTTCAGAGCATTCATCTGTGCTGAAAAATTTCCCTGGAGATGTCACAGGAGGTTTGTATCAAGGGCTCTTGAGGAATACGGGTTTGACCTTCACCACATTATTGAGAAGGGAAAACTCTATAGGACCTTTTAATTATAAGGAAGAGAACTGGAATGAGAAGGTAAAGGAAGCCATTTTCCTTCGGGATTGAGCATCCGAATACCCCTTTTGTTTTGAAGAATGAACCCGGACCATTGATTGATATTCCTCCACCATTGGGCTTATCGCGTTCATCAGGTAAACCTGATGATTCAACTGGAGAGAGCCTCATTGATGGGTCCCCAAGAAGAATCCATGTTTTGACTACATCCTCCCACCCGCCAACCCCATCCATGTTTCCAAGTGCAAAAAGAACCGCATCCCCGAGCCTCTTTGCTCCGTTTTCAAAAACTGCTTTGTAGAAAGCCTTCATTAAGGCAAGCTGGGGAGGAGGGGTTGTGAAACCGGATGAAACCCATGCTCCTGAAGCCCCTCCAGATGGATTTATAAGCGCTGCCTCACCAATGGATTTTGAAAACGGCACGACAAAATATCCATTTAAGCAGTCCTGTGGAAGGAGGATAAATGGTTGATAGTTTTGAAGTGAAAACATGTCATTTGCAGTGTAAAACATGGATTTGCTCCATGAGTCAAAACTTCCGTGCCCGGAGTAATTGAAGTATACTACCCCGTTGTTGACCGCTGAAGTAATCTCGCTTTTAAACCTCTCCTTATCGTTGTAATCTGCGTAAGACAGGAATGTTTTTGTCCATTCAGACGGAAACACTCCCATTAAATCCTTCATGTTTTCAATGAAAATACCGCCATCCCCTGAATCTGCGACGAACAGGGATGAGATTTTCATTGCGGAATTATCAATAAGGTCCTCAAAGAGTATTATTTTTTCAATCACTCCCTTTAATTCATCATCATTTTCTGCAGGAATCCTTCCAATTGCCACATCAGGAACGATATCATCCCCTGAAACAGCAGAATACCATGTATCCGATGGACTGTGATAATCAAGATACGCAGTCTGAAGGAACTTCGCAGGCACATAGTCCTTCTTTCCGGTCTTGAATATGTCCCTCGGGTCATAACTTCCGTCTCCGAGCAAGAGTATGTATGAAGGTGGCTCCCCTTCCATCAGGTTTTTTATGAATGACTTTATTGCGGATGGGTCTTTTCTTCCATTGCTGTAAAGGTCATAGAGGTCGTCAACATACACGAACGATACCTTCAATCCCTCCCTTTCCCTCCTCTTTATCAAAGTTTCCGCAGTTTCTCTGAATTCTTCAGGACCAATTATAATTAGGTCTCCACCAGAAACCTCAGGATTTTTCAATTCCGTTTCACAGGTTCTTGTCTTCTCAGTCACTATATACTCTCCGGGCTCAAGGAATGCCCTTAAGGAGACTTTTCCATCCGAAATCTCCTTTGAGAAATCCTTTATAACCCCTTCAATTCCATTTCCAATCTTGAAGAAAAAAGGTTCTCTGTCAAAACAGCATACCCTGACATCACCATCCGAGTTAATTCTGAATTTTATCTCCCCTTCTGATGTCTTAAATTCTCTCTTATAGATGAACTTCACATAATCAAGGAGGATTATATCATTTGAAATCCCTCCGTCTGAAAGGACACTCAGTTTGAGCGTATTCTCTCCGGAAATAAGTGAAGATGTTATATCGCAGGTCTTTTTGAATTCCTTCTTCCCTTCCCATGTCATATCGCATACCTGGTAGTTGTTCAGATACGCCTTTACATGATGAAAATCCGATGAGCCTGAAATGTCCATGTAGCCGAAGAGAGAAATCTCAAGCTGTGCGGGTCCTGAAACCGGATAAGGAATGTTGAATTTAAAAATTTTATCCCCCCTGAACATGTAATCCATGAACCAGAGCTCTCCATCCTCTCCCACAGGAATTGCAGGAAAGAGGTAGTGGTCATCGTCAAAAACAAGATTTTCATCAAAGCTGGTTATTTCGGTTGTTCCTTCTGGAGAAGAAGGGATTGTTTTCGCCCGGGCTCCATTTCCACTTTTTATGAACACAGAATTCTCATCTGTCCAGTAGGACTTGAAGGAAGGAAGATAGGTATAGACCTTTTCGTTATCGGAATAAAATCCCCAATTTTTCCCTTCCGAGGTCATCATAATTTCATTGCCAATTGCGTTTGATATATAGGATTTATCAAAGGAAAATATGCCATTTCCTTTGCAGGAAGCCTTTATGTATTTTCCAAGATATGGAAGAGAGGTTAATTTTGAACTTATTTTTCTAAATGAACCAGCCTCTTCATAATTCATTAACCCTTTATAGATGGTCTCAAGGAATTTTTCCGGAGGGGAAATTGATATTTCGTTTTCATTAAAGTCTATTCTGAATTTCAAACTCTTATAGATTTTTAAACTCTTTTTAGAGAAACGAACCGGGTATATATTGACCTTTAAAACCCTCTGAGCCCTCAGCATGTAATCGCCCGCAATCTCAACAGGAGATGGAGGTGAGAAACCATCCCTTCCGGTCTCAGATGAAGGGGACACACATTTTTCCTCAAGGTTGAGAATTCCGGGGATAGTCGGGGGATTTATCTTGAAACAGGACTGCTCAATCTCTTTTCTAACAGGAATTTCTTCGTTTATTTCGTCTATTATTGATATTCTGTATCCTGAACGGGGTATTCCGAAGTGAAGGGTTTTCACAGGAATTTCAAGGTTTTCATATATTCTGTAGGTTTCAAGCCCTTCTATCTTTACTGATATTCCGTTTTTTTCTGAAATTTCAGGTGAAGGAAGGTTTATACTGACAATGTAGTCATCTCCATCCCTCTGAACATCCATGTATGAAGGATATGGAATATCAACAGAGACAGGACCATAAAGTTTCTTATTTCCATCCCTTTCTATTTCCTCAAGGTAGTATAAATACCTCATTCCTGGAACAACTGATGAGTCAATGAAGGAATATGATGAACCTTCCGGTCTGAAGGAAGGGGGAATAACTGACGAATTTATCTTTATTCTTGAGATACCATCATCCCTTAAAATGTTGAACCCTGCTGTATTAACCTCTGCCCCTGTCTTCCATGTTATATAAACAACCCCGTTTATATAATCCGCATTAAATGCCAAAAGCTCAATTGCTGTGTATAATGGGTTTGGAATGGTTGTGGAGAAGGATTCAATGTCAACAGCGTATATTCCTCCATCTTGAACATTAAAAACTTGAACCCGGGAATTGTTGTAATAGGGAGAGTTTTCCCTCAATTCCCTGTTATAAGCCCTCACGAAGAATCTGTATGTTCCCGGTGAAATGTTAGGGCTTGCAACATAAAATTTTCCCGGTCCCCATTCATAATCAATAGTAGTTGTGATTATTAACACATCATTTGTCACATTGTTTGGTGCGTCGGGACCATCTCCTCCAGCATCGTTCCATACCTCAATAAGTGCTCCATTCGGAAGAGGGGTTTTTCCATCTGAATCGTATACAGTATCTGGGGTTGGATTATCTGTGCTCCAGTCAACGAATGCATATCCCCATACATTTAAGGGAAGAACAAAAGTGATAAGAAAAACAAACCTCTTCATCTTTTCACCTCACTGGTTTGGTGGAATTGTATAAGGCTTCGGGTAGTTCCATAAAAATCCAGAAGAGCCCCTTCTCTGATACCAGAAGCCATCTCCGGGAGAGAGGATTATGTTAGAGTAATTAGGGCTGTAACAATCCCTCCATTTCATATCAGATGCCCTCAGCCATGCGCATTGTGAGTAGGACTGTGTCAGAGGGTTCCATTTTAGAATTCTGTCTGAGTTTGATGGCAGAGTTCCACCATAAGCACCGCTTTCAATAAGCCCTGTATTTCCATTTATTGTAACACCATCTGGATATGTCGAGCCCAAAATCTGTAATGAAGGAACAATGGAGATGCTTCTACCTGTATTTGAAACATATCCTGCAAAACAGAACTTTTGAGCTCCGTGCCTTGACTCAACCCAGAATCCCTCATCCGCATTGAGGTTCATACTGGAATACTCCGGAGCGTAGCAATTCCTCCATCTCAAATCCGAACTCCTCAACCATGCGCACTCACTGTAAGACTGGGTTGATGGGTTCCATTTCAAAACCCTGTCAGCGAGGCTTGGAATTGTTCCACCGGTCAACTGGGCACCTATAACTGACTCAATGTGTGGATTGGATGGAATAATTGGAAGGGAGACGAGATTCTTGTTTGATTCAACCTCCACACAATAGCTCCCACCCCATCCATAAGAAGAAATATCAGTGCCCGTGTGTCTTATTTCATAATACCTCTCCTTCACACTGTAGGGAATTGAACCGGTCTTCGTGCCATCGTCAACCCATGTGTATGTCGTTCCATCTGAATATACTGTATCTGCGAGGAGAAATCCTCCTGAAAAGGAATCCTTGAAAAGGATATCGTAATACTCACCTGTCTCTGTTTTGAATGTGAGATAAACCTCTCCCGGGTTTGGACTTCCGTTTATATCAATTATATCCGGTCTTGAGATAACTGTGATTTTATCAAATGACTGCCTCTCCTGAACAATGCTTCCGTCTGTAAGATAGAACCATGAATAGTAGATACCACTTGAGAAATCCTGCGAAATCTGAGCCTCATTGAAGAAAAGTGTTTTTCTCTCATCAGGATTTATTGTTAAAGGTTCATTTAGATAGGCAATGTATGTATTGAGCCCGTCGCTGAAATGGACATAGGAGGATGTCCTCAATGTTATTGAAAGGTTTCCAATGTTTATAAAATCAGCCCTTATGGAATAAATCCCTCCCTTTGCCATTGATAATGGGTATAAAGTTCCACCTATATATTGAAGGTTTGCGGTTTTAACACCTGTAAATGGAGCATTGATTGACGAGTATGCATTTCTGTATGAAGCAGATACAATTGCAGTTATATCATCAGGGCTTGATGGTGCAATCAATTGAACGGATGCAATACCGTTCTTATCTGTTGTTGCTGTTGATGATGTCAATGTCCCTGCTGTTGTTGAAAAGTTTATAACAACTCCTGAAACAGGCTCTGGACCGTTCATCAAAAGGGCATATATATCATACCTTGATGTCCCATCTGCTGGAATTGGACCTGTCGGGTTTTTTGAGAGGGTTAAACTATAAGGAATGACTACAACATTGTAAGTGGTAACTGCAAGGAGTGTTCCGCCATTGTTCACATTTCCTTTATGGGCATAATATGTATCAACATTTACAGATGGAACGCTTGAATAGGTTATGTAGAAGCCACCCATTCCACCTGGAGGAATATCACAGGATGCAGATGGTGAATCAAACCTAACCAGGTCTGCAAATTCTGTCCTTGTCCAGAGGCATGAGCCATACCCTCCACTCCCTGAACCGGATAGATAAATCCATGTCCCCTCATACTGAACATTTGTCTGGATGAAAATCCTGTTTACATTTATAGTCCCTCCATTGAAGAATTGATAGAGAAACCTCGCATTCGTTGCACCACCTGTAACATTATCAGGATAGACAAACATTGGATACCGGACTATATCTGCATTGTTTGACCTGCAAACAGGGGTTGAAACTCCCTGCTGGTAAGCATTCGCATATCCCTCTGCGTATAAATAGTCTCCAGGATTTCCATTTATTTTGTATTTCCACTCAAATGTGCCAGACGAACCCGGTGGAAGCTGGGAAATGGTTTCAGGGTCTGGTCCTGATATGTATGTGGCTGTTGCACTTCCTGAAAATGAAATAAATGGGTATATGAGCCCATAATTATTAGATGAATTGTTAAAGATGCTCATTGAAACAGTGAATGTTATTCCATTTCCGAGGGATTCAGGCTTTATACTCAATGAACATACGAAATCACCTATAATCACACGGGATGACAGAAGGTATGCCCTGTTAACAGTGCTGACAATCCCATTTGATGCATAACCATCAAACCAGACCTCACCGGGAGATGTCGCATTAAACCTCCATTCAAAAATTCCCTCCTCAAGTGGAGAAAGGGTTAATGATGATGGAGATGGACCATAGTTCAGCACTGCTGAGCCCTCTCCATATATGGCTGGAGGTGATGGAACTATCAAATCCTGTGTTGCAGTGGATGTATTTTTTACCCATAAACTCAGTATTATTTCCCCTCCAGCACCAACCGATTGTGGAATAACAAATGTTTGAGCCATCAAACCATGCCTTATCCATGATGGCTGGGAGCCCTGATAGGTGAGTGTTAACCCATTTATATCAAAAGCCATTATCCTGGTTGTTGAGTCAGTTATATCCTGAGAGGTACGGGGAATTTTTGTGTAGCTTGGTCCATGAAGAACAACCGTGAATTCTTTGCTCTCCCCGGGATTTATCGGTGATGTTGAAGTTGTAAACTGAATTCCCGAAACAGCTGCTGAACATACATCCCAATCAGTAACCCATCCATCAGGTCCCTGAGATGCCAGCGAGGGACAGTATGTGCTTACATTAAAATAAAATCTCACCCTGTAAATAGGTCTGGTTGTTCCTGTGTGGGTGACCCTGAATTTTATCTCTGCCTGAGGAGCATCCATTACTACCGCAGCTTCTTCAGCCAATGATGCAGTAAAGGTATTTGCATAAACCTTAAGGGAATATACCATAAGCGAAAAGAAAAATACCCCGACCCCCACTATCCCTTTTATTTCTCTCATAAGTGAAAAAAATTATAATAAACAAAAAATCAAATGTCAAACAAAATTCTTTCTCTTCACCCTTTTATTACCTCTACCTTCTTTATAAACCTCCCATCTGTATCAAGGATTTTTATTTTTAAACCTCTGTAATAAAAAATCTCCCCCTTTTCAGGAATTCTCCCGAACTTTCCCATTATAAAACCTGACATAGTTGTCCACTCTCCATCCTCTATATCAAATCCGAACTCCTCATTCAGCCTCTCTATCTTTGCTTCCCCTTTTATTATAAATCTGTTCCTTTCATGAACCTCAATCCATATTTCTTCCCTAACATGCTCATCTCCAAGCCTCCCAATCAGTTCGCTCCAGAAGTCCTTCAGGGTAATTATTCCTGTGCAACCTCCGAATTCATCAACGGCAATCATCATTTCTTCTTTATGCTTTGCATAAAGATTCAAAAGGCTCATGAGAGGTGCCTTTTCCGGGATGTAGATGGGAGACTTCATAACCCTTATGCCAGGAACCCACTCATCCTTTCTCAAATAGTCATATATATTTATTATCCCTATTATATTATCCACTCTCTCCTCATAAACGGGATATCGGCTAAAACCATATTTTTTGAACAGTTCTACAATTCCTTCATCAATCCTGTTTTTTTCTACGAGGGCAACTTTTGATATCGGAATCATTACATCCTCAACCCTTTTTGTTTTTATCTCCATTATTGTCTTTAACCCCTCCCTCTCAAAGGGATCAAGTTTGAAGAAATGGGAAGTTTCTATAAGGTGGGTCATCTCCTCTCTTGTGTGAAATTTATTTTTTAAACTTTCCAGCCCGAGAATTTTTTCAAGAAAACTTCTCAGCTTGAAAACGAGAACCACCAGAGGATAAAAGAGGTAGGAAAGCCACCATATTACTGGCAAAATAAAAGGGGTTATGATTCTTGTTTTACTTTTACCGATAAATTTTGGTCCCACCTCTCCGAAGAGGAATATAAGTGGAAGAAGGAGACTACCTGCCATCATATCAGGATTTGATATTCCAAGTTTTATGAAAAAAGTTGAAAAGAAAACCGCAGAAAGGTTCATAAAGAGATTTGTTCCTATCAAAGTTGTCGTTAGAATCCTGTCGGGGGATGAAAAGGCAGAAAGAAGAATCTTCCCAATTTTTTTCCTCCTCTCCGCAAGAATGTTGAGAAAGTATTTTGAAGTGGATATGAAGCTCATTTCCGCGGCAGAGAAAAATCCTTCAATGGCAATGAAGAAAAATGCAAGAATTATATAGAAACTATTCTCCAATTATTTCTACCTCCAAGGTTTTAAGGCTCATCTGTTCTGCATCAAGTGCCCTCATCCTTATTTTTCCTGCTTCAATTTCATCTCCCTTTTTTGGAATCCTTCCGAGTTTTTCTATGAAGTAGCTTCCAACTGTTGTCCAGAAACCTTCCTCATCTAATGACAGAGAAAGCTCTTCAACAAACTCATCAAAAGGCATCATCGCATCAACTATATACCTTTTTTCTCCAATCTTTTTGATTGGGGGCTCCTGTATCTTCGCCCCTATGAGAAAACCCCTTAAAAGGTCACGCGCTGTCACAGCTCCTATAATATTTCCAAATTCGTCCACCACCATTGCAAAATTGATATTCTTTAGCCTGAACTCCCTGAAAAGGGAAATGAGGGTTTTATTTTCGGGCACGAAATAAGGTTTTCTAATAAGCACTGTCCAGTCAAAGTTCCTTCCTTCATTTATAAAGGGAAGGATGTCTTTAACATACAGGATGCCAATTACTTCATCCCTCCTCTGCCTGTAAACAGGTATCCTTGAAAATTTCACATCTTTTATGTATTTCTTCAAGGTGAGAAAATCTATCTCAACGGGAATTTGAAAAAGCTTTGTTCTCGGTGTCATCACCGAATAAACCTTATCGTCTTTCAATTCAATCATTTCCTTTGCAAAATTCGCCTCCACCTCCGACAGCTCTCCTGAATCCTTCATCTTTTCAAGGATGTCAAGAATTTCCTCTCTTATCTCTTCCTCCGGTGGTTCCACATCAACCCTTCCGAAAAGAAATTCAAAGAGGGGGAGCATAACTTTTTTGACCGGTCCAACAAAAAAATAAACCATTCTTATCAAAAAAATTCCCCGGAGAGAGAATTCCTCCGGATATCTTATACCGATAGTCTTCGGAAGGATATCACCGAATATCAAAATTAAAGGAAAGGCAACAAAGAAGGCGTAGAGGCTTTTCTCCACACCAAAAATTTCTGAGAAGATATATGTAATTAAAGAAGTTATGAAAACATTCATTATTTCATTGCCTGTAAAAGAGGATATCATTGTGCTCAAAGGGTCTTCCACAAACCTTGCAATCATCCTTCCGCTTCTTCCCCTGGTCTTCAACCTCCAGATTTGAGATGGAGAGAGGGAGAATATTGCTGCTTCGGTGCCCGAAAAAAGAAAGGATAGAAAAAGGAGGAAGAAGCAGAGAAATATTCTAAAAATTATACCTTCCATTTCAGAAATGAGAAAAAAAACCTCTCTTTTTTATTTCTTTTTTTAATCCATTTTTAAGAAATTTTACCTTTCCCGTTCCTCTCACAAGCATTCCTATTTGATTTACAGGAAAACCGTCTGGTTCTTTTGAAGAGGTGAAAAGAAGATTATAATCTTCACCCCCATACATAGCCTCATCCAGCGATATTTTTTTGTTATGCGGGACTTCGTTAATATGAATGTCCAATTCTGGGGGGAGGATGTTATACAGGCTCTCAATAAGAGAATCGCTCGTGTCGGTCATTGAGCTGGGAGAGAAATGGTCTATGAGCCTCTCTATAATGTGAACAGGTGGTTCTGGTTTGAGGTGCGCCATGACTGCTTTTCTCCAGATTTTAATTGCGGAATTATAACCGTATTTTTCAAGAAGTCTCATACCTGCGTGAGAAAGTCCAGGGCTTCCTAAGAGGTAAACCTTCTCCCCCTCCTTCGCCCCTTTTCTCGGTATAAATCCGCTCTTTCCGCAAATGCCAAGCATTGCGCAACCAAGGGAAATTGTTTTTGAAGCAGATGTGTTTCCACCCACAACTTTCACTCCAAATTTCCTTGAAGCGGAACTTATTCCTCTCATCAGGGCATTAAGCCATTTTCTATCGGAAAAAGGGAGGTTGAAAAAAAGGAGGCATGCGGAAGGCTTTCCGCCTTTTGATATTATATCGCTCACATTTATTGCTATGAGTTTCCATCCGAGATAATAGGGAGGAAAATAGCTTCTTTTGAAATGAACTCCTTCATTTAGAACATCACAGGTAAAGAGAAAATTCTCATTTCCATATTTCAAAAGAGCAGTATCGTCTCCAATTCCAATCCATTCCCTCGGAACCTTAAAAAAAGATGAAAGAAGTTTTATAATCCTTTCTTCGCTTAGGGACGAGTCTCCTTCTTTCATCCTTCCTCAATCTCAACTTTTATAAATTTTTCCCTCCTCTCTTCAACCTTAGGCACATAGATTTTCAAAACCCCATCTTTCATAACAGCTTTTATTCCTTTTTTATTAAAAGGAGATGGAATTTTTATTGCCCTTTTAAAATCACCAAACTGCCTTTCAACTTGATAATAAATCCTTTCCTCCATCGGTCTGTCAATTTTATATCCTGAAACAATTATCTCTTCGTCACTCGCTATAACCTCAACCATATCCTTCTCCACCCCTGGAAGCCATATCTCAATCAGGTATGCTTCTTTTCTTTCAACGAGATTAACCGGAGGATGTATTCTTTCTACCTCTTTCATGAGATTATGGTAATATAAAAATTATAAATTTTCAAGCGAGGAAGGTGATGCCTATCCACATTTGGAGCCAGTGTGGATTTTGAAAATTGTTTATTGAAAAATTGATAATTTAAAAATCCTGACAAACTCTTCCCTCTCTGAGTTCGGGAAGGAGCAGAGAAAGAATACCTTGTGCTCATGAGCATAGGGTGAGCCTATACGAACACAATAGAAAACCCTGTCGGGATATTTCTTTTTTGCTTTTTTCAGAGCCTCAAGGGCTGTTTTGCCCAGAAACCACTCTCCGGTTTCAGGTTCAATCATTGCCAGCATCCCCTTTTTCCCTTTTAAGGAATGCACTTTTGTGAGAACCTCTTCAGATGGTCTTTTTACTTTGGGTATCTTCATCTTATTACCTCCATACTTTTATTATTATACACCTTCCATTAAAAATCAAAGGGTTGAGGAGGGTCTTTTTATCCGAACTTTTAGAATTAGGTATTTTAAAGGTCTGATTTTTCAAAAGAGGTTTACCTTTCTAAATCCAGAGAGATGGGTGGGAGATTTTTATTTTTCCCACCTTTGGTATGCTGTCCATTTTTTATATTTCTTGCATAATTTGTTTATGGGACACTCTTCGCAATTGGGGTTTAAATCGGTGCAAAACCCATCTTCAAAAAGATAAAATGCTCCATTATCAACATAAAATGGGATTTTTCCGGATGCAGATACTATTTTTTCTATCAAAGGTCTCATTTTGCTCGCCTGAATAATATACGGACGACTTTTTTCGTAAAATACCTCCTCTAATAGTCCACTTCTACAAAACACCTTACCAACATGACCATCAACTATCATCAAAGTCTTTTTAAGTCTGGCAATTCTCAACTTCCAAATTTCTTCAAGAAGGAACACTACCCAGTTTACAAACATTCTGCACGCTTTATGGTCATTCCCTACCCATCCGGGTTCAAGTGCAGGATGGGTGTTCAGGAATGTAAAAAGTTCAAGGGGCTCTTTATCTTGTAATTTTTCTAAGACAACATCTACAAATTTTTTCTTATTTTCATTCAGCCACTTTATGAACCCTTCATAAGCTTTGAAGCGATAGGCAAAAAGGGAAATAGGCTTAATTCCACCTAATGCCCCAACTCTATACAATAAAGAACCTTTCTCTCCAGCAATAGATTTAAAAACCTTGAACAAGTGAGACTCGGGAATTTTATTTGGCTCAAATAAAAGGATATCTGTAAATTCTTCTGATATTCTTATTGACATCTCTCGCACTTTCTCAAATTTCGCCTGCTGGTTAATTAGAACTCTTAATAATAAATATCGGAGCGTTTTCTCTTGCTCATCTCTGCTTGAGGAAACAGGATTTAAGTTCTCAGGAAAAGCCATATGCTCTTTCCACCTTTTAAGCCATTTGCTCTTCCCTTCTCTTTCTAAAATCTCAAGCAATTGGGTTTTGGGCTTATCAGGAAGACTTGATTGGATTTCTTTTGCCATCTTTAACTACCGATTTTTTATTGTTGATTTTATTTTGCAATTGTGTGCGGAGTTGCTTTGCGTCCTCGCGGACTACTATCTCCACTTCAAAGTCTTTCTCAAATAATGAACTTTGATTCAATCCCATTTTTTCTCTAACAACCTCACACAATTCTAAGTCAATTTCATATCCAACACTATTTCTTTTTAACTTTGCGGCTACTCTATTCGTTGTGCCTGAACCCATAAACGGGTCCAAAACTGTTTCACCTACAAAAGAAAATAGCCTAATGAGCCTATCTGGAATTTCATCGGGGAAAGCAGCAACGCCATTTTCAAGACGATTTTTTAAGGGTAAAACATTGGTTATGTGCCATGTGGTTAAATACCACTTGCTCTGTTGATAATCTGAGATGTCAATTCTGGATTTTTCTTTTATCGCATCGGGTATGCTTTTGTAATCAAATTTGCCATTCTGGAAAATGAGGATTGTCTCCTGGATATTATCAGGGTAAAAATACATGGGATAAGGATGTTGTAAGAGCACTCCGCTTCTTCTGCTTATCCGTATATACCCTTCGGGTTTTATCCATATAATTTTATCACGATAATCAAACCCTTCCTCAATATAAATCTTTGTTAAGTCCGCAACAACAGGGAATTTTTTCCCATTTACCAAAGTATCATCACATACTATACATACGCATCTTCCCTTTGCTAAAACCCTCTTCAATTCTTTTGCCACCTTTCTCATCTTATCTAAATAGGCATCGTAGCTTTCAAACAGGTCGGGATAATCAAAAGGTGCGTTAAAGTATGGAGGACTTGTTACCACGAGGTGTATACTTTCGTTTTCCAGTTCTTTCATATTTTCACTATCTCCAAATATAAGTTTATGAAATGTTTTCATGTCCTGCCCACTCTTCTTTTATCTTTAAGGATTTTGATTTCAAATTCATACTTTTATTATTATACACCTTCCATTAAAAATCAAAGGGTTGAGGAGGGTCTTTTTATCCGAGTTTTTAAAATTATAATGCCTGAAAGTATGGCTATTTTTCGGAATTAAAGGGCGAGGCGAAAAATTGCTTTTAGAAAGCATAAATGTTAAAATAAAAGCATGGCAAGGAAGAAAAAAGAAGAATTCGTGGTAAGAGAAACCCCTGAAAGATATATGTCAGATGAGGAGGTTCTTTATATTATTGAGAAGAGGCTCTTAGAACTCATAAAAAAGAAGCCAGCTCTGAAGGCAAAATTAAAGGATATGTTTTCTGATGTGTTTGTTGAAAGAGAGGATATGGTAAAAATTCTTGAAGAACTCCGCCTTCAGAGGGAGAATTCAGATAAAAGGTTTGAGAAAATGGACAGAAGATTTGAGGAAATGTTAAAGGAATCAAATAAGCACAGGGAGGAGACAAATAAAAGGTTTGAGGAGATAAACAAGAGATTTGAGGCAATGGATAAAAGGTTTGAGGAAATGGACAGAAGGTTTGAGGAAATGCTAAATGAATTAAATAAGCAGAGGGAGGACACAAATAAGAGGTTTGAAGCGGTAGATAGGAGGTTTGAAGAGGTATTCAGAGAACTTAGAGCTCTAAGAGAGGATATGAACAAGAGATTTGTGGAAATGGCGAAAGAATTTCACAACGCAATATCATCGGTAGGAGGAAGGTGGGGAACACGGGCTGAAAGGGCATTCAGGGAGGGAATAAAGGAGATACTTGAAAAATACTTTAATGCAAAGGTAAGGGAATTCTATATAGATGATAAGGAGGGGATAGTAAAAGGACGCCCCGCAAGATATCAGGTTGATTTACTTATAAAGGATTCCTATCACATAATTATAGATGTTAAGGCTCAGGCAAATGAAATGGATGTGAATAAACTTCACAAGCTCGGATTGATATATGAGAAACAAAAGGGTGTTAAGCCGAGGCTAATACTTTTGACCCCATTTGCGAGGGAGGAGGCATGGAGGGAGGCGAAGGATGTTAAAGATGTTGAGATACTGACAAGTCCAAAAAAGTTTAAGCCATAAAAGGTTCCATATGGTTGAAAGGAATGAAAGAACTATTTTTGAGAGGAAAGTCTCATTGATTAATACTCCATCTCCAGTTATAAGGCTTAAAAATCTTGAAAAGAAGATAGGATTTAGAGGAAGTATATGGATGAAGAATGATGGGGTAATATCAAGCATATACGGGGGGAACAAGCCGAGAAAGTTTGAATTCATATTCAAGGAAGCGATTGAGAAAAAGGCGAAATACCTCGTTACCACTGGAGGTATAGGGACAAATCATGGTCTCGCGGTATCACTTTTTGGAAAGGAATTCGGTTTAAAAACCATACTCTTCCTTTATCCCCAGCCAATCACAGAGTATGTAAAAAGAAACCTTGTGAGGATGGTTGATTCAGGTGCAGAAATTAGATTGACCTCGCATCCAGTGAATGCCGTTTTAAGGGCAAGAATCCTCGGTAGAAAGGAGGGATATTTTTTTATCCCTCCAGGTGGTTCTTCTGCTACCGGGAACTTAGGCTTTTATCTCGCAGGAAAGGAGTTGATTGAACAGATAAGAAATGAAGAGCTGCCGGAGCCATCGTTTGTTTTTATACCGGTTGGGACCGGTGGAAGCCTTGCCGGTCTTTCCCTCGGCCTTTGCGAATCAAAAATAAAAATAATTGGTATATGCGTGGTTGAGAGACCGGTAACTAACAGGGCTGTTCTATTCGGCGAAATTTTATCCCTATCAAATTTTTTGAGAAAAAACGGTGTGAAATCAAATCCATTAAAGGCGGTGAGAAAATTTTATCTCAATCACAGGTTTATAGGAAAGGGTTATGGGCATCCTACAGATGAAGCAGTTGAGGCTGTGAAAATTATGATGGATGAAGAGGGAATTGAACTTGAAACCACATACACTGGAAAAACCATGGCGGGTCTCATTCATTTTGCAAGGGAAAAAGGTAAAGGGAATATTCTCTTCTGGAATACCCATAACCTTAATGAGCCGGATATCCCGGACCTTGAAAAGAAGTTTGAAGATGTGGCAGAATGGCTCGGGATATGGACAGAAGAATCGTAATAGCCTTTCTCATCTCCATACTCGTTCACCTTTTTCTTTTCATCCCCTTACCCTTTTCATCCCTCAAGGAAGAGCTTTCAAAAATTAAAAAAACTCAGGAGCCCCTTTCCATTGAATTCATTCATCAGAAACCCACTCCAGAGGAAAACGAAAAGGCGAAAAGGTTATCCTACGAAACCCATGTGGCAAAAAGGGAAACCACGACGAGAAGGTATTTTCCCTTTGAGGGAAGTCCTCTTAAAAAGCCTATGATAGCCCAGCATGATGAAAGGGTAAGGGGCTCTGAGGAAAAGGAAGAGGGGGAAAACCCGCAAAAAGAAATACCGCAGGTTTTGAGAGGGCTTGGTGGACCAATGAATGAGAACCTTCCTGAAGAAGAAACTGTAAATCTCAACACGAGGGAATTCAAATACATTTCTTATTTTTCAAAGATAAAGTCAAAGATAGAACTTGTCTGGACCTATCCTCAGGTTTCTGTTATGAACGGAGAACAGGGGACGGTTCACCTTAAATTTACAATAGTTGAGGACGGAAGTCTTGAGGATGTTCAACTTATAAAATCTTCGGGTTATCCTGCTCTTGATGAGGAGGCAATCAGGGCTGTAAAAGCTGCCGCGCCGTATCCGCCCCTTCCAAAAAGCTGGGGATTAAAAAGGCTCCACATAATAGGAGAGTTCAACTACATTCTTGGATACAGGATTATAAGGTGAATTCTCTAAACCTTCCTCATGACAACACAGGCGTTTGTGCCACCGAATCCAAAGGAATTGCATATTGCGTATTTTAATTCTTTTAATTCTATTGCCTCATTAGGGACATAATTCAGGTCGCATTCAGGGTCCGGCTCTTCATAGTTTATTGTGGGAGGGATTATGCGGGTTTTTAAAGAAAGGGCTGTAAATGCTGCCTCAATTCCTCCTGCGGCTCCGAGAGTATGACCTGTTACCGATTTTGTGGAGCTTACAAAAAGTTTCTTCGCATGTTCTTTAAAGAGCCTTTTTATAGCAATTGTCTCGTAAAGGTCATTGAGTTTTGTTGATGTTCCGTGGGCATTTATGTATTGAACCTCGTCCGTTGAAATTCCCGCATCCTTTATTGCGAGCCTCATACATTCCTCAGCCCCTTTTCCTTCGGGCGAGGGAGATGTTATATGATAGGCATCTCCGTTAGCACCATATCCTATAATCTCCGCAAAAATTTCTGCACCTCTTTTTCTTGCACTTTCATATTCCTCAAGCACAAGAATTCCAGCCCCTTCTCCTATCACAAACCCATCCCTGTTTTTTTCAAAGGGACGAGAAGCCTTCTCCGGTTCATCGTTCCTTCTTGAAAGAGCTTTCATGCTTGAAAAACCTGCTACCGCGAGTGGAGTAATTGCGGATTCTGCACCCCCACACACCGCAATATCAATTAAGCCATCCCTTATGTATCTGTACGCCTCTCCTACAGCGTGAAGCCCTGCTGAGCAGGCAGTTGATATACAGAGATTCACACCCTTTGCTCCTGTAAGAATTGATACCCATCCTGCAGCAAGATTTGGAATGGTCATTGGTATAAAGTAAGGGGTTATCCTTCTATACCCCTTTTCCTTAAGGACCATAACCTGTTCCTCTATAGAAGGAAGTCCCCCGAGCCCAACACCGATGATAACTCCTATCCTGTCTGATTCAGTCTTTCCCTTTAGCCCTGCCCTTTCAATTGCAATGAAAGATGCTGCGACTGCGAATTGTATAAACCTGTCCATCTCCTCAATCAGTTTAGGTTCAATGAACTTTTCTGGTTCAAAATTCTTTACCTCAGCAGCAATCCTTACTGGCAAATCCTTTGCATCAAACCGCGTTATTGGTCCTGCTCCACTCTTTCCTTCAACTACATTTTTCCACACCTCCTCAACCCCAATTCCCACAGGCGTCACAAGCCCAATTCCTGTGACGACAACCCTTCTTCTCATCAAATGTGCTTTTTTATGTATTCAACAGCATCCCTTACCCTTTTCATCTTTTCCAGCTCTTCATCGGGAATTTCATCAAGTCCGAACTTCTCCTCTATCTTTATAACTATGTCCATTACAGCCAGTGAGTCAGCCCCGAGGTCTTCAACAAACCTTGAATCAAGTGTTATCAGTGAGGGGTCAATCTTCAGCCTTTTTGCTATGATTTCTATGAGTTCCTTCTCTACATCCATTTTTTCACCTCCTACATATATAATCCACCATTTACCTTTATTACCTCACCTGTTATATATGAAGCCTCTTCGGAAAGCAAGAATGCAACAATTCCTGCCACATCCTCCGGTTCCCCAAACCTTCCGAGGGGAATGTTTTCTATGATTTTTTTCTTAACTTCTTCCGGAAGGCTTTCTGTCATTGAGGTTCTTATGAATCCAGGTGAAACAGCATTTACAGTTATGTTCTTTTGGGCCAGTTCCTTTGCTAAGGACTTTGTAAAGGCAATTATGCCACCCTTTGATGCAGAATAATTTGTCTGACCGGGATTTCCTGCTTCTCCTGCAACGGAGACTATGTTTACAATCCTCCCATAACCTCCCCTCATCATAATCCTCACTGCCTCTTTGCAACAGAGGTATACACTTTTAAGGTTAACTCCGATTATTTCGTCCCAGTCCTCCTCCTTCATCATCAAAAGAAGAGAATCCTTTCTTATTCCTGCATTGTTCACGAGACCTTGAAGCCCCTCATCTTTTATTCTTTTAAATGCCTCCTTCACCTCTTCTTTTTTTGAAACATCAAATGGGAGAGGTATACATCTCCAGTTTTTTTCCCTTCCCTCTTCAACAAGAGGGATGAGAGATTCCTCTTTTCTTGCATTTGCATACACAACCGCTCCCTCCATACACAGTCTCCTCACAATTGCCCTTCCTATTCCCCTTGATGCGCCTGTGACAAGAATCCTCATATCCTTTAGCCCTCTCATTTTATAGCCCTTTCTAAAATTTTTATATCCTTCGGTTCACAAACGGAAAATTTTTTGATTTCCTTTCCACCTTCAATAAGATTTATGAGAACCGGTCTTGGTCCTGTCTCAATGATTATTTCGGGCTCCATCTGAAGAAATTTTCTCATACAGTCGGTCCATCTTACAGGGCTTGAAATCTGTCTGGCAAGGGAATCTTTTATTTCATCTGCAGATTTGTAAACTTCTGCATCAATGTTTTTTAAAACCGGAATGGATGGGTCTCTGAATGTTATATCCTTCAAAAATTCTCTCATCTTTTCCTCTGCAGGTTTCATGAACGGGGTGTGGAAAGGGGCACTTACATTCAGATAAACCACCCTTGCTTTTTTCTCTTTAAGTTTTTCAACCGCTTCTTCAACCGCCTCTTCTTTTCCAGAGATTACTGTCTGCGTTGAGGAATTATAATTGGCTGGATAGACCCCTTCCATATCTTTGAGAACATCCTCAACCTCTTTTGAGGAAATACCTATAATTGCTGCCATTGAGGGATTAATACCGGGTATGCTTTCCTGCATAAATTCTCCTCTTTTCCTCACGCATTTTAAGGCATCTTCAAAGGAAATTGAGTGAGCTGAGAGAAGCGCTGTCCACTCACCGAGGCTATGTCCTGCAGAAAGGGCGGGAGATATTCCGAGGATTTCCTTCAAAACCGTTAAACCAGCAAAGCTCACAGTGAGGATTGAGGGCTGGGCATTGAAGGTAAGTTTGAGTTCCGAATTTGAACTTTCAAAACAGAGTTTTTTCATGTTCAATTTTAAAGTATCGGATGCAAGTTCAAATACTTCACGGACAGATTTAAACTCATCAAATAGTTTCTTACCCATTCCGGAAAACTGAGCTCCCTGCCCTGGAAATAAAAATCCCGTTTTCATTTCTTCAATCCTTTTAACTTTTCAATCGTCTCTTCCGCTTCCTTTATTATGTCCTCAATTATATTTTTTACAGGTTTTATCTCTCTTATCAAGCCTGAAATCTGGCCCGCCATGAGAGAGCCCCACTCTACATCTCCTTCCACAGCCCTTCTCAAAGCACCCACACCAAGGGCTTCAAGTTCTTCAGGTTTAGCACCTTCTTTTTCTCTTTTTAGAAATTCCATGGCAAGTTTGTTTTTTATAACCCTCACAGGATGACCGGTTGATGCTCCTGTTACTACAGTATCCCTTTCCATTGCATTTATTATCTCCTGCTTATACGATATGTGAACAGGGGCTTCAACTGAAGCAATAAATCTTGTTCCCATCTGGACGCCAACTGCACCGAGTGATAATGCAGCGACAAGTCCTCTTCCATCTGCTATTCCTCCGGCAGCAATAACCGGGATTGAAACCGCATCAACCACCTGGGGAAGGAGACAGAGGGTTGTTACATCTCCAATGTGACCACCGGACTCCATCCCCTCGGCGATTATGCATGTAGCACCCTGTTTTTCCAGCCTTTTTGCGAGGGATACGCTTGAAACGACAGGAAATACCTTTATTCCGTTTTCCTTGAGTTCCTTTATGTATTTTCCAGGAGTACCCGCACCTGTTGAAATAGCCCTTACCTTTTCTTCTATACAAACCCTTATCTGTTCCTCCACTGAGGGATGAAGGAGGTAGATGTTAACACCGAAGTTTCTTCCTCCCATTTCCTTTAGCCTTCTTATTTCTTTTCTCAACTCCTCTGGGGAGAAGATGGCAGATGTGAGGAAGCCAAATGCTCCTGCTTTCTCAACCGCATATACCAGTTCTGCCCTTGAAACCCACGCCATTCCTCCTTGAATTATCGGATATTCAATTTCAAGGATTTCGCAGAGGATTGTCTTCAGCATCTCACCACTCCATAAGACAGGCTCCAAAGGTATATCCTGCACCAAAGGAAGACATACAGACAAGGTCACCTTTTTTCAGGATTTTTTTTCTCTCAATCTCATCAAGGGCAATGGGAATGGAGGCAGAGGAGGTATTTCCGAGGGACAATATGTTTGAATAAACCCTTTTCCATTCCATCCCCAGTCTTTCAGCAAGGGCGATTGTAATTCTTTCGTTAGCCTGATGTGGTATGAGCATTGAAATATCATCCTTTTTTATTCCGTTTTTCTCAATTAGCTTCGTTATCGCTTCTTCCATGCCGGAGATAGCATTTCTGAATACCTCCTTCCCCTTCATTTTAAATGTGTGAAGATTTAATTTAACGGTCCTTTCAGAGGCTGGAAGCCTCGCTCCACCAGCAGGAATTAGAAGGGATTTCCAGCCATCACCCTCTGCTGTGATATAAAAATCAAGGATTTTGTGCCCGGGAGGGTCTTTTCCAACAATAACAGCTCCCGCTCCATCGCCGAAAAGAATGGATGTGTTTCTGTCATTATAATTCACAAACCTTGTAAGGTATTCAGCCCATACAACAAGGACCGCTCCTCCGATTTTTTCAACGATCATTGAGGATAGAAAAAGTCCGTAGATAAATCCTGAACAGGCAGCAGATATATCAAATGCAATAGCCCTTTTTATGCGAAGTTTTGATTGAAGAACACAGGCGGATGAAGGGGTAAGAAATTCAGGGGTAACGGTTGCAAAAATTATTGCGCTCACATCCTCTCTTTCCAATTTGGCTCTTTCAATTGCTGAAAGAACAGCAGGAAAAGCCATATCAACAACTCCCTTTGAACTGCTCCTTCTCCTTTCAATTATTCCTGTTCTCTGGAATATCCATTCTTCATCAATTCCAAACCTTTTTGATAATTCCCTGTTTGAGATTTTTTCTTCGGGAATATAGCTTCCTGTGCCTTTTATGTAGGAAGCCATTTTATGCTTTCCTCAATAGCACTTACAACTTTTTCTATGAGCCCATCCTTTGATATCTTTTCTGCCAGTTTTAACGCATTCTTTATCGCAGCTGGCGGGGATGAGCCATGGCATATAAACACGGGTTTTTTGACCCCGAGAAGAGGAGCACCGCCGTATTCAGAATAATCAAGCTTCTTCTTTACCTTTATTAAAGCCTTCCTCATGAGAAGATAGCCAAAAATTGCCCTTGGGTTTCTCTTCACCTCTTCCTTTACCGTATCAAGTATGAATTCAACAAGCGCTTCTCCGGATTTAAGAAGTGTATTTCCAACGAACCCGTCACAGACAACCACATCAGCTGTGCCGGTGAATACGTCTCTTCCCTCTACAAGCCCAATGTAGTTTATCGGTGCTTTTTCAAGGATTTTATCAGCCTCCTTTACAACCCTGTTCCCCTTTCCCCTTTCCTTTCCGGTGCTCAAAAGCCCTATGGAGGGTGCATTCTTGCCGAAGGCTATTCTGTAATATACTCCCCCCATTATTGCGAACTGGCAGAGTTGAATCGCATTTGAGTCTACATTCGCTCCCATATCTATGAGAATGCTTGCCCCGTTTTTCCTCGGGATTATTCCACCTATTGCAGGTCTTATAACTCCTTCTGCTGTTCCGAGATTGAAAAGGGAAAAAGCCATAACAGCACCCGTATTTCCCGCACTTACAAAGGCATCTCCATATCCTTCCTTGAGGAGCCTTATCCCCACACCAATTGTTGAATTCCTCTTCTTTCTTATAGCCTCTGAGGGGCTCTCCTCCATTTCAACCCTTTCTTCACAATCGTAAATCTCTATTTTTTTGAGCATCTCTTTCTTTAATCTCCTTTTAAGAATTTTTTCGGGACCAACTATAATGAGATTAACCCCTTCTCTTACCGCTTCAGAGGCGCCCATAATTTCTGCATCCGGTGCATTATCCCCTCCCAGCCCGTCAAGGATTATCTTCATTACCCCTCTTCTATTTCAAAAATCTGTCTGTCCTTATAGTAGCCGCAGTTCGGGCATACTCTGTGAGGAAGTTTGATTTGCCCGCACCGTGGACACTTTGAACGGGGTGGGGGAAGAAGATGTTGATGAGATGCTTTTTTGTCCCTTCTTGACCTAGAATGTTTTCTTTTAGGTACTCCCATTTTCTCACCTCATTTTTTCTGAAGTATATTTTTTAAACTTTCAAGGGCTCTCCATCTTTCATCCTTGATGACTTTTTCTTTTTTACATGTGCATTTTTCGTAATTCAAGTTTTTGCCGCATTCAGGACATATTCCTTTACAATTTTCTTTGCACAAAGGATAGGTAGGGATGTTAAGAATTATGTTAGTGGACACCACCTCTTCAATATCCAAAATTCCCTTCCTGTAAAACTCCATCTCCATTTCGTTCTTCCTCAATTCAACAGGTTCTGATGAACGAAGGATGACTTCTTCCAGAGGATACAATTCTGAAACAAAATTTATAGAAAGAGGATAGGAGAAGGTGACCAGGCATCTTGAACATTCCAGCTCTAATTCGGTTTGAATACTTCCTTCCACTGTAACTTTCGTTCCCCATCTTTTAATTTTGAAACTCCCTTTTACTGGAGAGATAAATTTGTAGATAGAGGGCCATTCCGTGTGAAATGATTCCATCCATCCTTTTTCCTTTTCCAGAGTTACCTCTAAACCCTCTTCCGGTATTTCCCAAACTGATAATTTCATTTTTCATACCCTCCAATTTATTAAATCCTATTTTCCATGTCAAGCAAAATTAGACATTTTGCCATTTTTTGTTCATTATTCTTCAAGCTCTATTCCTTTTTCAGATAAAGCGAGGATAGCCTTTTCAACAAAAGCTTCGGGCTTTATAGGTTTTGTTATATACCCGTCGCATCCACTTCTGTAGCACCTCTCTATTGTTTCAGCGTCTTCCTTTGCGGTAACAACAATAACACTTACATTTTTTAAAGCTTCTGAACTTTTCACAAACTTTACTATGCTTTCTCCTGTCATATCAGGAAGGACAAGGTCAAGGAAGAGAACATCCGGTTTTTCGTTAGCGAGTTTTTTAATAGCCTCAACTCCTGAGGAAGCCTCAATTACTGTAACTCCCAGGGATTTCAATGCTTCCCTTTCCATCTTCAGAATCACTGGTTCATCGTCAACGAGCATAATTTTAATTTTCCTCCTGTCTATCATCCTGTTTTTATTATCCCTTCTTTTTCAAGGAGTTCTATTTCATCTTCTTTATATCCACCAATTTCTTTAAGGACCTCCTTTGTATGTTCTCCCCATTTTGGAGGGTGAGTTCGGTATGGTTCTGCTTCTACTCCATTCATTACTATAGGCGTTCTCATCTGATAGATTCTACCTTCCCCTGGATAGTCTCTTTCAAAAAATACCCTTCTTTCTTTAAAATGGGGGTCTTTAACAACCTCTGCCACATTTCTCACCGGTTCACAGCATGTGTCCACTCCCTTAAGAAGTTCTATCCATTCTTCCTGAGTTCTTGACAGGAATTCCTTTTTCAACTCCTCATATCCCCATTCTCCATCTACAGCAGGAGAGTATGCTTCGCCCATCAGGTCTTCCCTTCCGATTGCTTTAACAAATGCCTCCCAGAATTTTGGTTCAAGGGCACCGAGAGCCATGAACTTTCCGTCTTTTGTTCTGTATATGTTATAACACAGAAATTCCCCTGAAAGCCTTGTCTTTCCTCTTGTTGGAAGGATTCCCTCGGCAAGAAACTGAATGAAGAAGGTGCTCATAAATGACATGGCGGATTCAGCCATTGAAATGTCAATGTAGCTTCCTTCACCGGTTTTCATCTTTTTTATTATTCCAGAAAGAATCCCGATTACCGCATATAGACCACTGCTGTAATCAGCAACCTGCCCACCAGGAATTACTGGCTGTCCGTCTCTTACTCCGGTGCAATCAAGAAAACCAGAAAGGGCAAGGTAGTTTATATCGTGTCCGGGCTTTTCTCTGTATAATCCTGTCTGCCCGTATCCGGTTATTGAGCACATGACGAGAGATGGATTTTCTTTTTTAAGGGTTTCATAGCCAATTCCGAGTTTTTCCATCACAGATGGTCTGAAGCTTTCAATGACCACATCGCTTTTTCGGACAAGTCTTAAAAAAACCTCCCTTCCCTTTTCTTTTTTAAGGTCTATGACCACGCTTTTTTTATTCCTGTTCAGAGCCATGAAATATACGCTCATCGTCTTTACAAGGGGTGGTCCCCATCTCGCATAATCACCTGCTATGGGGTCTTCAATTTTTATAACCTCTGCTCCCATATCTGCGAGGATAAGCGTTGCATAGGGTCCGGGAAGAAGCCTTGTTAGATCCAGAATTCTTATTCCTTCAAGGGGTAACTTCATTTTTATATTATTTCATCAAAAAAAAGTTTCTTCAACAAAAATTGGGGGATTTTACAAAAAAAGGTTAAGTTTTTAAAATCCGGATGTGCAATTCAGCAAGTTGAGCATCTGAAACAGGAGAAGGAGCATCTGTAAGGGGACAAACTGCTTTTTGGGTTTTTGGGAAGGCAATTACATCCCGGAGGGATTCTGCACCAAGGAGGAGCATAACCAGTCTGTCCAGTCCAAAAGCTATTCCTCCGTGGGGCGGGGCTCCATATTCAAAAGCCTTCAGGAGGAAACCAAATTTGAGCTCTGCCTCCTCTTTTGAGATTTTCAGAACTTCAAACATTTTCTCCTGAAGGTCCCTTCTGTGAATTCTTATGCTTCCGCCTCCTAATTCTACCCCGTTTAGCACGAGGTCGTAGGCTCTGGCTCTCACCTTTGCAGGGTTTTTGTCAAGAAGAGGGATGTCTTCTTCAACAGGAGAGGTAAAGGGATGGTGCATTGCGACAAACCTTCCTTCTTCTTCACTCCATTCAAGAAGAGGAAAACCGGTAACCCAGAGGAATTCATATCTTTCAGGGTCCATCAGACCGAGCCTTTTACCAAGCCTTAACCTTAATTCGCCAAGCCCTTTACACAATTCCTCAAATTTCCCCGCAGAGAGGAAGATGATGTCACCGCTTTTTGGTTCAAATTCTTTGATAAGCCCTTCCACTTCCTCCTGAGAAAATTTTACAGAGGAAGTGATTTTATTACCTTCGTCAAACTTTATCCATATCAAACCCTTTAAACCGGTTGACTGCGCTTCTTCCGAAATTGTCTCAAGGTCTTTTCTTGAGAAATTTGGAGATTGAACCTTAATTCCAGCTACCCCTCCTCCCTCTTCAAGTTCTCTTCTTATGAAGTTTAATCCCGTGTTCCTGAATATTCCGGATATGTGGTGGATTTCCATTGAAAATCTTAAATCCGGTTTATCGCTTCCGTATTTACTGATTGCTGTGTCGTAGGACATTCTTCTGAAGGGGATTGGAATCTCAATTCCTTTTAGTTCTTTAAAAATAGTGTAGAACATTCCTTCCACAACATTGAAAAGGTCCTCTTCCTCTATAAATGACATCTCCATATCTATTTGGGTGAATTCAGGTTGTCTGTCCGCTCTCAGGTCTTCATCCCTGAAACATCTGACTATCTGAAAATATCTCTCAAATCCTGCCACCATTAATATCTGCTTGAAAAGCTGAGGGGATTGGGGAAGTGCGTAAAACTTTCCAGGATTTACCCGGCTTGGAACGAGATAGTCCCTTGCCCCCTCTGGTGTGCTCTTTGTAAGAAAAGGAGTTTCAACTTCTATGAATCCCTGTGAAGATAGATAGTTTCTAACGACCTGATAAAGCCTGTGTCTGAAGATGAAAGTGTTCATAACGGATGGTCTCCTCATATCCAGATACCTGTATTTAAGCCTCAGCGTTTCATCAATCTTTATTCCATCCTCAAGGGGGAATGGAGGATGGGCGGATGGATTCAATATGACGAAATCCTCCACAATCACTTCATACTTTCCCGTTGGAATTTTTGGATTTACTGTTCCTTCCGGTCTATACACAACTTTCCCTTTTACCGCAAGGACATATTCGTCTTTTATTTCTTTTGCCAGGTTATGAACCTCTCTGTTTTTTTCGGGATTAAACACTAACTGGACAATTCCTGTTCTGTCCCTGAGGTCAATGAAAATTACACCGCCGTGATCCCTTCTTCTAAAAGCCCATCCGTTAAGGATAACTTCTTTTCCTACATGCTCTTCAGAGATTTCTCCGCAATACACATTTCTCTTCCATTCACTGAACTTCATCTCTACTTCTCCTTTAATGTAATAAATGCTTTCAATTTTTCAACCCTCTCAATTTTTTCCTTTAATTTTTGCGCCTCACTTGCGCTTTTGAATTCTCCCACTCTTACTCTATAGTGCACCACACTCCCAACCATTGCAGGAACCATATAAACCGGATATCCCTTTTTTTTGAGCATTGCTACCAATTTTTGAGCATCATCCCTTTTTTTGAAAGATGCTACCTGGATAGTGTAGATGGGGGTTTTTCGCTCAACAGGAATTCTAACAACTTCTTTCTTTTCCTTTTTCTGCGGCTGAATTTCTTTTTTTTCAACTGGTGGTGGGCTTTGGGCAGGAGCTTCTGGAGCAGATACAATGGATGGGGCAGTAACGGGTGAAGGAGTGGTTACAGGTGGCGGTTCTTCTTCTACGAGTTCACCATATACCTTAAATTCCACAGAGGTGGCAGGTGGAGTGTATGTTTCTTTTATTTCCGCTTTTTCTTCTTCTTTTACCTTTCCTCCAGAAATCCTTTTTCCCGTTTCAATTCCCACATAATAGACCACTCCGAAAGAAAGAAGAACCACTATTACTATTAAAGCCCTGTCCAGATTTTTGCTTTTCTTCATATTACATCCTCCCTTCTGGGGGTTTTACTCCTATCAACGAAAGCCCTGTTTCTATGAGTTTCTGCATGCATTTTATTATCTCAAGCCTGTGATTTCTTTCCAGTTTGTCTTCAACTAATACCCTGTGTTTTGTATAGAACTGGTGAAAGAGGGGCACAATTTCCAGGAGGAATTGAACTATGAGGTGGGGCTCTAACGATTCAGCCACTTCCTCAAGGACATCGTAGAATTTTATGAACTTTCTCAAAAGCCTTTCTTCTTCATCGTTGAGAAGTTTTGGGGAAAATCCACCTTCCTCATACTCCATCTTTCTTTTTTTTAACTCCTCAAATATGCTCCTTATCCGCGCATACGCATATTGGACATAAAACACCGGATTCTCCTCTGTTTCCTTTTTTGCCAGTTCAAGGTCAAATTCAAGTGGTGTGTCCGTTCTTCTCATTAAGAAGAAGAACCTCGTTACATCAGTCCCCACCTCATTTATTACATCTTTTAAAGTGATATATTCACCCTTCCTTTTTGACATCGGAATCGGTTTGCCATCCCTTACGAGCCTCACCATCTGGACCCATACAATTTTTAGTTTGTTTTCATCAAACCCCAGGGCTTTTATTGCTCCTCTTAGTCTGGGAAGATATCCATGATGGTCAGCTCCCCACACATTTATCAGAAGGTCGTATCCCCTTTCATATTTGAATTTGTGATATGCTATATCCCCTGCAAAGTATGTCCAGCTGCCATCCCTTTTTCTTAAAACCCTTTCTTTATCCTCTTCTAACCCCTTCATGATGAACCATAGGGCAGAATCCTTTTCTTCTACATACCCCATTTCCCTTAACCTGTTAATTACCTCTTCCACTGCTCCATTTTTATGAAACGATTCTTCACTTATCCATGTATCAAACTTCACCCTGAACTCCTCAAGGGTTTCTTTTATTTCATTCAGGATCAGAGAAAGAACAGCTTTCTTTTTCTCTTCCTGAGACATCTCGTCTTTCAGCTTTTTTGCAATCTCTTCTACATAATCTCCCTGATATTCCACATCTTCACCTATCCGGAAAGATGGGTCAAGAAGTTTTTTTCTGTGCAACTCTACCGAGTTCAAAAGGGAAAGAATCTGCCCCCCTGCGTCATTGATGTAGAATTCTCTCTGGACATTGTAACCGAGGTAGGAAAAGACCCTTGCGAGGGAATCGCCGATCACAGCTCCTCTTCCGTGTCCTATGTGAAGGGGTCCGGTTGGATTTGCACTTACAAACTCAATCAACAGTTTTTCCTCCCTTTCTTCAATTTTACTACTTCTCAGAAATTCCCTCATCATGTTTTCAATTACAGACCTTTTTACCCTTATATTTATAAATCCGTTAAGGGGGTAGACATCTTCAAAGAGCTCTGATTTTAAAAGGAAGGATGCCACTTCATCTGCCACCGATTTTAGATTTCTTCCTTCTTTTTTTGCTATAGAAAATGCCACATTAGTGTAATAGTCTCCCAATTCTGCTTTCGGATATCCTACCCTAAAATCTTCCTCTTTCAGGTCAAACCGGCTACTCAGAAGATTTTTTATTTCTTCCCTTATCCTTTTCTTCAACGGTTTCATTTTTTATTCTAATATCCTTCGTAAATTCCGGGCAGTTAAAAGCGATGGAATCTCCTCCGGTAAATCTTTTCTGACAGGTTTCACGCCAGGCACAGATGGCACAGGTTCTCAGTTCATAGGAACTCATACCTTTATTTTACCCCTTCCTTACGGATTCATCAACTAAAATTGATAAGCTCTTAACAATTGGCATATATTTTTGAGGGTGAAAATTTGAACAAAAGGGAGAAGGTGAATATATTAAAAAAGATGGAGAAGACACTGAAAAACTTGATAGGCTGGTTCATCATCTTTGCAGTTTTTATAGGAATTTACTGGTACATAAAAAGCAAAGAGTATGCTCCCAAAGAGCTGACTCTTACCGAATTCTATTCAAAAGTAGAGATGGGCGAGATAAAGGAGGTGATAATAAGAGGAAATGAGGCTGAGGCGAAGGGCGCAAAGGGGGACCTCTACAAAACAGTCCTGATAAATGACCCGGACCTTCTCAAATTCTTCCGTTCCCACAATGTAATTGTAAGGGCTGAAAAGGAAAGAAATACACAATTCTGGAGGGACCTCCTTTTCCTCGTCCCTTTTATTGTCTTTGTTTTCTTCTGGATAGGATTTATGAGGCAGTTGCAGATGCCCGGTGGAAAGGCGATGAGTTTTGGAAAAAGCAGGGCAAAGCTTTTCACGCCTTCAACGCAGAAAATTACATTCAATGATATCGCAGGTATAGATGAGGCAAAAGAAGAGGTAAAAGAGATAATAGATTTTCTGAAGGATCCGAAGAAATATGCATCTCTTGGCGCAAGAATTCCAAAGGGCGTTCTCCTCGTGGGACCGCCTGGAACAGGGAAAACCCTTCTGGCAAAGGCAATAGCCGGGGAGGCGCAGGTGCCATTCTTCAGCATAAGTGGTTCAGAGTTCGTTGAGATGTTTGTCGGTGTTGGTGCGGCAAGGGTGAGAGACCTTTTTGAGCAGGGGAAGAGGCATGCTCCCTGTATCATCTTCATTGACGAAATTGATGCGGTGGGAAGGATAAGGGGTTCAGGGCTTGGTGGTGGTCACGATGAGAGGGAACAGACGCTAAATCAGCTCCTCGTTGAAATGGACGGGATGGAGTCAAACGACGGGATAATAGTGATAGCAGCCACGAATAGACCTGATGTCCTTGACCCGGCTTTATTAAGACCTGGGAGGTTTGACAGGAGGATTTTTATCCCCCGTCCGGATGTAAAAGGGAGGGAGCAGATTTTAAAAGTTCACACAAAAAATGTTCCATTAGGTGAAGATGTTGACCTTTCCAAAATAGCGAGGGGGACCCCTGGTTTTTCCGGAGCGGATCTGGAGAACATGGTGAACGAGGCTATTTTGATAGCAGCAAGAAAAAACAAGAAAAAGGTGGAGCAGGAAGATTTTGAAAAGGCAAAAGATAAAATACTCATGGGTATTGAAAGGAGAAGTATGATAATAAGCGAGGAAGAAAGGAAATTGACAGCCTACCATGAATCAGGTCATGTTCTCGTAGCGAAGATGCAGCCCAATGCGGATCCAATTCATAAAGTGACCATCATACCGAGGGGAATGTCCCTGGGAGCAACCCAGCAGCTTCCCCTGGAGGACAAATATACCTATAACAAGGAATACCTGATTGCCACCATCACTGTTCTCCTCGGTGGAAGGGCAGCGGAGGAACTTGCTCTGGGGACACTCACTACCGGTTCGGGAAATGACCTTGAGAGAGCGACGGAGATTGCGAGAAAGATGGTTTGCGAATGGGGAATGAGTGAAAGATTGGGCCCGGTTACATTCGGAAAGAGGGAAGAACACATCTTTCTTGGAAGGGAGATAACAAGGTATGCAGAATACAGCGAAGCCACTGCAATAGAGATTGACAGGGAGATAAAAAGGATTGTTGAAACCTGTTACGCAAAAGCAAAGCAGATAATTCAGGAAAATATGGACAAACTTCATAAACTTGCCAGAGCCCTTCTGGAAAAGGAAGTTCTTGAAGGGCATGAAATAGATGAGGTTTTAAAATAAAAAATTTCTGATTGAGTTATGTCCACCTTTTGATAGAATGGGGAAAATGGAAAAAGTTCTTCATTTTTATAGAAAGGCAGAGCCGGATAGATTAAAGGAGGTTGTTGCGGATTTTGAATACTGCTTCAACATAGAAATTCTGGAAGACCTTGACGAGAGAGAAATGGAGGTCTTAAAATGGCTTCTTTCAGAGACCTTTGAGCCTGAGAATTTCTCGGACAAACCCTTTTTAAAAGGGAATGTAATTGAGGTTGGTCCCAGAATGAATTTTGAGACTTCCTATTCTACGAATGCTGTAAACATATTCCATGCCTGCGGAATAAAAAAGGTAAGAAGGGTTGAGAGGTCAAGGAGATACCTTTTAAAAAATAATGACCCCGAAATAATAAAATTGCTATATGACAGAATGACAGAATGCATCTATCCGGAGCCCCTTAAGAGTTTCAAAATAGATTTAAAGCCAAAAGAGGTCAGGGTTATTCCCCTTATGGAAAAAGGAAAGGTCGCCCTTGAGGAATTAAACAGTGAGCTCGGTCTCGGCATGGACAGGTGGGACATAGATTATTACTACGACCTTTTCGTCAATTATTTTAAAAGGAATCCCACCGATGTAGAATGCTTCCAGCTCGCTCAGGCGAACAGCGAACATTCCAGACACTGGTTCTTCAAGGGAATACTTATAATTGATGGGAAAAAAATAAAGACATCACTCCTTGAGATAATCAAAAAGCCGCTTTTTTCAAATCCTTCAAACAGCCTCATTGCTTTCAAGGATAATTCAAGCGCCATAAGAGGAGGACCTGTTAAAACCATCATTCCCGCATCTCCTGGAAGCCCCTCTCCTTTTATAGAGGTTGAAAAGATATACCATCCCGTTTTCACCGCAGAGACTCACAATTTTCCTACCGGTGTTGCTCCTTTTCCAGGAGCCGAAACCGGAACAGGAGGAAGGATAAGGGATGTCCAGGCTGTGGGAAGAGGGGGAATTGTGATTGCGGGGACAACCGGATATTGCGTGGGCAACCTTTTCATTCCTGACTATAAACTTCCATGGGAAGACAGGAGGTTCAAATATCCCGGAAATCTTGCTCCACCACTTGAAATTGAGATTCAGGCGAGTAATGGTGCCTCAGACTATGGAAACAAATTCGGGGAGCCGGTAATTCAGGGATTTACAAGGTCTTTCGGTTTAAAGCTTCCAGATGGAGAGAGGAGGGAATGGATAAAGCCGATAATGTTTACCGGAGGGGTTGGTGAGATAGATGATTCTCACATTCATAAGGTGGAGCCTCAAAAGGGCATGCTTATAGTGATGATAGGAGGACCTGCTTACAGGATAGGAATAGGCGGGGGGTCAGCCTCAAGTATGATTGCGGGTGCCCAATCGGAAGAACTTGATTTCAATGCGGTTCAGAGGGGGGATGCGGAAATGGAGCAGAAGGTTCAGAGGGTGATAAAGGCATGTATAGAAATGGGCGAGAAAAATCCCATTTTGAGCATTCATGACCAGGGAGCAGGGGGTCCCTGCAATGTCCTCACTGAACTTGTCCATCCTGCAGGTGGGAGGATAAACCTGAGAAAAATTCGTCTCGGTGACCCAACACTTTCTCCCCTTGAGATATGGGGTGCAGAGTATCAGGAAAGGAATGCCATTCTCATTTACAGGGAAAGAATAGAGGAGTTCATAGATATCTGCAGGAGGGAAAAATGTCCTTACGAGATTCTGGGAGAGGTTACAGGGGATGGGAAAATTGTGGTTTATGATGAACTTTCAGGAAGAAACATTGTGGACATGGAGCTGGAGAAGATACTTGGAAAGATGCCGAAAAAGACATTTGAGCTCAAAAGAAAAAGAGAGAAGTTCCTTCCCTTGAGATTACCAGAAAACATCACAGTGAGAAAATGTCTTGACAGGGTTTTAAGGCTTCTTTCAGTTGGGTCCAAGAGGTTTTTGACTACTAAGGTTGACCGCTCCGTTACAGGTCTTATAGCGAGACAGCAATGTTGTGGTCCACTTCAGTTAACAGTTTCAGATGTCGCGGTTGTAGCACAGGGATATTTTAGCAAATCGGGCATAGCAATTTCTATCGGGGAGGCTCCATTAAAAATGCTCATAGACCCGGTGAGGGGAGCTGAGATGGCTGTGGGAGAGGCACTTACAAACCTGGTTTGGGCAAAGATAACCAGACTTGAAGATGTGAAATGTTCTGCCAACTGGATGTGGGCAGCGAAATTTGAAGGAGAGGGTCCAAAAATTTATGATGCTGCGAAAGGGTTGGCGGCATTAATGATAAAACTGGGGATAGCAGTTGACGGTGGAAAAGACAGTATTTCCATGGCGTCCAGAGTAGGAGATAAAATTGTGAAGGCACCCGGTTCTCTTGTAATTTCCGCGTATGCTCCATGTCCTGATATCACAAAAGTGATAACGCCGGATTTAAAAGCCCCCGGGAACAGTCTCCTTTTTTTCCTTGACCTCGCGTGCGGAAAGATGAGGCTCGGTGGTTCAGCACTTGCCCACGCCTTCAAACAGATTGGGAACGATCCCCCGGGAGTTGAATCCCCTGATGTTCTGAAGAAGGGATTTAATGCTATTCAAACCCTTATTGATGAAGGAATTTCTGCAGGGCACGACCGCTCCGACGGAGGTCTAATTACCACCCTTCTTGAAATGGCTTTTTCAGGAAATTGCGGGTTTGAAGTTGACCTCAGCAGGATATGCAAAAGAGGAAAAGAGATCCAATTCCTCTTCAACGAAGAACTCGGGGTAGTTGTGGAGGTTCCTTATGAAAAGGTGGATAAAGTTGAGGAAATAATAAAAAGTTATGGATTATCAAAATGGTTTCACCTTCTGGGAAAAACTACAAAGGAAAAAATGATAAAAGTTGAAAACAGGGGCAAAATTTTGCTTTCCGAAGACATGAGAGTTTTGAGGGATATATGGGAGGAGACATCGTCAAGGATTGATGAACTTCAGGCAGAGAGGGAGGTTGTTGTGGAAGAAAGAAAAAATAATTTTGACAGGAAAGGGCTTCATTTCCATCTGACCTTTTTCCCGGAAGAAACTCCGGAGATAATTATGAAGAGGGAGAAGAAGCCAAAAGTGGCAATCATAAGGGAAGAAGGGACAAATGGAGATAGAGAGATGGCAGCTGCTTTTTACATGGCGGGTTTTGAGGTGTGGGATGTGATGATGACAGATATAATTGGGGGAAGAATTGACCTTTCCGATTTCAGGGGTATTGTTTTTCCAGGTGGATTCTCCTACGGAGATGTCCTTGACGCAGGAAAGGGATGGGCGGGAGAGATAATATTTAATGAGAAAGTGAGAAAGGTTTTCAAAGAGTTTTACGAAAGAAAGGACACATTCTCTTTCGGAGTCTGTAACGGCTGTCAGCTCATGGCACTTTTAGGATGGGTCCCCTGGACAGGGATTCCAGGGGAGAAAAGCCCGCGATTCATAAAAAATAGGTCCAGGAGGTTTGAATCAAGGTTTGTCTCGGTTAAGATTCTTAAAAGCCCATCCATAATGCTCAAGGGAATGGAAGGTTCCGTGTTAGGAGTATGGGTTGCACATGGAGAAGGAAGGTTCTATTGTCCCGATGAAAAACTCCTTCAAGAAATAATAAAAATGGACCTTGCTCCCATAAGGTTTGTTGATGATGATGGGAGGATTACAGAGGACTATCCTTTTAATCCAAATGGTTCACCATACGGAATTACTGCCCTTTGCTCTCCTGACGGCAGGCATCTTGCAATGATGCCACATCCTGAGAGGTCTTTTTTGATGTGGCAGTTCCCATACATTCCAGAAGAATGGAAAGTCCTCAAGGCATCCCCCTGGCTCAAAATTTTTCAAAATGCAAGAAAATGGTGCGATGAAGTTGCAATTTATTAAAAAATTTTTTAAAATGGGAAAAGGAAGGAGAAAGATATGGACGAGAAGAAAAAAATTTCGGTGGATGAAATTTTTGAAGAAGAGCTGACTGCAAAAAAGCCTGCGAAAAAAGATGAAAAAAAAACCCAGAAGACAGAGATAGATGAGATATTTGAGGAGTTTCTCCCTGCTCCCGCGGAAGAACCAATAAAAAAGAAGAAAAAGGTATCCGAGGAACTCCTGGAAGAATACATTACTCCACCCCCTAAGATAGTTGAAAAGGAAAAGGTAGAGAAGCCGAAGGAGAAAAAACCTGATGAAGAGCTTGCAGATTTTCTTATCCATCCACCGGAAGAAGAAAAAAAGGCTCCACCTCCACCGCCGAAAAAACCTGCTCCACCTCCGAAAGAGCCGCCAAAGGTAGAGGTAAAGAAACCCGCTCCCCCACCCAGACCAGTAGAACCCCCGCCTCAACCGTTAAAGGAAAAGGAAATAGTTGTTGAAAAAAGCTCTTCTCTTCTTCCATTTATCACAGGTTTCTTCGCCGGAGGATTTTTTACTGTTATTCTTATTGGAATTTTGTGGTTTGCAGGTCCTCTAAGGAATTTTTCTAAAATTAAGCCCAGCGAAAACTCGGTGAAAATTACATTGCCCACCCCACCTCCTCCTGAGAAAAAGGTAGTAGAGGAGCCTTCAAATCCCCCATCTCCACCTCCTGAGGAAAAACCAAAGGAAGTTGCTCCTTCTCCACCACCTCAACAAAAGCCGGTTGAGGTTGCTTCACCGCCACCTCCATCCCCTAAGTTTATACTGACAATTTCCAATATAAGAAGTGAGAGCGATTTAAAGCGTGTGAAAGATGTTCTTTCAAGGAATGGGGTTGGTCTTAAATCAGAGGATAAAAATGAGGTTTCAAAGGAAGGGTATGAGGTTTATCTTGATGCCACTTATACCCCTGCAGAAGAGGAGGCTGCTAAGTTAAAACTTGATATACTGGGTGTTAAGTGTAGCAAAAAAGCGAATCAACTTTCCTGTGGAACCTACGAGTCAATTATGAAGGCTAATGAAATCAGGACTATGCTTTCAAATGCGGGATTTCCTGCTAAATTAAGGGCAATTTCTTTAACTGATGTTTCATGGACAATTGTAACCCTTCCTGTTGAGGGGGATAAGGAAGCCGCTATTAAAAGTGCATTGAAAAAATTTAGAATAACTTCTCAAAAAATAGAATAAATTGAGATTTGAAATTGAGGAACTACCAGAGGGGCTCAAGAAGCATTTAGAAGGAGGGAGGGAAAAAGCGCTTTTTATTTCAAAGGGATTTGTTTCCTTAATTCCGGAGGAACTAATTTCTCTTCTTGTATATCTTCTTCATGATAATGATGAAGAAATAAGAAATAATGCACAGAAAACCCTTTCAAGGCTTCCCATAGAGATCTGGAGAGAATCACTGCTGAAGATATCTTCACAAAAGGTGCTCAGGGAAATATACGCCCACATAAAGTCCGATTTTGTGAGGAGGAATATTGTCAAAAATCCTCAAACTCCTCCGGATATTTTGAAGGAGATTGCGAAGGGCTCTGATGTGGAGGCATTAAAGACCCTTTCCCTTAATACCACATTGCTCAAGAGATATCCTGAGGTTGCGGAGGAACTTGTCAAAAACGAAAATCTTGACCTTCCCACGCGGGAATACATAAAAGAGCTTCTGGGAATTTCTGCAGAAGAAAAAAAATTAGATACTCCGCCGGAGACGCAAAAAGAAGAGAAGTATGTTCCATCGGAGGAAGAAAAGGAGCTTCTGAAAAGTGTGACTCTTCCGAAGGATGTGCTTGAACTTCTTCAGGGTGAAAGCCTTGAAGAAATTCCTATACCTAAGGAGTTCTTGATGGAGGAAGAAGATACATCAGAGGAAAAAAGGGAGAGGCTGGCGAAAATGCTCGCTACACTCACAGCCTCTCAGAAGATAAAACTGGCAATAGTTGGAAACTCCGAGGTGAGAAAGATGTTGCTGAGAGACCCGAATAAACTTGTTGCCATAACAGCCCTGAAAAGTCCAAAGACAAGAGAGGGTGAGGTTGAGGAGATTGCCCGTTCCAGAAGCGTTCATGAAGACCTTCTTGTGGAGATAGGTAACAACAGGGTCTGGTTGAGGAATTATAAGATAAGGCTTGCCCTTGTCCAGAATCCGAAAACTCCCCTTTACATTTCTTCAAAGCTTCTTCACACGCTCTCAGAAAAAGACATAAAGGCAATTGCAAGGGACAAGAATGTTCCATCTTCTCTTGCTTCAATGGCTAAAGGTATGTTAAAAAAGAAGGAGGAGAAAGTATAATGCCTGTTTATGACGAAAAGACAAATGAAGTAAATGCGAAGATTGTTTATTATGGTCCTGGACTTTCTGGAAAAACCACAAACATCCATTACATCTACAGGAAGTTAAAACCCGAACATAAGGGAAAATTGACCGTTCTTGCTACCCAGACAGATAGAACACTTTTTTTTGATTTCCTTCCAATAGAACTGGGTGAGATAAGAGGGATGAAGACGAGGTTTCAGGTGTATACAGTGCCAGGACAGGTGTTTTATAATGCGACAAGGAAGCTCATTTTGAAAAATGTGGATGGAATAGTGTTTGTTGCAGATTCTGCGAGGGATAAACTTGCTCAGAACATTGAAAGCTTTGAAAACCTTGAGGAAAACCTCGCATTCTATAAAAGGAGCCTCAAAGATATTCCCCATGTGCTTCAATTCAATAAGAGGGATTTGCCAGATATTTCTTCAGTTGAGGAGCTTAACAGGGCATTGAACAAATATAATGCTCCATATATAGAAGCGTGTGCCACAAAAGGAAAGGGGGTTCTTGAGACTCTTACCACAATTTGCAAAATGGTTCTACGGGCTATAAAGGAATCTATGGAGGCGAAGACTGAGGGAAAGGTTTTTGTAGAAGCGCCGGTTCAGAAGGTTGAAGAGGTTAAGAAAGTAGAGGAGAAGCCATTGATACTTTTCTCTGCAGGAGAGGTAAAACTTGCTGGAGATGGCGAAGTTGTAATCCCTATAAGTTTGAAGGATAAAGACGGAAATCTCTTGAAAGAGATTGAAGTTTCTTTTAAGTTTTCTGTAAAAGAAAAAGAAGGAGGATGAAGATGCTGGAAGGGAGTTTTGTAGCTCTTATTACCCCTTTTAAAAATGGGAAGGAAGTAGACTATGGAGCACTGGAGAATTTGTTGAAATTCCAGATAGAAAACGGGACCAGCGGCATCGTTCCCTGCGGGACCACCGGAGAGGCAGCGACCCTTACAGAGGAAGAGAGGAAAAAAATAATAGAAAAAACCATAGAGGTTGTAAACAAAAAAGCACTTGTTTTTCCGGGCACCGGCACGAATTCCACTTCTACTACCATAAAATTGACCAGGATGGCAAAGGAGATAGGAGCAGATGGTGTATTGATTGTGTGCCCTTATTACAACAAACCCACTCAGGAAGGGATATACCAGCACTATAAGGAAGTTGCAATGGCTGTGGATATTCCCATTATTGTATACAATATTCCATCAAGGACCGGTGTTAACATCACGCCGGATACAATAAAAAAGCTCTCGGAGATAAAAAACATAGTTGGGATAAAAGAAGCATCTGGTTCTCTATCTCAGGCATGCGAGATTATCTCAAAATGTGGAGAAAAATTTTCCGTTCTTTCAGGAGAGGACATTTTGACCCTTCCCCTCATAAGTGTGGGCGGGAAAGGAGCAATATCCGCAACAAGTAATGTGGCTCCAAAGGAGATGGCAGAAATGATAAAATCTGCTCTGAATGGAGATTACAAAAGGGCTAAGGAAATCCATTATACCCTTCTTCCTCTTTTCAAGGCTCTGTTCATGGAAACCAATCCAATCCCTGTGAAAACCATGCTGAAATTTATGGGGTTCTGTGACGGCTCACTGAGGCTTCCACTGGTTGAACCTTCTCCATCAACAGTAAATGCAATTAAAGAAGTCCTTACGAGTTTGAAAAAGATATGAGAATAATCTTATGCGGCATCGGAGGAAGAATGGGAGGGAGAATAGCATCTATTGCAGTTGAAGAAGGATATGAGGTGGCAGGTATTGAAAGAAATGACCATCCATTATCTATAAAAGGTGAAACCGAAATTGGTGGAAAAAAGATAAAGGTTTATGGATTCCCTCCATTTCCTGAAATCAATGGAGATGTGGCGATTGATTTTACAACCAAATCAGCATCCTTAGCTCTTCTTCCCCATTTCGCTGAAAGGAAGATTCCTCTCGTGGTTGGAACTACAGGTTTTTCAGAGGAAGAACTGGAGGTTTTCAAGTCCGCTTCCCAAAAGATCCCGGTTCTTCTTTCACCGAACATGAGCAGGGGCGTAAACATAACTTTTTTTCTCGTGGAGAAGCTCGCAAGCCTCCTTCCGTCAGCAGAGGTTGAGATATTTGAGGCACATCACAGATACAAAAAGGATGCACCCAGTGGGACTGCTTTGAAGCTGGGCGAAATAATTGCAAAGGCGAGGGGAAAGGCTCTAAAAGATATAGCAAAATTTTCAAGGGAGGGAATTACAGGGGAAAGAAAAGGTGATGAGATTGGATTTCAGGTTTTGAGGGGAGGGGATATAATCGGGGAGCATACGGTATTTTTTATACTGGACGGAGAGAGGATTGAGATTACCCACAGGGCATTAAGCAGGGATTGCTTCGCAAGGGGGGCAATTGAGGCAGCAAAATGGATAATAAAAAAGGAGAAGGGGTTTTATAGTATGAGGGATATATTTTTATGAGAACTGAATGGTGCAAGGAGGAATTTGAAGTTTTGCAGGAGGGGAAGTTCCGCAATACCCAGCCCTTGTCTCAATATCCATCTCCCTCAGAATCCTTGGCTTTTTAAACCTTTTCTTCTTTGTTTCCCTTTTCTTCATACCATTAAATTTTAATTTTTAATTTTTTATTTGTCAATCAAAATTTAAATTCATTGCTATTTTTCTCACCTCACTCACATCCCTTTCAATTTGATTCACAAGTTCTTTTGCATTTCCGAACTTTTTGACTTCCCTTATCCTTTTCAAAAATTCAATTTTAATCTCCCTTCCGTATATTTCATCTTTGAAGTCAAGTATGTAAACCTCTATAACCCTCTCTATTTTATTAAAAGTTGGTCTTGGTCCGATACTCAAGGCACCTGCAAATTTTCCCGTCTTCCCTTCTACCTCACAGAATGTTGCATATACACCATCAGGAATTATGAGTTTCCAGAAAGAATAGATGTTCGCTGTAGGAAAGCCAATTTTTCGCCCAAGCCCATCTCCCTTGATTACCCTTCCTCTTATGTAGTAATTGTATCCAAGAAGTTCTCCAGCCCTTTCAACACTTCCTTTCTTCAGTTCTTCCCTTATCAGACTGCTGCTTACTGGCTTGCCATCACAGGAAAACAATTCTACCACCTTTGCATTTATTCCATATTTTGAACACATTTTAATGAGGAGTTCCGAATCACCTTCACCCCTTTTTCCAAATGTGAAGTTCTTTCCCACAATAACCCATTCCGCATCAAGTTTGTTTTTTAGAATGGTTTTTACGAATTCCTCAGCATCCATCTCTGCAGTTTCTATATCAAATTTCAAAAAAACTGCTGTTTCAATCCCTTCCCTTTCCATCTGTCTTATCCTTTCTTCTATAGGGAAGAGGAAACTGGTGTTTTTCTTGAGGATGGAATCCGGGTGGGGGAAGAAGGAAAGTATTGAGGGTATGCAGTTTTTTTCCTTTAATTTTTTCAACTCCTGAAGGATGAACTTGTGTCCCCTGTGTATTCCATCAAAGGCACCAACCGCATAAGCATATCTGCCTTTCACTTCTGGTTCCCTGTCAAAGTAAATCCTCATCACCCAACCATAATATCTTCTTCTGGAAATGTGTAGAACCTTTCTTCCCTTTTTCTCATTAAAAAGGCGAAGATGAAGGAATAAAGACCTATTTTTCCTGCAAGCATGAGGAACATTATAACAATTTTCCCTGCTATTGAAAGGTGAGGAGTTACGCCGAAGCTCAGTCCCACAGTGCCCAGAGCAGATGTGGCTTCAAAAAGCAATGAAAATATCCCTTCCCCAGTTATGTTTTGATTTTCTGCTTCAGTGAACAAAAGCAATATAGTTCCGGTAAGGAGGACGGTGAGATAGAAGGCGAATACCGAGATTGCTTTTTCAACGGTTTCTTCATTTATTGTCCTTCCAAAAGCAGAAGCATTTTTAAAACCGCTCATCCTTCCCTTTATGTATGAAAATATGGCTCCTATTGTATTTGTTTTTATTCCTCCTCCACATGAACCGGAACTTGCTCCGATAATCATCAGAATCCATATAAAAAAAGAAGATACGCGGTGCATCTCCGGGATTTTTAAGGAATTGAAACCTGCGGTTCTCGGTGTTATTGCATGAAAGAGGGAATTTACAAATAAAGAGAAGATGCCCCCTTCCCATTTTCCAATTTCTCCTGTAAATATGATGATTGTTCCGATGAGTATCAAAATCGCAGAAACTGCGAGAACAAGCTTGGCGTTGAGGGTGAGCCTCCTTTCTTTTTTAATCAGTTTTTTGAAAATCTGGATTCCGTTTGTAAATCCTATACTTCCACAGAATATGAGAAAGGCAATGCAGAGGAGGAAAAGATAGTTGTTTCTGAACCCCTCAAGGTTGTTTGAAAAAGTGGAAAATCCTGCATTGCAGAATGCAGAGATGGAGTGGAAAAGGGAGACAAAAATTTTTGAGTCAATGTTTTCTCCTTTTAATGATAGCAAAAGTATTAAAAATCCGATAAACTCAAGCGAAAAGGTCCAGAGACATACCGCAATCAGAATTTCTTTTGGGTTTCCAAGACCTCCTCCATATTCCTCACCGAGGATTTCTTTTATTCCTATTCCCAGTCTTCTCCTTAAGAAGATAGTAGTGGCTACAACAAAGGTCATTATTCCGAGACCACCAATCTGGAGGAGAGAGAGAATTATTATCTGTCCTGCCCTTGTAAAGTCCTTTCCTGTATCAAGAACTGTGAGACCGGTATCACTTAATGCAGATGTGGCTGTGAAGAGGGCATCTATAAATGAGATTTTTCCATGATGGGAGAAGGGAAGAAATAACAGAAACCCGCCTATTATACTCACTAAGAGATAGGAAAGTATAAATATAATCCAGGGATTTTTTCTAAACATTCTTTTCAATCAAATCTGTAACCACATTTATAATCAACAGATTTAAGGTCTTCCCGTGAAATTGGGAAAAAGATGCACTGTTTTGGTCTTCCATTATGATATATAAGGCATCTCTTTTTGCCATCCTTTACCCACAGAAATGGGCATCTGAAAAGTATTTCACAGCATTTCCCGCATTGAAGGCATTCTCCCCTTCTTTTTTCTAAAAGTTTTTGAGTGGTATTCTTTTTGAAATTGCAATACATCCACCTTCTCACTTTCCCTTTTATTTCTACAATAATTTTTTCCACTTTTTGAATTTATAATTATTTTTATCGGATGTCAAGAAAAAAATCGTGCGAGATTTGAAAAAGAGATGGGGAGGTATAAAATGTTAATATGTGCTATAAAATAACAAAAAGAATTTTTCTTTCCCTTATAAATGCTCTGAATCCCTATCCAGAGGAGGAAGACCTTGAAGGAGAGGTTTATAATTTTATAATGAACCTCCTTTCTTCATATCCCCTTATTGTTAGGATTGCCCTCTTTCTTGGACTTTTTTTTCTTGAAGTTTATCCTCTATTTTCCCTGAAGTCATTCAAACCATTCTCTTTTATGAACCATGAAAAGAGGGTAAAGATAATAGAAGATATGCTTGAAAAGAAACCAGGTATAAGAAGAAATCTTGCAAGGGCTTTTAAGGCTCTCGTCCAGATGGCATTTTATGAGCATCCCTGGTATATGAAGAAGGCTGGATATTCATGGGCGTTATAAAACCCGAAACTCTGAAGGATAAAGAGGCATTTTTTGACTTTTTAATAATCGGTTCTGGCGCAGGAGGGGGGACATGTGCTGGATTTCTGATAGAAGATGGTCTGAATGTAGCAATTGTTGAAGAAGGGGATTACATACCTCCCGATAAACTTCCAAATACGGTTGGAGAGGCATTTTTAAAACTTTACAGAAATGCGGGAGCCCATTTTATATTTGGAGTTCCAGGGATAGCCTTTGCTGAGGGGAGATGTGTTGGAGGAAGCACTGTCATAAACGGTGGAATGTGCTGGAGAACACCCGAGAAAATTCTTCAAAAATGGAAACTGGAGGAAGGAATAGAAAAGATTGAACCTTCCTTTATGGAAGGATATTTTGAAAGAATTGAAAAGAGGATAAATGTTGTAGAACAGCCACCTCATACATGGAGCAGAGCAGGAATAATTTTCAAGAATGCTGCAGAATCACTTGGCTGGAAGGTCGTTACGGACAGGAGGAATCAGAAGGGATGCAGGGGATTGAGTTTATGTATGGCTGGATGTCCAGCAGGTGCAAAACAGTCTGTCCTTCATACATACATTCAGGATTTTTTGAAAAGGAACGGAACGATATTTGCAGGATTCAGGGCTGAAAGGATAATTTTTAAGGGCAACAGGGCAGTTGGGGTTTATTGTAAAGGCGGTGGAAAAGAACTATTGATAAAATCAAAAATTCTCATTCTTGCCTGCGGTGCAGATGAAACTCCTTCCCTTCTTATGAGAAGCGGCTTTAAAAGCAGTTCAGGGATGCTCGGGAAAAATCTGTATGTTCATCCCAATGTAAAGGCTATAGGAGTCTTTGATGAAGAGCTATATCAATGGAGAGGAGCCCATCAATCCCATCAGGTTCATGAATTTAGAGACGAGGGAATTTTACTTGCAACCGGCGGAGTTCCTCCATCAATGATTGCGATGTCCGTTGAGAAAACCGGTAGAGAGCTGGGGAGGTTTATGGAGAATATTAAAAACATGCTTTTTGCGGGTGCACTTATAGAGGATACTGGAACGGGAATGGTGAAAAACATGTTTGGCGGAAAGCCGGTGCTTCTTTACAATCTAAATGACCATGACTTCTACAGGGTTAAAAGGGCTTTGTCTCTCCTTTCTACCCTCCTTTTTGAAGGAGGGGCAAAAGAGGTCATACTTCCGTTCAGGAATCTCAAGTCAATAAAATCTCCCTCTCAGATTCCACTTATATTTGATAATGGAATAAAAAAGATGGACACGGAAATGATGACCGTTCACATAATGGGGACTGCAAAGATGTCAGGAAATCCCAAGAGGGGAGTGGTTGATAGCTGGGGAAGGGTTTACGGAACGGAGAACATGTTTATATGTGATGCAAGTATATTCCCTTCACCAATAGGGCTCAATCCCATGCTTTCAATAATGGCTTTTTCAGCGAGGACAGCAGAATATATAATTGAGAATAAGAACAGGCTGTGAAAATAGTTGATGTCCTTCTCCCGCTTCCCTTTGACCATCCATTTTCTTACATTTTTGATGGTGATGAAAGCATATTGTTCAGAAGAGTGCTTGTCCCTTTCCACAGAAGGAGATTGACCGGGGTAGTTGTGGGTGAAAGAGAGGGGATTTCAGAGGGATTGAAGAGTGTGGAGACGGTTCTGGACGAGTTCTCCATTTTTGACGAGAGTTTTTACAGGTTTTATAAAGAACTTTCTTCATATTACTGTGTCCCAATTGGAAAAATTTTGAAATTTGTGCTTCCGGGATGGACTACCTATAAGGCTGTGAAATGCGTCAGGATAAGAAGGGGAGCTGATGTAAGCGGACTTCCAGAAGAAGCAGTTGAATATTTAAAAAATTTCAGAACCACAAGAGCTCTTAGAAAGAAATTTCCCTCCATTTACAGAAAGTTAAAAAAACTGGAAGAAGAGGGGATAGTAGAGGTGAGGGAGGTTTTTAAGGGGAAGATGACCCCTGTTGAGATTGAAGAGATGGAGCTTCCGCCTTCAGAAATTGAACTGACAGATGAACAGAAGTTTTGCATTGAAAAGGTGAAGGAATCTCTGGGAGATTTTAAGCTCTTTTTGCTTTTCGGTCCGCCTGCAAGCGGGAAAACAGAAATTTATATTGAACTCGCAAAAGAACTCCTTTCAAAAGGAAGAAATCTTCTCCTTCTGGTTCCAGAAGTGCTTCTTGCTACCCATCTTATAGAGAGATACAGAAGGAGGCTTGGAAAAAGGGTTCTACCCTTCCACGGATATATGAAGGCTAAAGAAAGGGGAGGGGTTTTATTGAAGACCGAGGAGGGGGGATATGTGGTGATAGGTCCCAAGTCCCTCATAATTTCGCCCATAAAAAATGTAGGGCTGATAATTGTGGATGAGGAGCACGATTTTTCCTATAAGAATGAAGGGGAATTTTCCTATCACGCAAGGGATGTTGCAGTAATGAGAGGGAAGATCTTCGGCATCCCCGTCCTTCTCGGAACAGCCACCCCTTCCGCGGATACATGGCTGAAAACGAAAAATGGAGAGGCAGTGCTTTTGAGGCTGACCAAAAAATTTATGGGAGGAAAGCCTGAAACATTTCTTTTTTCTCTCAAAGGAAAAAGAAGTTTCATTCTCCCACAGGTGATGGAGGCAATTTCTTCAACAGTCCAGAAGGGAAAACAGGTAATAGCGTTGATTAACAGAAGAGGTTATGCATCCTTTTTGATATGTAAGGAATGCGGATGGATTCCTTACTGCGAGAGATGCAGTATATCCTTGCACTATTATAAAAAGAGGAGGGTTCTCCTCTGCCACTACTGCGGATACAAAAGAGAAGTGCCTTCTGCCTGCGAGAGATGCGGGGAATCCATGATTCAGGAAAGAGGATGGGGGACAGAAAGGGTTGAAGAATTTCTTTCTGAGAACCTTCCCTTTGCAAGAGTTATGAGAATAGATAGCGATGTTGTTAAAAACTGGATGGAGATGAAGGATAAATTGAAAAACTTTGAAGATGGAAATGCAGATATACTCGTGGGAACACAGATGATAGGTAAAGGGCTTGACATTAAGGGGGTTGAACTTGTAGTTGTTTTGAATATTGAAAATGCCTTTCTCTTTCCGGATTTCAGAGCAGGTGAAAGGACCTATCAGCTTCTGACACAGGTTATTGGAAGGGCTGGAAGGATGGAGAAGGGAAGGGCTATTATTCAGGCTTACAACATATATCATCCCGCAATTCAGATGTCAGTAAGGGGGCAAATAGAGGAATTTCTTGACGAGGAGCTTGAGAAGAGAAGAAGTAACAATTTTCCACCGTTTTGCCACCTGTGTCTTATTAAGGTCAAATCAAAAGATGCTTCAAGGGCTGAAAGTTCAGCAAAGGAGATAAGGGATTCAATTGAAGATGTTAATGTGAAAGGACCTACCCCTGCTCCGATAATGAAGATGAGGGGAATGTATATTTGGCAGATTTTGCTTTATCACGAGGAAAGGGAGAGGATAATTTCTGCATTGAAAAAAATTAGTTCAATGAAATTAAAGGGCGTTAAAATTGAATTCAACCTTGATCCTATAAATTTCGCTTGAGATTTGCCCTTCAGGAGGTACTATTTTAACAAGCCTGAAGAGGAAGAGATGCTTAAAGTAGGTCTTATGATATTAATGCTCACAGTGAACGATTTCCCAGATCAGAATAAAGAGGAAAAATCCGTGGCAACCGCATCATTTCTCGCCTCCTTCCCTTTTGTTGTATATTCTTTGTGTGGTGGTATAAGTCTGGCAAACTGGGGAAAAGAGGAATATTACGGAACATGTTTTGGCGGAATTACCCCTTTTTCAAGCACATTTTTGACCATTCCACTCCACATTTATGCAGATTCCACCTTGAAGAGATACACTATGACCTTTGTCCCTAAGCTTTTAATCTCTGCTGGAATATGGGGCGCATCTCTTGGATATTTGGGGCATTGTGTGGGCGGGTGCGAGAAAGACCATGTTGTAAGAGACTATCAAATTGTAATGATTGCAGGAAACATATTACTTGCGGGAATAAATGCATACGAACTCATAGATTCAATACACAGGATTAGGAGGTATAATCAGAATATCAAGAAGGGCTCCCTTTCCTCCTTTTATTTTTCATTTTTAATCCACCCGAATGGGAAATTTCCAATTCTCCAGTTCGGGATGAGGTTCTAAAAAACCGGACTTTTATTGCCGTAATCCTTTTCAAAGTATCATATTTTTCATATCCCTTAAAACTGCCTCTGAGCATTCAATTGCGCTTTCTGCTGCGAGTTCTGTTCCAATTCCCCTTCCTCCTGCACAATCCCCTGCCGCATAGAGCCCCTTCAACGGTAGTCTAACTGGATGCCTCTTATCTCCAACTTGTCCCGGACACTGGGCGGTGCTTATCGCAGGTGCACCAGTTTTTCCAATCCAGTTCTCTGCCCCTTTCACAGATATAAAATCAACCCACAGGATCTCCTCTTTTAAACCGGGTAATAATTTTTCCAGTCCCCTCATCATCAGTTTATGCCATTTTTCCGGAGGGTCCTTTAACGGGATATCTGTTGTGGGTGCTACCATACACGCTGTAATGAGCTGCATCCCCTCTGGGGCAAGAGATGGGTCAAAGTTTGTCGGAATCGGGCAGTAAAAGGGAAGGATATCCGGAATTCTTCCTTCCTCTATCTTTTTGTAAACCCTCTTCATGTCATCTATTGTGTATTTTGAAATGTCAAGGTTTTTCTTTAGACTCACCCCTCCTGTTAGACATCCTGCATCTATGATTGGTCTCTTCAAGGCAATTTTTGCCTGAATCGCAATCTTTGAAGACCTTATTCCCTTTATGTGCTGGATGTAATCCCTTTCAAAAAATTTTTCACCCACAAGTTTTAAAACCGTGTCTTTTAAGGAAGTCGTGCTTATTACTGCTCCCGCTTCTATTCTTCCAATTCCATCTACATATACCCCCTTCACACCATTTTTTGATACTATTATTTTTTTAACAGGTGCATTGAGGATAACCTTACCTCCATAGTCCTCTCCAGTTCTTATGAAGGCATTTGGAACAGAGAAAGCCCCTCCCCTCGGATAACTTAACCACCAGTCATTGAACATCCTTTTGTAGCACAAAATTGCTTCGCCTGCAGAAACCTCCCACGGCGGAAGGACAAAATAGAGACCAAAGAGGAAAGAGAGGAAGCCCACAATCCTTTCGTTTGATGTGTATCTTCTCATAAATGTTTCAACATCTACATCATCCCATTTTTTAATCTCATCCTCATCCATGGTAGCGAGGTCATAAAGAAGCTTTATAACATTCGGGTATTCTCTTAATGGAACCCTGAGCTTTCTGAAAAGGTCATAAAAGAAGAGAGGGAGCCTCCATTTTTCTCCCGGCAGAACAATTTCATCAATTCCAAATCCCCTTCCAACAGAAAGTTTTCTTCTTTTCCTGAATTCAATCTCATGCCTGCTTCCGGATATTTTTAGAACCCTGCCTATTGGTCCCTTATGCCCTCTTGAAAACATGTGGGTTCCCCAGTCAACCTGAAACCCATCTTTTATGTAATAGGAACAGGAACCCCCCGCTCTGGGATTTTTTTCAATTAGAAGTGTCTTCAACCCTCTTGAGCTCAAAATTGCAAAGGCCGCGCTTCCTCCTATGCCGGAGCCGATTATAACCACATCAAACTTCATAATGCGGTGTAGCCTCCGTCAATTACAAAAGCCTGTCCTGTTACGAAATCCGATTCATCTGAGGCAAGATAAACAGCCAGTTTTGCTACCTCCTCTGGCATACCTATTCGGTTTAAAGGTGTTCTCTGAAGGACTTCATTCTTTAATTCCTCTACCGATAATGGAATTTCAGTCATTCCTGTAAGTATAAATCCAGGGAGGATTGCATTCACATTGATTTTGTATGGAGCGAGTTCAACAGCGAGATTTATGGTCATGCTCAAAACCCCTCCCTTTGATGCCGCGTAGGCGAAGAGGAACGGTCCCCCTACCTTGGCATCTATTGATGAAATGTTTATTATCTTTCCTTTTCCCACCTTCTCCATTTCTGGCACAGCCCTCCTTATGCAGAAAAAAGTTCCGGTGAGATTTGTGTTGATTACATTGAACCACTGTTCTGTTGTCATCATGCTCACTGCAGACATCTCCGCAACCCCAGCGTTGTTGACGAGGATGTCAAGCCTTTTGAATTCGTTCACACAGGTTGAAACCATTCTGTCAACGTCCTTTTCATCAGCAACGCTTCCCTTTACGAAGATGGCAGTCCCTCCGTTCCTCTTTACCTCTTCAACTACTTCTCTCCCTCCTGCTTCATTTATATCCATTGTCAGAACCTTAGCACCTTCCTTTGCAAACTCCTTTACCATTGCCCTTCCAATCCCTGATGCCCCTCCTGTTATTATTGCTACCTTTCCTTCAAGTCTTCCCATCTTTTCACCTCCTTTTTAGAATTTTTAAATAAACCCTTAAACGAAATCTCGCATAGCCAAGAAGTGTTTCAATTATTGTCCCTTTTATTTCCGGGTCATGTTCGGACATGGTCATAATTTTTTCTATGAGACCCTTTGAGCCCATTCTTTGATATACCTTGCTCATTACAAAACTGAAACCGAATTCCCTTCTCCAGGCCCTGTCAAACCAGAACAGCTCTTTCTCTTTTGAATTTAAAGCCCTCATTATCGCCTCACTTGCCAGCCTGCCAGTTGAAAGGGCAAACGAAATTCCTTCTCCTGTAAATGGATTTACAAACCCTCCCGCTTCACCTATTAAAAGGGCATTATCAAAAACCGTCTCCCCTATGTGACTTCCGAGATATATTGGATGAACCTGAGGGGGGATAACCACCCTGTATCTTTTTTCAGAAAAGGACTTTTCAATTGATGAAAAAAAATTGAAAAAATCTCTAACAGGATGGATTCCTTTTGAAGGATACTGGTCTGCCCTTATTCCAAATCCTGCATTTACAAGCCCGTTGCCAAGAGGGAAAATCCACGCATAACCGGGCATGGTTGAATCGTGGAGGTAAAACCTTAAGGTTTCATCGGAATCCATTTCAAGGATTGCCCTTACTCCTATTGCGATATCCTTTTTTCTCGGAGATATACACGAAAGAAATTTTCTCACAACAGAATTAAATCCATCTGCTCCTATAAGAAATCTTCCTTTCCATTCCCCATCCTTTGCTCTTAGAACCCATTTCTTTTCCTTTTTTCCAATCTCTTTTATTTCCATTCCTTCCATAATTTTAACCCCGCATTCTTCTGCCCTTTCTGCTAACAGTTCTTGAAGGGCGTCTCTGGGTATCATCCTGCAGAACAGGTTGGATTCCGAGAGGTCAGCAGACATATAGTATGGATGAGACCAGGCTGATATTTTTTTTACTGCAAAAAATTTTTCGGTTTCTATTCCGAGGGATTTCAATTCATCAATTCCCCTCGGAGAGCATATCTCACCGCATACCTTTCTGAACGGAATTTTTCTTTTTTCAAAAACAACTACAGAAAGCCCACTTTTTGCAAGATTTATTGCGCAGCTCAATCCCGCTGGTCCCCCTCCAACTATAAGGGCATCATATTCCATGGTTTTAATTTTATTTTTTATTGATTGTGAGGTCAAACAAAATTTTACCCTACAAAACCGCAGGAGTTTTTTTAAAAATTTTTAATGATAAAATCTATTCCATGAAAAGAGGAATTCTATTCTTTATCATGGTGGTAGCCCTTTTTATACTTCTCATAGTCCTTTTCCCCAAAAAGAAGAAGGTTGTGGAGGAATTTGAATTTTTACCGGAAACAGAGGAAGAGTTTGAAGCCACTCTTTTTTTCCTCAATTCCGAAGGAAAATTTGTCAGAGTTGAAAGAAAGTTGAAACAGGCTGAATTCCTTGAGGATAGGATAAAGGAATGCATATTAGCATTGAAAGATTCGCCAGAAGGGTTAACTTCCCCAATTCCTCAGGAACTGGATGTGAGGGATGTAATTTTGTCCAGTGGAATTGCATTCATAAACCTGTCTGAAGAGATTTTAAAATTCCCATTTGGAACGAGGAGTGAGATTGAAATGGTCTATGCAATTGTGAACTCTCTCTCTGCTACATTTCCCGAGGTGAAGGGAGTTAAATTTCTCGTGGGGTCCTCTGAGGTTGAAACCATTGGAGGGCACATATCCACAAAAGATGTGGTCTATCCCGATTACGAGGTATTTGAGAAATGAAAAGAAATTTCAGAGAGGAGATAAAAAACTCAATTCTCGTCCTTGACGGCGCAATGGGCACATCCCTTTATAAAATGGGACTTCCCCCCGACAAACCTCCTGAGTATGCAAACCTGAAGCATCCTGAATGGGTTTATGAAGTTCACAGGGGATATGTATCTGCGGGAGCTGACATAATTGTTACAAATACCTTCGGTGCCAATCCGTTTAAGATGAAGGAGCATTCCCTTGATAAATTCCTCAAAGAAATAATTGTGGAAGGAGTAAAAATTGCAAAGGATGCAAGTAAAGGAAGGTGTTTCGTGTCAACCTCAATAGGACCAACGGGAAAATTCCTTGAGCCTGTTGGAGACCTCTCCTTTGACTCCGCGGTTTCCATTTTCAGGAAGATAGCAGAAATTGCCATAGAGGCCGGGACAGACCTTTTTTCCCTTGAAACATTCATAGACATAAGAGAATTGAAGTCAGCAGTTATTGGGATAAGAGAGGTTTCCTCTGATATCCCGATAATAGCAATGATGACATTTGACAGGTCATTGAAAACTGTTCTCGGAACCCCCCCTGAGGTTGCTGGAATCGTCCTTGAAAGTTTGCCTGTGGATGTTATAGGGGTGAATTGCGGTCTTGGACCAGATGGAATATATGAGGCTCTTCGCAGGATGTCCCCCTATACTGACAAACCGCTCATCTCCCAGCCAAATGCCGGGGTTCCTGTTGTCAAAGATGGAATAACCCTTTATCCAGCAGTGCCTGAGGATTTTTCAAAACTTATAGAAGAAAAGATAAAAATTGGGGTCGTTATATTCGGTGGATGCTGTGGGACTGGTCCAGAGCACATAGAGGAGTTGAAAAGGAGTTTGAAAGACAGAAAACCAAATCTGTCAAAAAGAAAGGATTCAAAAAAGATATACCTTGCATCAAGAACATCTTTTATAGCAATTGGTAACGGAGAGCCTGTAAGGTTTATTGGAGAGAGGATAAATCCGTCAAGGAGAAAAAGACTTACTGAAGAATTGAAAAACAGAAGTTTTTCCACTGTCAGGGAAGAGGCAATTGGACAGGCAGGAAGTGGGGCTGAAATCATTGATGTGAATGTGGGGATTCCGGAGGAGGATGAGAAAGAACTTATGAGAAGGGCTGTGATGGAGGTCAACCTCTCCGTTCAGGTTCCAGTTTCTATTGATTCACCTTCACCTGAGGTTATTGAGGAAGGATTGAAATCTGTAGATGGCAAACCACTCATTAATTCTACTTCCGCAGATGAAGAGAAGATGAAAAAGGTCTTTTCCCTTGCAAAAAAGTATGGAGGGGCAGTTGTGGGTTTAACGATGGATGAAAGAGGAATTCCTGAAACACCCGATGGAAGGGTGGAACTTGCGAAGAAGATAATGAAAGTGGCAAAGGAGTATATGGTTGAAGTCCTCATAGACCCTATTGTCCTTCCCATAGGTTCAAACTCAAAGGCAGGAGTTATCACACTTGAAACCATAAAAAGGATAAAGGATGAAACGGGCGCTCCTGTTATTTTCGGTTTGAGCAACATATCCTTTGGAATGCCAGAAAGGGAATTTATAAATTCTGCTTTTCTTTCCATGTGTATTTTGAAAGGAGCGGATGTAGTTATAGGAAATCCGATGAGCGAAATTGTTATGAAAACCCTGAAAATATCAGAAATGATTACAGGAAGAAGGAAGATAGAGGAGGCTATAAAATGGTTCAAAAGGGAAGTAATTGATGAGGAAAAAAATGGAATAGACCTTATCAAGAAGGCGGTAATGAGAGGGGATATTGAAAAGGTTGAATTCTATGTAAATGAAGCCCTCAAAGACGGATACTCTCCAATTGAGGTCAACAACATGGGAATAGTTCCTGCTTTAAAAGAGCTCGGCATTCTTTTTGAAAGAGGAGATATCTTCCTTCCACAACTTATGAGGTCCGCAGAAACTGCAAAAAAGGCGTTTGAAATCCTTAAAAAGCATTTTGAGAAAAAGGAGGAAAAGAAGGCAAGAATTCTTTTCGCCACTGTTGAGGGAGACATCCATGATATAGGAAAAAATATCGTTATAACCCTTCTTGAGGCAGATGGATTTGAGGTTATTGACCTCGGGAAGAATGTGAAGACGGAGGAAATTCTCAATGCCATAGAGAGAACATCTCCAGATTTCGTTGCCCTTTCCTGCCTCATGACGACAACCCTTCCTTTTATGAGAAAAAGCGTGAAGGCAATAAAGGAAAGATTTGGGTCAATCCCTGTTGCAGTTGGTGGGGCGGTGCTCACAAAAAAACTGGCGGAAGAGATGGGAGCAGATATATACGGAGAGGACGCGGTTACCGCTGTAAAAATTTTTAATGAATTTTTGAAAAGGTGAAAAAGAAGATTCTTGTTATAGAGAACGATCCATATTACACTACTTTCGTAAAGGCGGTGCTTACCTCTGCCAACTACCATGTTGAGGTGGCAGAAGATGTTGAAAATGCTAAAAGGAAGGCTGTTGAAAAGCCTTCGCTCATACTCCTGTCAGTGGATGTTCCAGGGGGGTTCAAACTCTTTGAGATTTTCAGAAACTCTCCGGAATTCAAGAATATACCCCTTATTATACTTTCTTCCATCCCTATCAAAGAGAAGCCCACGAACTTCCTTTCAAAGCCCTTTACAGATGAAGAACTCCTTGAGAGGGTTCAGAACATAATAGGGTTTACAATAAGTGAAGAGGAATTTTTGAGGATTGAGGAGGAGATGCTTAACCTTACTAAAGAAAAGGCTGACCTTGAAAGGAGATTGAGGGATCTTGAGAAAGAACTTGAAAACGAAAGGGAAAAGAGAAAAAAATTGCTTGAAGGATTAAAAAAATTGATTTATGAGTTTGAAAATAAGGAGGTAAAAAATAGATAACAGAAAACACAAACGCTATAAGGCAGTATTCGGAGTTAGATATCAGAACGAAAAGACCTTTATAGATGCCTATACAAGGGATATAAGTATGGGAGGGCTTTTCATAAAAACAAATGTCTTTCCACCAATAAACTCGGAGGTCATTATAAAGCTCTATCCGCCCCACAGTTTCAACCCTATAGAATTGACAGGAAGGGTTGTCCACATCATTGATGAGGAGAAGGCAAAGAAAATGGGCAAAGAACCTGGATTCGGGGTGGAATTTCTGGATATGGATGAAGAAAAGAAGTCTGTTATTGAGGCAATTATAAATCATTTCAAAAAACTTGAGACCACTGTTTATGGAAGGAGAAGGTGTCCGAGGATGCCATACGAAACAGAAGTTCACATAAAGATGGGAAAGGCAATTGTTCCAGGAAAAACCCTTGATATAAGCCTTTTAGGGGCGTATATCGTCGTCCCGAAGAGAGATTTGCCCATTGGAAAGGAGTTTGAGGCAATATTCTTCAGGGTGGGTAACCTCAAGGAGGTTTCAGTCAAGATAAGGATTGTCCATTTTCTTGAGTATAAAAAAGCAAAGGAGTTTGGAAAGGAGGAGGGCTATGGAGTGGAATTCGTTGAACTTCCTCAGGAGGCTTACATAGAGATATACAAGATGATGGAGAGGTGGATTATTTAAGTATTCCCTTTCTTTTCAAAACCCTTATCAATGCATTTACTACATTCTGGTCAAGTCCCTCATCCCTTTTCATCTCTTCTATTGCCTGCTCAACACTTTTTGCCTTTCTGTATGGCCTATCTGAAGTAGTCGCATGAAAAACATCCACCACAGCCATTATCCTTGATTCAAGAGGTATATTTTCAGCAGTTAGCCCATAAGGATACCCTGTCCCGTTAAGCCTTTCATGATGCTGCAGGATAATTCTTCTTATCATTTCCATTTCGGGTATATCTTCTACCAATTCCGCTCCAACAATTGGGTGATGACGCATAACCTCCCACTCGTTCTCATTTAATGGTCCTTTTTTTCCCAGAATAGAAGATTCTATTATAAGTTTTCCAAGGTCATGAAGCATTGCTCCATACATGAGGTTTTTCTGGGTGATAGGGTCAAGATTTAATTCCTTTGCTATCTCTCCAGCAAGTTGAGAGGTAATCTCGGAGTGTTCCTTTGTATATTTGTCCTTTATACTTAGGGCTCTACAAAATACCTGAAAAATTGCAGAGTTCCACCTTTTTAATTCTTCATAGAATCTCAACCTTTGATAAACTATACCTGCTTGATAGCACAGAAAGGTCAGGAATTCCTTTTCATAACTTGTAAATCTCAAAGGTTGCAACCTATTTATACAAACAGCGAGATAGGGCTCATTTCTGAAGTATATGGGGACAATAAATGTGGACTTTATATCACTTTTTAAAAGAAATTTTGAAAATTCCTCTGCCTCAGGCGTTCCATCAACAATCTCTAATGGCTTACCCATTCTGAAAACAAACCCTGCCAGACTTCCTTCTTCATTGCTTTCCTTTTCACATATTGCTTCAGCATTAACCCCTTCAACACTGATGACTACCGTTTTCCCTTCTTCCTTTCTCCTTTCAATTATTGAAATTCTGTCGCAGTAGAGAAAAGAAAAAACGATTCTTGCAAGGGTTGAAAAAAAGTCTTTTAATTCCGTCAGGGATAAAAGAGGATTTACCGCTTCATAGATGACTTTCACATCAGGATGAGCAATTATCATTCTCAGCAAATCTCTTTCTACTGGAAACAGGAAGCCATAAAACACTACATTTGTTTTTTTAATGGACAGAGGAATAAGGTATTGAATCGCAGGAATTATTTGCCCATTTATATTCTTCAACATAACAGTTCTTTCAGAAATACCCTCGCTAATAGTTTCCCTCTTTAATTCTTCAATATCTTCGCCCTTCAGGATTTCCAGAAAGTAATTCCTTTCCATCAACATTTTTTCTGATGGATATTTTAATAAAGAGACAAGATGAGAATTAGCCTCAACAAATTTTCCATCTTCTCTTATTACAAAGGCTGCATTGAATAGTTTCCTGATGGAAAACCGAGGCTCCCTCCATCGCCTAAGACAATTAAATTTCATTTTCTAAGATTTCCAGGAGGGTTTGAACGGTTCTCCCCTTTCCTTAAGAGTAAATGGCCAGAGAACTCCTTCCTCCTCAGGGCTTCTTCCGAAGATCTGAAACACCCTTTCTGCTCCCCAGGAAAACCACAACGGGTAAGAAAGAACATAAAATGTCCCTATTAAGGGATGAATGTTAACACTCCCGAGAATTCCAAACCAGGGTTTTGGAATCACTCCTGAGTTTGAAAGAATTATGTCAAGCCAGAAAATGACAGTGAAGAAAAGTATGAGGAATACATACCAGTCCTTGTTTCTCTTTATGAGGTGTTTTGCATAGAGATAAGCACATATACCGCCAATTACGATGAGAAACGGAACATCTAAAAGCCCTACCTTCATAGCCACCCCCTTTCTTTGCACCAGGTTATGTAATCCCACAATCCTTTTCTTGGGTCCTCATAGATATACTTAAATCCGAGGTCTTTGAGCCTCTTGTTTGAAAACCAGTATTGATGGGTGAGGTATCCTGCCATTGGAACATCCACCTTCGGTCTCACTCCTTTTTTCCTCGCCCTTCTGTCAAGGGCAGTAATTATTCTCATTGCTATCTTTGAGAAAAACTTGTAAACGGGCCAGTAAACTGGAATACGAACAACTTTTTTTATTCCAAGAGCATCATAAAGGAACTCAAGCAGCTCGGTCTGCGTTATACATTCGCTCAGGACATTGTAAGCCTTGCCAATTGTTTCATCGTGTTCTGCACAGAAAAGCGCAGCCCTCACAAGGTCAGTGACATGGACGGATGGGAACATAAGCGTCTTTTTCTTCGGATACCATGATATAACAACACCTGTTCCTATCCTCCTTATTCCATAAAGAATATGATAAACACCATATCTGTGTCTTGGTCCGTATATTGGAGCGGGTCTCAAAACAGTGAGGGGCAATCCTTTTTCCCTGTGAAGAGTCCATAAGACTCTCTCCTGTTCAGCCTTTGATTTTGAATAGTTGTTTGGAGGATTGAAAGGATGGTCTTCATCTATCGGACCATCCTTTGCTTCCCCATAAACTCCTTCTGTTGACCAGTGAATAAATCTTCTTGCTTTGTATTCTATAGCAAGTTCTGCAAGGTTTTTTGTCCCTATAACATTCACCTTATAAAGAACATCCCATTGGGCAAAGTAATCGTAAAGTGATGCTATGTGGAAGATGGCATCGTACGGAGGTTTTCCTTCAAAAAGGGGGACAAGGGTTTCTTTTTTTGTAAGGTCTGCGGGAATAAACTCAACCTTTAATTTTTCTATTATGTCTTCATAATAGGCAGGATGAAGGGTTCCTTCCTCACAGTAGTATTGTTTGTGCTCCTCCCTCTTTAAATCCGTTGCCACGACCTCCCATCCCTCCTTTATCAGGAGTTCCATCATATGTCCGCCCGTGAACCCACACGCTCCCGTCACTAAAGCTCGTTTTCTTCCCCTTTCCATGAAAAAATTATAGAACGTAAATTTTGAAATGTCAAGAAAACGCTTTGCCGCCTATAAGGTTTTACCCCAGTGCGAATCCTTGAAAGAATGGCAAAATTTAATAGAATTTTAAAAAATGAAATCGGTGGTCCTTTTCACAGATGCAAGATTTGAAAAGGGGAAGGGTGGACTCGGTCAAAAATGGGAAGTTATTATTGAAAAAAGTGAACTGGGGAAAATAATAAAAAAAGGAGAAAAAGTCGCTGTAAAACTTCATATGGGGGAAAGAGGTAATATCAGGTATATTCGCCCTTACTATGTGAGGGTGCTTGTGCGAAAGATAATAGAAATTGGAGGAAGCCCATTTCTTTATGACACTACTGTGATATACAAAGGAAGCAGGCAGACAGTAAAAGATTATCTTGAAACTGCGAGAGATAACGGGTTTACAGAAGAAACTACGGGATGCCCCATAATCATTGAAGATGAAAGCGATGGAATTGAGGTTGAAGTTCCGTCTCCATTGCGTTTAAAGAAAATAAGAGTAGGCAAAAAATTACTGAACGCAGATGCGCTTATAAACCTCGCCCATTTTACTTTTCACATGCAGTTTCCCTTTGGTGCCGCAATAAAAAACATAGGCATGGGCGGGGTCTTGAAAAGTTCAAAAGAAGAAATGCACGGGGTAAAAGGAACAAAACCGCGAGACCTCGGGCTGTGGGAGGCAACAATAGACGGAGCCAAATTTATACTCAATCATTTCAAAAACAAAGTTTACCATTTCAATCTTATAATTGATGTGACTCCGGATTGTGACTGCTTTTCAAAATGCAATATTCCTGTGGTCCCGGACATAGGAATTATGGGCTCCTCAGACCCTGTGGCTCTGGATAAAGCCTCCTGGGACATGGTAAGTTCCGCCCCCATCTATCCGGGTTTTTCATCTGGCAATGAAAAAGATAAACTGAAAATTTTGAAAAGGGAAGAAATGGACCCTGAACTTTTTTTCTCAAGATGCAGAATAGCCGGAATTGGAAAAATTGATTATGATTTATTAAAAATATAGGAAAAAAAGGAGGAAGAAAAATGAAGGTGCCAGAGGAGGTAAGAAAAAGGGTTGAAGAATTAAGAAAAGAAATAGAATATCACAATTACAGATATTATGTTCTGGATTCGCCCGTAATATCTGACGCAGAATACGACAGGCTCATGAGAGAGCTAATGGAACTGGAAAAGAAGTATCCAGAACTCGTAACCCCTGATTCCCCAACCCAGAGAGTTGGTGCTAAGCCGCTTGACAGATTCCCTGTGATGAAACATGTCATTCCAATGCTTTCACTTGATGATGCATTTGACGAGGAAGAGGCAAAGGAATTTGATAAAAGGATAAAAAAACTCCTGAACCTTACGGGCAAAATTGAGTATGTATGCGAACCAAAAATGGACGGTCTCGCAGTTGAAATAATATATGAGAACGGAACTTTTGTAAAAGGCGGAACAAGAGGCGATGGATATGAGGGCGAAGATGTGAGCAACAATCTAAAAACCATAAAGGCTATACCGCTGAAACTGGGATTGATTAAAGCGGAAGACCTTCCAAAAGATGCCATAGTAAAAGAAGTTCCGCCTCTTCTTGAAGCAAGGGGAGAGGTATTTATGACAAAAGAGGAGTTTAAGAGAATAAATAAAGAAAGGGAAAAGACAGGGGAACCACTTTTTGCAAACCCGAGAAATGCTGCGAGCGGTTCGCTGAGGCAGCTTGACCCCTCTGTAACTGCTTCAAGAAATCTTGATATCTATTTCTATGGAATAGGGAGGTGCGAGGGAATTAAGTTCTCCACACACGAAGAGGTTCTAAAAACCATGAAGGGATGGGGACTCAAAGTAAATCCCCTGGTAAAGACCGTGAATGGCATTGAAGAGGTAATTGACTACTACCATGACATTGGAAAGAAAAGGGAAGACCTTCCATACGAAATAGACGGGATAGTGGTAAAAGTAAATAATCTAGACTATCAGGAGAGACTCGGACAGAAGACAAGAAGCCCGAGGTGGGCTTTTGCCTTCAAATTTCCGCCCACCCAGGAGGTGACAAAACTGGTGGATATAGTGCTTCAGGTAGGAAGAACTGGTGCAATAACTCCTGTAGCAATTCTTGAGCCTGTAAAAGTAGGGGGAGTGGTGGTAAAAAAGGCAACTCTTCACAACCCCGATGAAATAAAAAGAAAAGGAATAAAAATTGGAGATTATGTGATTGTCCAAAGAGCAGGCGATGTTATCCCTGAAGTTGTGAAACCCATTCCGGAGAGAAGAACGGGAAAGGAAAAAGAGTTTGTAATGCCCGATAAATGCCCGGTATGTGGAGAGAAAATATATTATCCTCCTGACGAAGCTATTCCAAGATGTCCCAATATCAACTGCCCTCAAAAGATAAAAGAAGCTATAAAACATTTCGTTTCAAGAAATGCTATGGATATAGAGGGACTGGGAAAAGAAAGGGTAAATCTTTTCATAGAGAAGGGGCTTATAAAGGATATGGCTGATATATTTTATTTGAAGGAAGAAGACCTCATAGGACTGCCCGGATTTGCTGAAAAAGCTCCTAAAAAATTAATTGAAGCAATTGAAGCTTCTAAAGATGTCCCCCTTCAGAGATTTATATATGCCCTCGGGATAAGAAACATAGGAGAACACGCTGCGGGTCTCCTCGCTCAAAGATTTAAAACCCTGGAGAATCTAATGAAAGCTAAGTATGAGGATTTACTACAAATTGAAGGAATTGGACCGGAGACTGCAAAATGTGTGGTGGAATATTTCTCAAGCCAGCGAAATGTGGAGATGATACAAAAAATGCTTAAAGCCGGGGTGAAACCCAGACCTTATGAGAAAAAAGAAGGAAAGCTCAAAGGCTTGACATTTGTATTTACGGGGGCTCTGGATTCTTTCTCAAGGTCTGAAGCGGAAAAAATAGTGAGGGAACTGGGAGGAGAGGTAGCCTCATCAGTTAGTAAAAAGGTGGATATAGTTGTTGTGGGAAAAGAACCGGGCTCAAAACTGGAAAAGGCGAAAGCCCTCGGAATAAAAACCATCTCAGAAGAAGAGTTCTTGAAAATGATAGGAAAATAACTGACTGTCAAATATACAATTAGCACTTTCTAAAAAAACTTTTTTAAGGGGGAGGAGGGGTTATTTTGGTTTTTTCTTTTTAAAGAGGGATAAGAAATAATTTTTAAAGAAATTGAAAATTTTTACCACGGTGGATATGGGTCACCTGTATAAAGACCGGAATTTTTTACATCGTGTTTAAATTTTGACCGATGGAGGAGATTTGGAGGAGGGACCGGGGAATTGGTTTTGATCGTATAGATTTTTTTATCGTAAGAGCCAAAAACAACCTCAAGTTTTCCATCGTTATCTATATCTGTTATAGCTGGAGAAGTCTCCACATAACTTTCTGTTTCAAATATCC
>Ga0272445_1000071_pt1 | contig 100450 bp, 93 predicted proteins | sample YNPCB0031_FD_194404 | JGI IMG/M metagenome (GOLD analysis project Ga0272445, IMG submission 194404) | Hot spring sediment microbial communities from Yellowstone National Park, WY, United States - YNP-CB-003-1 | ecosystem: Environmental > Aquatic > Thermal springs > Hot (42-90C) > Sediment...
ATCATCATAAGTTTTCCATTTATGTCACAAGAAAGCATTTGTTTTCCTATTTCAGAATCTAAGTTCCCTTTCCAAATCTTTGGCAATCTATACTTCTGAGCTTCTAATGGGCTTGGAAGGTGCTTAACTATCATATCTAAAACTACTTGATGAAGGGGTGCTATTTTTGCAAGTTCATCTTCTCTTCCTGATAAGGTAAGATCAATAACATCCTTAAAGGTTATTCCAGTCTTTTTCATAAAAGGTACAGAAATTGCCCATTTTTTAAGGGCAGAACCAAATGCTACAGAACCTTCTGAAACTTTAACAAGCCATTTATCCTTATACTCGTCTTCGGCATACTTTTGTATCAATCCGTTTACTTCTTGAATTATTTCTTCAAATCTTTTTTGCATTTCTTCAGGACTGAGTTTGAGTTCTTTTATTAACCTATCAACCTTGTTGATGAAGAGGACAGGTTTGACTCGTTCCCTAAGTGCTTGTCTAAAGACTACTTCTGTTTGGGGCATCACACCTTCTACTGCACAAACTAAACAAATTGTTCCATCAACAGCACGCATTGCTCTAGTTACATCGCCACCAAAATCTACATGCCCTGGAGTGTCTACAAGATTGATGAGATAATCCTCACCTTCAAACTCGTGAAGCATAGAAACATTTGCACCGTATATTGTTAGCTGTCTCTTTCGTTCTTGTTCGTCAATCCATGTAAGCATCCCAGCTTCTACATCAGCAGCTACTTTCTCTGAGATCATACCAGCTAAAGCAGCTAAATTATCTGTTAAAGACGTTTTTCCATGGTGTACATGACTAGAAGTAGCGATATTTCTGATTCTTCTAGGATCTTTCATTACTTCAAGTATCCTCTCTACCAGCTCTTTTTTGGCCATGAAACCATCTTTTTACGTATCTTAAGATTTTGAAACTCAGTGTATTTATTTTTATTGTCTGCGCTAAAATTGATTGAGGTTTAGTAGGAAAGATCAGTAACTGTTAAATAAAAAATCTTTCAAGCTTTACGCAAAGATTATCTTGCTCCTTCTGCCTCCTTTTCTATCCTTTCTTTTTCAGCTATCGCTTCTGACTTGCTTTTATCATTGTTGTAAGCACCTATTATTTCGTCTGCTAATGCGTTAGCCATATCTTCCTTTTTCCCATAAGCCTTCCTGTAAGCAGCCTGAACAATCATTCTTAAAGCTACATCCACTCTTCTTTGGGGAGAGACAACAACAGCCTTTCTTACTATAATACCACCTACTTGGTAAGCTGCTATTTCTTCTCTTAATGCTGCATTTTCTATAGCTCTAACAAAAACTTCCACAGGATTTTTCCCTGTCTCTTTCTCTATCTTTTCAAACGCTTTCTTGACAATTTTATAAGCAGTAATGTATCTTCCAACAACTCTTCCAGAGCTGACAACGTGTTTTTTCCCTCTATGACCAGGAACCATGAGTTTTCCAATAAGTCTTTCAACTATGTTAGCGTTAGATTTATGGAATTGGTGCTTTGCTAGTCTACCTCTACTTTTTGGTATTACAACTGGCTTTAAGTTTATATACCTTTTTAGTCCAGGATCCTTAACTTCTATGTTTTCTAAAGGCCATTTTCCAAACAACTTAATTTTTAAACACCTCTATCTAAGTGGTTTTTGTTTCTTACCTGCAAGAATTTCACTTAATGCAACACCATTTACTTTTATGACTCTGTATTTTATACCTACCATACTTCCTTTTGGTCCACCTTGTCCTCCTCCAACCTTTTCGATTATTACTTCGTCGTGTTCGTTTATTAAATCTATAGCACCTTCTCCAGGTACATGAGCAGTTACTTGAACATTGTTCTTAATTAATTGAACCCTTACAGCTTTTGTTAGACCAGAAGCTGGCTTTTTTTGCTCTACTGCTCTTTTATCTATTACTATTCCTCTAGCTTGTGGTGCACCTTCTAGCGGATCCTTCTTCCAAAGTTGTAAGACTCTCCTTTTGTAGTATATACTCTTCCATCTAAACTTTTTTCTCGTTCTTCTTAACTTTCTTGCGCTAAATTCTCCTGGCATAAAATCACTTTACGACCAATTGATCTAATTTGTAATTCCTTCTTAAAATTTCTTCCATAATTTTTAGTCTTTTTTTATCTCTCCCGATTACAGAGGGTTTATCATTTTTTTCAACTTTTATTTCTACAATTTTCTTTTCGCAATTAGTTTTTATTACAACATCACTCGCTTTTGGTATTAGGTTTTTAACAAATTTACAAACATCTTGGGAAAATTCTACTAACTTAATTTTCTTTCTCAAAATCTTTTCAGCATGCTTTACGTTAGATCCACCTTTACCTATGGCAAGTCCTATTTTCCCTTCTTCTACAATAAAGTATACAGTATTCGTCTCTTTATCCACTACACAATCTTTAACTGTAACACCAGTCAAGTTTTCGAAAAAGTTTATAAGACTTATGGTATCACTATCTAATACTACGGTCATTTTATCACTATAACACTTACAGGAAAAGGTTTACCGCATACAACACCGAGACTTACACTATCATTTTCAAAAACTTCCAGTTTTGCTTTTGAGACAGATAAAGCATTTTCTATATTCCTTTTCATGTGCTCAGGGATGTTGTTTGCAATTACTACTAGCTTAGGCACATTTGTTTTTAAATACTTAAGAGACCTTCTATATCCTATGATTGCCTCCCCTTTACTTACTGCGGAGCGGATTTCGTCTGTTGTTACCATACCAGCACCTAAATTTATCAGAATAATAAAATATTTGAGTTTAAATAGTTAATCATTCTTCACTTTTCTCTGGGAAGTTTGCAACTAGGTCAAACATACCTGTTCCAGATGGAATGACTTGCCCAATCATCACATTTTCAAAAATACCTTTTAGCTCATCAGATTCGTTTCTTATACTAGCTCTTACTAGATGCTTTATTGTTTCTTCGAAAGCAGCTCTAGCTAGAATAGAAGTTTTGCTCCCAGCAACTCCATATCTACCTATAGGCTTCACTTCTCCAGAAAAACACATTATATCACTCACAAGCATCACATGTCTTACATCCACATCAAGTCCTTGGTCTTGAAGAGTTGACATAGCTTCTTCTATTATCAAATTTCTAGCAGCTTCTATTCCAAGCACTTTTGCAGTCTCATGTATGTCATTTGTTTTAGTTCTTCTTTCATCTACTTCTTTTAGTTTGAGAATGTCTGCAAGATTACTTCCTATTGTAGTTACTACCCATTCGTTACCTTCCCTTCTAACAACAGCATTTTCTATTCCTCTAATACCGCTTATATGAACGTTCAGAACGTTATTCCTTAATCTTTGCAGCTCTTTTATCGATAATTCCTCTTTAGGTGCTACGATTATTTTCTCGCCTTTTGTTCTTACATTCACATTTTTCAAGGATTCTTTAATATTCTTTATTGCTGTTCCTTCTCTTTTTCTATCGGAAAGCTCAATCTCTATCACACCTTCATTCACATTTATAGACACATTTTTGACTATGTGCACAAGCTTTCTTTCTACAATCTCCTCTGCAAACTTTTCTGCACTTTCCATGTTGTTATATTCTTTGTTCAAGTAAATAGTCATCATAGGAGTTTCTGGTTCTCGTTTAGCATCAAAGATTTCTATTAGGCGAGGAAGACCTTGAGTAACTTTTATTCCTGCAGAACCGGCAAAGTGAAATGTACGCATAGTCATTTGTGTAGCAGGTTCGGAAATGCTTTGTGCAGCAATAATTCCTATTGCTTCTCCAGGTTCTATTGTTTGCTTGAAGTACATTCTTTCAATTTCTTTCAATAAAATCTCCTTTTGCTCTTTACTTAACCTTTTTTTCTGAGCAACCTTTTCAACTTCTTCTAGTATATATTCAGGTAGCTTAACCGACGAGGCTTTCTGCAATTCTTTCGACACTTATACCACCTTTCTTTGTCTTAGAAGGATCAATCGAATCTTCGCCAAAAGCGAACTGAATTATCCTTCCAGAACTATCTCTAACTGTTCCATCATATTCGACCTTAATGTCTTGTAATGCGCCTACAAGCCTTCTCTCCATGTAGCCTGAATGTCTTGTCTTCAAAGACTTGTCCATTAAAGCTTCTCTACTATTCATTGCATCGAAGAAAAATTCAAAAGGTGATAGGCCATCTTTAAAACCAACGCTTACAAATCCTTTTGCTTCCAAGCTTATATCATCCTTTTTAAAGTGTGGGAAAGTTCTTCTGTAATAACCTTTTTCCATCCTTTCACCCATTATAAGTTCTTGACCTACTAGTCCAGAAGTTTGTACCATCGTTACTAAGCTACCCCTTGCTCCACTGTTCGCCATTATGTAAGTAGAATTTTCTGTTGCATACTTTTCCAAAACTTTGCTAGCATCATTCAAACAATTTCTTAATATGATTTTTATAAAATGTTCTAAACTCTCTTTTGGTGTTCTTCCAATCAAATGCTTCAATTCTCCTCTGTTGAACTTTTCTATAATTTCGTTAACTTCTTTTTTCGTCCTTTCAACAATTTTTCTGATTTCCTTTTTCGCTTCTTCTGGAACATCTTGGTCTGAAAGGCTGATAGAAAATCCAACTTGTGTTAAGTACCTTAGTCCAAGCTTTGTTATATTATATAAGAATTTACTTGCCACATAAGGACCGTATTTAAATTCTATTTCATCTAAAACCTTTCCGCCTTCTCCGACAGCAGCTTTATCTATAACACCTTCTATTAATTTTCCGTCTTTGATTATTACCTTTTCACCACTAGAAGATTTTATTTCTATTGAAAAATCTTTAGGTAGGAAAATGCTAAAGATTTCTTTCCCAGTCATAGTTGCTTTATCTGGTATTTCAATTTCAGGATCTACAGAACGAATAAGCTGGACAAATTCTTCTCTTTTAAATTTCCTTTCACTTTTTGTCAAAAGGTATAAACCAGTTATGTGGTCTATCTTAGCTCCTATAATAGGACCAGAAAATCTAGGACTCCTTATATGCTTCTTTGCAGCCATAAGTTCTCTTGATTCTACTTGCGACTCTTCTGTTTGAGGTATATGTAAGTTCATCTCATCTCCGTCAAAATCAGCAGCATAAGGTATAGTCGTACATAAGTTTAATCGGAAAGTTTTGTAAGGCATAACTCTTACTCTGTGAGCCATCATACTCATTCTATGTAAGCTTGGTTGTCTGTTAAAAAGAGCAATGTCCCCATCTCTTATATGTCTTTCTACAACATATCCAATACTCAATTCTTTTGCCAATTCTTCCTTGTTTTGTTCAGTAATTTTCTTTCTTCTCCCATCAGGTCTTATTATATAGTTTGCTCCAGGCCATATCTCAGGTCCATTTAAGACAAGTCTTCTTGCCTCTTCTATGTTTTTCTCGTTTACTCTCATTGGAACAGTTAGCTCTTTTGCTATGCTTACTGGAACACCAACTTCATCTATATCTATCAAAGGGTCTGGTGAAATTACGGTTCTTGCTGAAAAGTTTACTCTTTTTCCTGCCAAATTACCTCTAAATCTGCCTTCCTTTGTTTTAAGTCTTTGAGATAGTGTTTTAAGAATTCTTCCAGATCTATGTCTAGCTGGGGGCACACCAGCTAATTCATTATCAAAGTAAGTTGCTACATGATATTGTAAGAGTTCCCAAAGATCTTCTATTATAAAATCTGGCGCTCCTAACTCTATGTTCTCTTTAAGTCTATCGTTTATCCTTACTATATCAACTAGCTTATGGGTTAAATCGTCTTCACTTCTTTCACCTGTTTCAAGCGTAATTGAAGGCCTAACAGTTACTGGTGATATTGGGAGCAAAGTTATTATAAACCATTCTGGTCTTACACCTTTTAGACCTACAAGCTCTAACTCTTCAGTCTTTATTTTTTCAAATCTTTCTCTAATCTGGAGTGGGTTAAGCTGCTTCCCATCCTCAAAATAAGTATAAGGTTTTACAAAAGTTATTTTTCCTTGCTCAGCATTGCAATGTGGGCACTTTTTCTTAACTACCTTTACTATGTCCTTCAGGGTTAGTTTTTTATTTTTCACATCTTCTATTTCCTTATCTTCTAGGAGCAGTCTTCCACACTTCCCACAAAAAACTTTTAACAAGCTAAAAATTATCTTTGTATAATGAACGTGTATAACTGGCTTTACAAGTTCTAAGTATCCGAAATGACCTTGACATTCTCCTATAGATCCACCGCATGTTCTACATCTTATTCCAGGATCTATGACACCTAATCTTGGATCCATTAAACCGCCTTCTATAGGATATCCTTCCTCATCGTAAAGCTCTGTTTTTGTTATTTTTGCTACAGCCATCTTCTTTATCATCTCAGGACTTAAAACACCGAACTCTATTCTACCTACCTTCATCTAAACCTCCTCCACTATTATCTTTGGATATATTAACATGCTTTTCAGTTCATCTAACATAAGTTTGAAAGCATAGCTCATCTCAACCTCTACAATCTTGCTTTCACCACACACTGGACACACATACTTTCCTTTTGCTCTGCTGTACGAAGCTGCCATCCCACATTCTGTGCAAATTGGAACTACAGTCTTATCAGAATCAAACCTTTCCTTTAAGGTTAGAGCAGCCCCATGTGCAATTAAAACATCCTTTTCCATTTCACCTAATCTTAAGCCACCTTCTTTACTTCTTCCTTCAGTTGGTTGCTTTGTTAATAGTGCAACTGGACCACGTGAACGTGCATGAATCTTATTTGATACAAGATGGTCTAGCTTTTGATAAAAGCTAATTCCTATAAGAATTTTATTTTCAAAAGGCTTTCCAGTCTTCCCATCATACATAATTTCCTTATCATCTTCATATCCATACTCTTTCAGTTTATTTCTTATGTATTCTTGGGGAAGTGGGTTGAAAGGTGGAGAGTGTATATACTCTCCTGAAAGTGCGGCAACTTTTGCTGCTAATATTTCTATTAACTGTCCAACAGTCATTCTTGATGGAATGCTATGGGGATTAAACAGGATGTTTGGAATTATACCATCTTTAGTAAACGGCATATCTTCTTCAGGTGCTATAAGTCCGATTACTCCTTTTTGTCCGTATCTTGAGGCAAACTTGTCTCCAACTTCAGGCCTTTTTAAACTTCTTACGACAACTTTTATCAATTTAGTTCCCTCTGCAGTCTCGGTTATGAAGACTCTGTCTACTATTCCGCTATCTCCATGTCTTAACCTGACAGAAGTTTCTCTTATATTCTCTATTCCTGTTACAAATTGGTCAGCACTACCTAAGAAACGGAGCGGTGATATTCTTCCTATAAGTACTTCATCAGATTCTATAGGTGTTTCTGGATTTACAATACCATCTTCAGGTAAATGTTTATAAGCATCTTCTCCAGCATATCCTCTTATTCCTGCTTGTGGTATTCCTATAACATCTTCTTGTCCACTTGTATATCTCTTCTGTTCAGCTTCATATGTTCTGTACATGAAAGACCAGAAAAGTCCTCGCTCTATTGCCGCCTTATTAAAAACTAGTGCATCCTCCATGTTATAGCCTTCATAGGAAATTACAGCTACAGTTGCGTTTATTCCTGCTGGATGATTTTCATAATTTGTAGCAATGTGGGCATGAGTTTGCACTAAAGGTTTTTGTGGGTAAATTAGTATGTTAGATTTTGAATCCGTTCTCATTAGGAAATTTGTAGAAAAAATACCTATTGCTTGTCCAACCATCTTTGCACCATAGTTAACCCTATCACCTCTGTTAAATTCTGCGTAAGGAATGAAAGATGCAGAAAGACCAAGGATGAGAGAAGGATCTAGCTCTAGGTGAGTGTGCTCAGGAGTAAGATCTTTCTCTGTTAAAGCAATATAGGCGTTTTCTTCCTCTTCTGCATCCAAGTATTCTATAATACCATTTTTAACTAGGTCACTCCAGGTTAGCTCACCTTTTTTCAACTTTTCTATATGCTCCTTTTGGAGCTTAGGTTTACCATTCTCTACAACAATCAAAGGTCTTCTTACTCTTCCACTATCTCCCAATATCCTTACTTCATTCAAGTGAGGATAGTAAGCTACATTTATTTGGTTCGAGATTTGTCCAGTTCTTCTCTTCTCAATGATAGTTTTAACTAGTTTTTCTGGCTCTTCGGTTGTTCCGATGTATCTCCCGTCGAAAAATACATTTACCATAACTTAACACCACACTTTTGCAAAATGTTATTCACAGCTTTACTTTCTTTTTCACTTATTCCAGTAGTTATATCGGCCATAAGAGCTAAGTACTTCCTAAGCCCAATTGTAGCACCTTCTGGTGTTTCGCTTGTACATAACTTTCCCCAATGTGTTGGGTGAAGCTCTCTTGCTGCGAAATGTTCTTGGGTGGATGTGAGTGGTGAGAGAACATTTCTCATATGAGATATTGTTTTAACATAGCTACCCCGCTCTAGTCTCTGGCTTACACCAGTTCTACCACCAACCCAAGCACCTATTGCCATGGCAGAAACAATTTGATTTGTTAGCACATTCGATTCTACTATTGCTTGCAAGGGAGGAAGTCTTCCCCTTTTTGTTAGTTTTTGATAGTTGTAAGTAACTCTTGTTATTAAACCCCACTTCCCCAAAAGTATAGATCTAAGAAGGAGTTCTAGAAGATCGCCTGCTAATCTTAACCTTTTGTTGGAATAATGGTCTATATCATCTTCCTCTATTTTGTTCAAGTGAAGCTTTATAACTTTTTCAGCAGCTTTAGCAAGGAATATTGCTTTTTCCATTCTATTTTCAGGATTCTGTCCTAAGTGTGGAAGCAAATACTTATCTATCAACTTTTTAGCTCTATCTTTTCTTTCTTCTTTTGGTGCCATCCTGAAAACAGTTTTTCCTATTTCATCTATTGCCTCTTCTTTTGTAGTTATTTCTGCCTCATAAATGTTCACGTAAACTTCTTCTTGAACTTCTTCATCTAAAGATATAGCTGTAACAATATCCTTGTCGCTTTCAAGACCAAGTGCTTTTAGAAGTACTATCAATGGGAGTTTTACAACATTAGCAAAGCTTACAGTCAATATACCATCTTTTCTTCTCTCTATCAAGTGTCTTTGAACATACCCATCCTTTTCTGAATGTATTCTAGCTACTTCTGTTACATTTCCAGATTTAACTTTCTCTACTATAACTCTATTTGGAGCAATCTCTTCTACAAGAACTAAGATCCTTTCAGTACCATTAATTATAAAATAGCCTCCTGGATCATCAGGATCTTCACCAGCTTCTATCAATTGTGCTCTTGACATGGTTGAAAGTGGGCATATTTTGGACTTGACCATCACTGGTATGTCTCCAAAATTGACAAAAGTAGGTTTACCTTCTATCCCATTTATTATAGTAGTCATTTCTACGTACATTGGAGAAGAATAAGTCAAGTTTCTTATCCTAGCTTCCATGGGTAAAATTGATCTTACAGCCCCATCAGCTTCTTTAACTGATGGTGACTCTATTCTAAATTCTCCAAGCTTTATTCTCAAGTCTCCAAGCTCAGGAAGTTCAGGTCTTATTTCACCAATATCGCTCAAAACTTTTGGAATTCTTCGAGTAATAAAATCGTTGTAAGATTCTATCTGAAATCTTACCAGTCCCCTCTCCCTTATGAAGGTATTCAGCAATGTTAGGAATGTTTCGTTCAATCTCTCACCCCTTAACAACAACTCTATAATATTCTGTTTCTCCAGTAGGACCTTTCCTTCTTATTCTTATTACATCCCCTATTTTTGGGTTCAGATGCTTTATTGCAGGGTCGGATACGAGAATCCTTGGAAGCTGTCTCAAGCTTATTCCATACCTTTTTAGCAGTTCCTCTTTCTCACTTTCGCTAATTATTTCATGCTTAGGTACTAATACATGCTTTGTTATATCTAATTCTTTCATTTAAAATTCCTCCGATAGAACAGAAATTCTACAGACTTAAACCACCATTCTCCAGATGTTTTCACCACTAATTTGTGTAAAATATTATTAAATTCTTAATTCTTAAACCTTACGGAAATCTATTTTTTAGGCAATACGCCTCGGACGGGATTCGAACCCGTGTCACAGGTGTGACAGACCTGTATCCTAGACCATTTTCCTCTTTTCGATCTAGACGACCGAGGCTTAAATAATATTTTCTCTTAAGTTGTTTTTATTGTTTTTAAAAAATAGTGGTTGGCGACTTACTGGATTTCCCGTGCTCTTCGCACAGTACAACCCAGCACAACGAAGGGCTTAACTTCTGAGTTCGGAACGGGATCAGGTGTTTCCCCTTCTTTCTGGTCGCCAACCAATTACTTTTATAATACTGTGAAAATAAAAAGCTTACATAAGACTACAAATTTAAGTTTATTTACTATTCTAAAAACATGACAAGCCTTAGGGAAAGGATAGAAAAAATTGCAGCTGAAACAAAGAAGGTTGGTTACATTCCAGAACAATTTGTTGAAGAGTTTACAATAGTAAAGGAAGCATTAAAAAATGTTAAAGATTATCCACCATGTTGCATAAAATGCGATGGAAAAAGTGTGAGCTGCGACTATCTTGGTCCACTTCCGCTAGAAATATTTCTTACCGAATGTAAAAGATGCGTAGAAGAAATCAAGTATAAGGTCAAGGAATTAGAAAAATATTGAGCTCACGATTGAGAAATGATAATGCTTTTTGAGAAAACAGTTTTTTCTCCCTTCTTTCCAAGATAACTCATGCTAGCAGCTGGTAATCTTAAGCTTCCTACAACATCTATTACAGGCTTTATCCTATAAGTTACTACTCTTTCTTCTCTAGGTTTCAAAGTTCCCAAATTCCATGTAAGTTCGACTCCACTCTTTGTTTTCTTTATTTTTGGCGGAACGGTGTCAAACTTTTCTACAACTTGCACAATAGGTGGTATCTTATCCGTAAGAGTTACATTGTTAATTTCCCCTACTGTTTTGTTCTTTACTTCTACTGTAATGAGAATTTCCCTATCCTTTCTGATAGGTCCATGGTATTTACAAGTTTTCACAACTGTTACACCAAAAGTGTATGCGTAGGAAAAGTATGTTAGAGCACCAATTATAATTAGTGTTAGCCATAAACCAAAGAAGCTAACTTGATACTTAATTACAATAGCTTCACCTGGTGCCAAGTAAGGAATGTACCAAGTATAAACAACGCTGTTTCCACGAACTTCCTCTTTTGTTGGTGGTATACTAGCTGAAAATAAACCTCTTGCAATCATAGGCAACTCTTCGCTTAAATAAAATGGAGGGGCTACAGCATTCCCATCATTTTTAATGACAATTGTTGTAGTTAGTGAAAGAAATCCTATTGTTGTAGTCTTTTCTGTGTAGGTAGGAGGAATTTTAACTACAGGAAGTAGAGTAACGCTTATTTCTCTAGTAGAAACTGTATTACCATTTTCATCTTTTAAGTACACAAGTATTTTATATTCTCCAGGCTTCTCGTATTTCCCAAACACATATTCATTTTTCACTTTTACAGTTTCCCTACCTTTAATCAGAACATGCTCGTCAAATTCTCTAACTAATACAGATCCATACTTTATAAGCACTTGTAATTCATAAGTGTATGAGGTTTTTGGATAAAGGTTCGTTAGCCATGTTTCAAGAATTAACTTTTCTTCAGGCTGGAATATATACTTGTTTATTGTCATGTTAGAAATGCATATTGGTATTTTTCTCTTAACAAAAAGCATTACTTCTCCACTACCACTAGCTTCAGTAGTCATAGATTTTGCCAAAACAGAGAACTTTAATAAACTTTCAGGAGCATCAATTTGTGCAGAAAAGTAAACTTTTACTGTTTGATTTGACTTACCTTCTATTGTTATTACATTTCTTTCTGGAGTAACGCTAACACCGCTTGAAGCAGATGGAAAAACTGAAAAAGAAAAGGTGTCGGTAAATGGCTGATTGTTCTTTATTATAATTTCTGCATAAACGGATTCGCCAGTAGTTAGAGTAAGAACATCACTAACTGGTATAATTTGTACTGAGCTTTGAGCAAATGCTACTGGAATCATTAATAATAGCGGAAAGATTGCGAGCAAAATTCTTTTCATCTAATCGCCTATTAATAATTCTGTTTTAACGTATTTAACTTTATTCTGCTAACATTGCTAAGAGCTCTTCAAATGTAATTTTTCTACTCTTTTTAACCTTTTTAAGCTTTTCCTCAATTATGTTTCCTATTGGTTTAAGTTCTCTTTTTGGTCCTGGCTGAATTATATAGGAGATCTCATACTTTTCTCCCCATTTGTCTAACCAAGTTAAATTATCGAAATCTATTCTTCTAGGTTTTTGAGGATCTTCCGCAGGATATCCAACTGGTATTAAAGCATAAGGTCTTATATTTTCAGGTAGCCCTAATGCCGTTTTTACAGCATCCTCATCAAAAGCTCCAACCCAACATGCTCCCAAACCAAGAGCATAGGCTGAAAGCAAAATGTTCTGTACTGCTGCAGCTGTATCTTGGATTGAGTACAGAGTTTCGCCTCTAGTACCATATTTCAGGCTAATGCTTCTAATATCGCTACATACAACTATTACTACTGGAGCATTGATTATACAGTCTTGCTCTAAGGCAGCTTTATACAGCTTTTCTTTCTGTTCTTCATCCTTGACCACAATGAACCTCCAATCTTGTACATTACCAGCAGAAGGTGCTTGTGTTGCCATGTACAAAAGAACTCCTATTAGTTTGTCATCCACAGCCTTCTTTTCAAACCTTCTTACAGATTTTCTTCCTACGATCGCTTCAAAAACATTCATAATAGAGTTTTGGAATGAAAAGTTAAAAAAGATAAAGATAAGTTCGTAATTTAATGTATGGACTACTTAACTTTAGCAGAAACTTATGAAAAATTAGAGGCTGTATCCTCAAAATTAGAAAAATCTAAAATAGTTGCCGAACTTTTATCAAAAACTCCAACAGAGCTATTACCAAAAGTAGTCTTACTTTGTTTGGGCAGAGTTTTCCCGTCTTATTATCAATTAGAGCTTGGTGTTGCTACTCAAATGATGATTAGGGCAATCTCAAAAGCTACAGGCTTTTCTCAAGGTGAAATAGAAGAAATTTTTAAGAAAACTGGTGACTTAGGGTTAGCAGCAGAAAAATGCTTAGAAAAGAGAAAACAAGTTTCTCTTTTCAAGAAGAAGTTGACAGTAGATTATGTTTTTGAAAGCCTACAAAAGTTAGCAACTATTACTGGTGAAGGCTCCCAAGAGAAAAAGCTTAGTTTAATAGCAGGACTGCTAACTTTTGCAAAACCTAAGGAAGCAAGGTATATAGTTAGGACTATTCTTGGAGAACTTAGGATAGGTGTTGCAGAAGGTATAATTAGGGATGCTATTGTTGAAGCCTTCCTTCCAAAAGGAACAGAAAAAGAAAGGGAGGCTTCGGTTGAAGCAATAGACTATGCATGGAACATTCTTTCAGATTTTGGTGAAGTTGCTAGGATTGCAAAAGAAAAGGGGGTAAACGGATTGAAGCAAGTTAAACTGGAATTTGGAAGACCATTCCAAGTAATGCTTGGTGAAAAGGCAGAAAGTATAGAGGAAGTTGTAAAGAAGTATGGTAAAATTGCTGCAGAGTATAAGTATGATGGAATGAGAGTAATAATAGAGAAGAAAGGAGAGAAAGTTATTTTGTTCACAAGAAGGCAAGAAGATGTTACTAAGCAGTTTCCAGATGTAGTTAAACTTGCGATAGAGTGTTTAAAACCAAAAGAATGTATAGTTGAAGGAGAAGTTTTGGGAATAGATGTTAAAACTGGCAAACCTTTGCCTTTTCAGGTCCTTTCTCAAAGAATTCATAGAAAATATGATGTAGAAAAAATGGTTGAAGAAATACCAGTTCAGGTAAACCTTTTCGATGTTGTACTAGTAGAAGGAGAGATGATGATCAAAAAACCTTTTAAAGAAAGAAGGAAGATCTTGGAAGAAATAGTAAAAGAAATTCCTGGTAAATTCCAATTGACGAAGCAAATAATAAGTGATGATATAAAAAGATTAGAAGAATTTTATAAAGAGGCCTTAGAAGCCAAACAAGAAGGTCTGATGTTAAAAGTTTTAGATTCGCCCTATGTTTTTGGGAGACATGTTGGGACCATGTTCAAAATAAAACCTATCATGGAAACTTTAGACTTGGTTATAGTTGGTGCTACTTGGGGAGAAGGTGCAAGGGCTAAATGGTTAAGTTCTTATGTTTTGGCATGTCGTGACCCAGATACTGGAAACTTTTTGACTTGTGGAATGTTGGGAACTGGTTTAACAGAAGGGCAGTTCCAACTCATGACAGACATTCTTAAACCTTTAATAGTTGAGGAAAAAGGAAGAGAGGTAAGAGTAAGACCAGCTGTGGTAGTAGAGGTTGGATATCAAGAAATTCAAAAATCGCCAAGCTATACATCTGGAATGGCTCTACGTTTCCCTAGACTTATTAGGATAAGAGAAGATCGCTCTCCTGAAGAATGCGACACTATAGATAGATTAAAAGCTCTTTACGAAAGCCAAGGAAGGGCAGGATAAAAAACATTTAAATGTTTGGATGGTTAATCACTAATAAGTGAGTCTATGGCTCTAGCCTCTACAAGAGTAATGGATGCTTTGAAAGGAATTGGGCTAAACCTTTACGAGAGGAGAATATGGGTTGCTTTACTAGGACGTGGCACATCTACTGCTGGAGAACTTTCAGAAATAGCAAATGTACCACGCTCTAGAGCTTATGATGTTCTTCAATCTCTAGTAGACAAGGGATTTGTACTAGTTCAAACTACTAAGCCAATAAGGTATGTAGCTATACCTCCTGAAGAAGCTTTAGAGAGGGTTAAGAAAAGAATGGAGGAAAAGATAAGAGAGATGCAACAGAGAATAGAGGATATAAAATCTTCCCCAGTAATGCGTGAATTGAAAGAAATTTACAACAAGGGAATAAAGTTGATATCTCCAGAAGAAATGACGGGTGCAGTAAGAGGAAAGCATTCTGTTGCTCAACAATTAGATTCTATGTTTAGAAATGCCTCCAAAAGGATAAACATACTAGCAACTCCTGAATGGTTAAGTGAAGTAATTACTAATAATTTAAATGCATTAAAGAGTGCAAAAGAAAGAGGTGTAGAGATAAAGATTGCTACCAATTTTGACGAGAAATATGCTGATGTTTTGAAAGTGCTGTCAGGAGTTGCAGAGATAAGGTTTGTAGACGAGAAAGAGATTCCTTTACATGGCAGATTTGCTGTGGTTGATGGAAAAGAGATGTTTTTCGGCTTAGTAGATCATAGAACAATTCATTCCACTCAAGATCTAGGAATATGGAGTAAAAGTGAATATGCTGCTAATGTCTTAGATCCGCTTTTCGAGTTGGTTTGGGAACATTCTAAGCCTATGCGCTAGTAAAAACTGGACGCTGAGAGAGGAGCATTGGTAAGTAAGAATCTCTAAAGGGGTAATCGGATATTCTTTCCTTAACATATTTTACCAGTTCTTCCAAGCTCATTTTTTCTATTTTGCTACTTTCCCTAAACCTAACAGAAAGCTTACCACTTTCAACCTCTTCTTTACCTACAACAACTTGAAGAGGAACCCAATATATTTCTGCATCTCTTATTTTTCTGTTTATTGTTCCTTCTCTATCGTCCACGTCAACCCTTATTCCTTCTCTTTTCAGCCTTTCTGCTATCTTAATACCTTCTTCTTTATACTTTTCACTCATTGGACATATTCTAACTTGTGTTGGTGAAAGCCAAAGAGGTAGCATGGGGTTCTTCATTCTTACAGCACTGTCAAAAACCGTGAATATGTACCTTTCAATAGATCCTATTATGGCACTATGCAAGATGACAGGATATTGTTCTTTTCCATCCTTGTCGATAAACTTGATTCCAAACCTTTTTGAGTTTCCAATATCTATTTGGACTGTTGCTATTTCCCTTGGTCTTTTCATTTCGTCTATGATGCAATACTCTATATTAAGAAGCCAGTAATAGTTTGCAGCTGGGTAAAAACATAAAAGTACAGGCTTTTGTTCATGCTTTACCAGTTCCATTATCCAATCTTTATTTTTTTCGAAGAATTCTTTAGAGGTTAGATTGTAAAGAGAATAGTAATCTCTTCCAAGTTTTCTTATTTCTTCGTATATTTTCTTGTGCAACTTAAAGAACCATTCTTTTGCCTCTTCCAAATCTTTACAAAAGACATGGAGGTCTGGCATAGTAAATTTCCTTGATCTAAAGGAAAGAAGAAGCTCTCCAGATTGCTCAAGTCTATAACTATCAGCAACTTCAAATGCACCAAAAGGTAAATGCTTATAACTTATTTGCCAATTCCTTATTACAGCAAATTGTTGAAAACAAGCAGCATATCTCATCACAAAACTCTTGTTTTCAACATTTACTTTATACATCCTACTTCCGAAAAGGTTTGCATGCTCTTTTATAGCATCTATACCCATATTAAACATATTGCTCCCTTTTATCATGTAAACAGGGATTCCCAGAGATTGAATAAGTTTTTGCGAATAATCAGCAACAAGATCAAATATAAGCGATGCTTCAGGACCAAATCGCATGTGCCCTACATCAGACATAGGTTCCCAATCGAATCCAAATCTCTTCATGAATTTTATGTATTTAGGCTTTCCCCGTCCTTTAGATTCTATACCCAAGGCTTCCTTTTCTACTAAAGCTCTAAAATCTTCTTCACCTTCTTTAAATTCGTATTCCTCTGGTTTGTAAAGTTTACCATCTTCTGTCAGTATCAAATATTCTTTCTTCATTTCTACAGGTTTTTCCTCCTTAAGACTTTCTCTTGTATATGCCCTAGATTGTTCTGCTAGCGGATGCCCTTTTACTGAAATCGTCAAGGCCTTATTCCATCCAAAAGGTGCTCTATAAGTTTCTATGCCTAGGCTTTTTGCGTAAATTTCCATCTCCTTTATAATTTTCAACGCTTCTTCTGGTTCAGCTATTTCACTGCTTAAGTGGGCAAAAGGATAAATTAAGATCTTGTTAATTTTCAGTTTTTCTAAAAAATCTTTCACGTCTTCTATAGCTTTTTTACCAATTTCTATATCATCCTTCTTTTCTACACAAGTAAGCAAAAGCAACAAGTCTTCAAATCTGTATTTTTTCTTCTCAGCTTCTTCAGCTTTACTAATCTCCTTTTTTATTGGCTCATATTCTACATAGTTTACATGCAGCTGTAAGATTCTCATACCATCATTATTTTGTAATCTAAGCTTTTATTTAATATTCCTACTCAACAAAATTTAATCATGGTGTTTGAGTGGCTCAAATACATTTTCAGGAAAAAACCTAAGAAAGAAGCAGTAAAACTCGTAAAAAGGAGGAAGAAAGTAAGAAGGCTTGTAAAACTTGGCAAGCCAAAGAAGATAGAAAAGAGAAAAGTTTTAGTTGCAGATTTAATGACAAGGAGGATAATTTCTGTTAGCCCCGATTTAACTCTTGATAAGGTTGCAGATCTTTTCCTAAGTAAGAACATATCTGGCGCTCCTGTCCTAGACAAAAAGTTTTTTATCGGTGAAATAAGTAGAACTGACATTCTGAACTTGTTGAAAAAAGACACATTAGAAGGTTTAACAGAAGATGAGAGGACTATTTTAGCTCGTGTAAGAGTTAGTGATGTCATGAAAAAACCTATATGCATCTATGAATATGAGCCAATAGAAAATGCAGAAAAGAAGATGGCAAAGTATAAGATAAGAAGATTGCTTGTTCTAGACAAGAAAAAGAACTTAGTCGGAATAATAACAAAGACTGATCTGGCAAGAGGAAAATCAAAAGAAGAGATTAAACAGATGGTATCAACTAAAGTGGATGAAATGATGGCAATTTTGGAGAAGGAAGGGAAAAAAAGTTTTAGAGAACTTTCTGAGAAATTAAACGTCTCAGAAGATTTGATAGAGAATTGGTGTAAAATATTAGAGGAGCATGGATTAGTGGAAATAGAGTATCCTGTAGTGGGAAATCCTTCTGTTAGGTCGAAGATTAAGATCTAAGCATTATTTTTATCGAAAAAGAAATTATATATGTGTCAGAGAAAATTTTGGAAAGTTATACTGTAGAAGCCGAGAAAATATTGACAACTGTTAACATAGTAAGGACAAAAGAGTTTGTACCAGTTTATGATCTTAAAGTTCCAGAAGTTGCTCCTGCTACTTTGGCTTTGCTTGATAAGATAAGGACAACTCTTTTAACAGAAGTTCCTGTAAAAACAACAGAATTGATGGATCCCTCTTCATTAGAGAGGATAAAGAAGACTTTTTACGAAAAAGGAACAAAGCTTTTACAAAAAGAAATTCCAACACTTACAAAAGACGTAAGAGACATACTCATAGGCTTGCTAATTCAGGACATGTTTGGTCTTGGAAGAATAGAATTTTTGTTAGCAGATCCTTATGTGGAGGAAATAGTTGTTAATGGTGTGCGTGAGCCTGTTTGGGTCTATCACAAAAAGTATGGGTGGCTTAAAACGACCCTTCAGATAAAATCTGAAAATGATATTCTAAACTATGCAAATAACATAGGAAGGAGAGTAGGAAGGCAGATAACAATTCTGAATCCTTTGATGGATGCTCATTTACCTAGTGGAGATAGAGTGAATGCAACTCTCTTTCCAATTTCTACTTTTGGCAACACAATAACAATAAGAAAGTTTAGAAGATCACCTTGGACGATAGTAGACTTCATAGAGAATAAAACTTTAAACTATGAAGTTGCTGCTTGGATTTGGCTTGCTGTTCAATATGAACTAAACATGATAGTAACTGGTGGTACAGCAACAGGTAAAACTTCTTTGCTGAACGTTTTCATGAACTTCATACCTCCAAACCATAGAGTAATATCAATAGAGGATAGTGTGAGCGGAGAAGAGGAAATTATTTTAAAAGAGGGGGGGAAGGTTAGAAGGGCAAAGATAGAGGAACTGTTAAACGCTTCTGACGAAGAATTTCCAGCTAATCTTGAAGTTTTATCGATAAATAAAGAAGGTAAAGTTGAGTTTAGAAAAGTGAGAAAAATTCTGAGGCATAAGGTTAAAAAGCCTCTGTATGAGATTTTATTGGCCTCAGGAAAAAGGATAAAGACAACTGGAGACCATTCCCTTTTCTCTCTATCTCAAGATCTTTCGGTTGTGCCTGTAAAAGTTCAAGAATTAAGAGAAGGCTCTTACATAGCTACTCCAAGGCGTCTAGTACTACCTGATACCATAGATGAGATCAATTTAATAGAAGTTCTCAAAGATCCTAAAGTTTTCGTGAAAGGTGAAAAGCTTAAAGATTTTCTAAACAGAAAGGAAGGTAGGAAATTCCTTAAAAACATACCTACTAAACTGAGGAGTAAAAGAAGGTTTTACAGAACTAAAGGAGTTTTGCCTATTGACTTATTTAGAAAAATAAAGAACTTAAACAAAGTAAAGCTTGAAGATCTTTACGTCTTTAAAGGTAGACTAAGCCTTCCAGTAAAGTTTAAGATAGATAAGGATTTTGCATTCTTGCTAGGCTGCTGGATTGGTGACGGTTGCTACGACAAAAACAGCATCGTAATAAGCGTAAGCGATGAAGAACTTTTGGGAAGATTGGAAAACTTTTGTAAAAAGTATGGTATTTCTTTGAAAAGACATTCTGATGGATCTTTTGTTGCGATAAACTCTCCTTTACTTAAGCAACTTATGGTTGATCTTGGTTTTGTTGGAGATTCTTTTACTAAGAGAGTATCGGAGATTGTATTTTCCTTTAGACAAGAACTGAAGTCTGAATTTTTGAGAGGTTTGTTTTCAGCAAAAGGCTGGGTTGGTAAGAACGAAATAAAGCTTTCTACATATTCTACGAATTTAGTAAATGATTTAGAGACGCTTTTACTCAATTTCGGTATAGTGATGAAGAAAGACTTCTACAAGGATAAACAAGGGAAGCAAAACTGGGAGTGCAGAATATCTTCTAAAATGTTTTTGGAGAATTTTGCAAGGTTCATAAATTTTGAGCAAGAGTACAAGAAGAGAAAATTAAATGAGCTTTTGTGCAAGAAATTGCATGAAGCTGCTGATACAATTCCATTGCCTAAACATGTCTACATGGAGTTGAAACATGTATTTAGAAACTCGTTTAATTCATACTCCTATTGGAAGAGTTGGCGCAGATATTTGAAAGGACCAAACGTAGATAGGGAACATTTGCTAAGGCTTGTGAACGAGAACATAGGAAATATTGAAAGGCTTAACAATCCTGTTAGCGGAAAGAAATTGATCGAACTAATAACTAACGACATTTTTTGGGATAAAGTTAAGAAGATAAGAAAGATCGATTTCGAAGGATATGTTTATGATCTTTCGGTAGAAGAAAATGAGAACTTCATTTGTAACAATGTTCTTGCTCATAACACGAGAGAGCTTCAACTTCCTGAATTCCTTCATTGGGTTCCGCTAACTACAAGGGAGCCAAACCCAGAAGGTTTAGGCGGAGTAAGCATGCTTGACTTGTTAGTTAATAGCTTAAGGATGAGACCTGATAGAATTATAGTTGGTGAGATAAGAAGAGCAAGGGAAGCAGAAGTTCTTTTTGAAGCTATGCATACTGGCCATTCAGTCTATGCTACTTTACATGCAGATACAGCAGAGCAGGCTTTAAAAAGATTGTGTAATCCGCCAATAAACGTTCCAGAGACTGTAGTAGAAGCTTTGCATTTGTTTGCAGTAGCTTTTAGGGACAGAAGAACTGGTATAAGAAGATTACTTCAGCTTAGTGAGTTAGTTCCGAGAGGTGAAAGAGGTGGTGTTACAATAAATACTCTTTACAAGTGGAGACCTGCTAAGGACGAAATAGAAAAAGTAAACGAAAGCTACAGAGTTTTTGAAGAAATAAGAATGCATACTGGTATGAGCGATAGCGAAGTTAAGCAAAGCTTGGAGGAAAAGATGGATATTCTAAAATGGTTAGTCAAAAACCATGTTAATGATATAAACAAAATAGGAAGAATAGTAGCTATTTACTATTCGGATCCAGACTTTTTGTTGAAAAGAATGAAAGAGTCTCCTGACAAAGTGATAGAAGAATGGCTGAAATAAAAAGAATACCTTTTGTACCTTTACCGCTCGATAAGGCTTTAAAGCCTGCTAGAGCATTTTTCTTTCTTTCATCGGTCTTAGCAAAGACAATGCCTTCTATCGAGGTTAAGCTTATTCAAGCAGGAATAAAACTAAAGGCTAGGGAGTATTTGGCTGTAGCAATTTTTTCTTCAATATTTTGGTTTCTTCTTACCTTTTCTCTTTTTGTTAGTCTAGCTAAAGCAGTAAATTATCAAAATCCTTTAATTTTATCCTTCCCCCTTTCCTGCATGTTTGCAGCGATTTCTTACATGTACATCCTTTTCTATCCAAACTTATTAGTAGTGAGGCGTGATAGAGAAATAGAAAAGAATTTGCTTTTTGCCATAAGACATTTGTTCATTCAGGTGAGGTCTGGTGTTTCTCTTTTTGACGGTTTGGTTTCTGTTTCTAAGGGAAATTACGGGATAATTTCAAAAGAGTTGGAAGAGTGCACGAAAGAAATAGCTACAGGAAAGGATGAAATAGTTGCTTTGGAAGAACTAACTTTTAGAAACCCAAACCTACATTTTAGAAGGGCTTTGTGGCAAATAATAAACAGCTTGCGTGCCGGAGGTGATCTTGGAAGCACGTTGGAGCTTCTCGCTTTAAACCTTTCTGAAGAGCAAAAGGTAAAGATAAGAAAATATGGCGCACAGCTAAGCCCATTAGCTTTAATGTACATGATGATGACCATAATAATGCCTACCTTAGGAGTTACTTTTATGATAATTTTTTCTGCCTTTTCTGGAATACCAATTCCAGAAATCTTTTTCTACATGTTCATTTTTATTCTTGCCATCTTTCAGTTCATGTTTATAGGTATGGTAAAAAGTAGAAGACCAAGTGTGGAAGTATGAAAATAGAAAACGTGTACAAAAGGATAAGGAGGTTTTATCCTAAAGCCTATGTACAATGGTTAAGCAAGCAGTTAATTTATGCAGATATTAGCATGAGTGTAGAAAAATTTTTATCACTCTCTTTCTTATATAGCCTAGCTTTTGCTCTATTCGTTTATGCATTGCTCTTAATATTTGGTCAAGTTCTGTTTTCTTTCATTGCTCTATTTACAATCTTTTTTGGCTTTCACCTTCTCATTGATTTGCTGGTGGTATTGATAGGCGATAAAAGAGGCAAGTTTGTCGAAGAAGTCTTGCCAGATGCTTTGCAACTTATGGCTGCAAACATAAGATCCGGTTTAACCCCTGATAAAGCCTTGCTCTTTACAGCAAGACCAGAATTTGGGAGTCTAGAAAAGGAGCTAAGATTTGCTGCAAGTAAAGCAATTGCTGGCGAGCCTTTGGAGGAGACTTTATTATCAATGGGTGGAAGAATAAAGTCTAAGATTATAGAAAGAACTTTTACGCTTATTGTAGAAGGGATGAGGAAAGGTGGGGAAATGGCGAGTCTTCTTGAGCAGACCGCAGAAGATATAAGAAACTTGAAATTGCTTAAAAGGGAAATTGCAGCCCAAGTTGGCATGTATGCTATTTTTATATTTATAGCTACTGGGTTTGCTGCACCTTTGCTCTTCAGTTTTTCCACTTATTTGGTAGAGACCATGAGCAACATAGGCTCAACGTTAAAGATAGGGGAAGCAGCTAAGTATGCTGCTATTGGTAGCTTGAGGATAAGCCTTGTAACTTATTCGTCAGAATTTTTAAGGTTCTATTCATTTTCATTATTAGCCATAAATTCCATATTTGGTAGCTTACTTATAGGTTTGTTACAGGAAGGTAATGAAAAGGCAGGGATAAAATATGTTCCAATCTTGCTTTTGCTAAACATTACAATTTTCATGGTAAGCAAGTTTGTAATTTCTCAGTTTGTTACTATTTTAACACCTCCAACTACACTCAAGTAAGCTTTTAAAATAGGTTTTACTAAATATTATTAAGTGGAAAGTATGAAAGGACAAGCTGCAATGGAATATCTGATGACTTATGGATGGGCAATCTTGATAGTAATTGCAGTGATTGCAGCTTTGTATGCAATGGGTGTCTTTAGGATAGGAGGTGCACCAGTAGCTTGTAGCCCTTGCTTCAGTTACTTTGCGTTTGTCGATTACTCTTCAAGTACAGGCATTTTAGTAATAAGAAATGGTGCTAGAAGGATAAACATTACCGGGGTTTCTCCAAGCATGAATATAGGTTATTCTGCTGGAGCAAACGATGCATTGAATAACGAGACAATAGCTGGTAGAACATTATATCTTGATGCTAGTGGTTTGCCAACTGGTGCAAACCAAATAACAATTAGGTACATAGACATGGATTCAGGATTGGAACATACAGATACCGCAACCTTACGCAAGTAGGCTTAATTTTTTACTTTATTTCAACAAAAAGATTGCCCAAGTAGAAATCCTTTAAGGCTGTCTTTAGATAAAATTTAATTTCTTCCCATCCTTCTGTCTTTTGTATAGAGCTTTTGTCAACATTAAGAGGAATAGCTGCTATCATTTTTGCTACTATCATTTCTCCAGTTGTTGGGTCTGAGTACCAAATGGTGTAAAGCGTATAATTTCCTAAGTAAAATCCTTTTGCGTTTGTCAGCATGTAGAATTCTTCTATTTCTCTTGTTACTGTTGAAACATCTTCAACAAAAAGATAGTAGACTGTTGTTTCGTTCTCTAAGTTATAATTCTCTTCAAACCCAGAAACATTGTAAACCCAAGTAGTAAGGTTGCTTTCGTTCAGCTGGAAAACTAGATAATAAGGATACTTTTGATTTAGACAAAATCCCATACCCTCGCTTATGGCAGTTACCTCCCCCATCTTTCCTTCGCATAAATCCATAATTTCTAGTGTTATTACTTTTGACGCATTTGTTTGAGAAGCTGGTTGTTGCTGACTTCCACCTGCCCCACCAGCACCAGAAACGTTTCCTAAAGTTTCGTTTGTTTGGTTTCCAGTTGTTTGTGGCAAAGTAGTTGTTGTAATATGAATAGTTGCGGTAGTGGTTTCGTTTACTGTAGCATTCCCTCCAAAAATACTTGTTGTTACAATCTTAGCTATCTCATCCTTTCTGAAGACAAGAAGAACAGCTATAAAAATTATTAAAATTGCAAGCAAGATTAAAAGAACTTTATTCACCCAACCACCCTTTCACTTACATTATAAATTTGCAAATGCCCCCAATTAAGCACGCTCGTTTCATTATCAAGCCTAAAGCTTGATGGCATACCGTTGATTTGGTAAGCAACAGCAGGAATGTTGCAGAAGTATATGTAGTCTATACTGCTTCTGTTCCAATAGACTGGTATGCCTAGAGTCAAGATTTTATCCTTGTCTACAAAGCTTTCCAACCCTATATCCTTATCTATCCTGTACTTGTCTTGAACCAAGCATTTGCCTTCTAACCTATCCAGAAAGCTAGCTCCATACTTGCTTGGATGATAGTAGGAATTGTTCAAATCATCGAGCAAGTTCGTTAAGTCGGTAGAAGAATAGTTGAGCCAGTGTGGGCTAAAAGTAATTGTGTTGACAGCTCTTCCATAAGTGTACAAAGGATAAAGAGGATCTTCAAAGTTTGTTATATCTACTAAAGTGCTAATCCTTTCTTTTTTAGTTAGGTTTATGTCGAAATTTTTGTCTGTAAGATTAACTGAAAAGTCAAAGTCTACTTTAATGTTGAAAGGATCAAATGGACTTACAGTTATGTTGCTTATGCTTATTTTTGTATCAAAATTTTCTAGCTTGCTTAGATTTTCTAAAGAATTTTCCCAGTCAGTAATTGTTGAATAGATCATTAGTGGTTGCAATTCACCATTTATAGTTCCATTGACAATTAATTCAGCTATTGTTTCATTTGCTCTTGGTAAACCAGTCCCATTTGAAACTACATAGCTTATAGCAGAAGATATAGCCCTTCTACCAACAATGTTCATAGCCCTTTTTGCATCCTGTACTAGACTGTTGTAAAAGTTTATCATCGCTTCTGCTCTACTTTCTATGCTTACTTTCGCTGAGTAGCTAGAGACTAATGATATTTGCATGAATACTATGGCTATTAGTGTGAAAAGTAGGAAGACCAAAATTAGGCTAAAGAATATACCTTTCATACTACCACACATAAAGTTTGAACAAGCTTGGGCCCCACAACCATTCTATACCATAAACAGACTTACTATCAACTTGTATATTCGTTGCATTTATTCCTTCAGCTCCTATTTGTTGTTTTAGCCTTTCTATTGCATCATTTACTGCAGCATCACTCGAGTTAAAAACAGAACCATATCCTACCATGCTTTTTGCTAGGTAAGTATATTCAAAGGAAGACCAAGGCAAAATGTAATTTGTATCAGAAATGCTACCACCTGGCTGGAAGTCTACTAGTGCTATATTGTTTTCCCCAACATTCCATATAGATGGCTTTATGTATACGCTCTCTGGAACTGCTCTTATTGCAGGTGAAACGAAGACAAGGTTTTGTGGTAAATTATCAAACCAAGCATATGTTTTTATCATGCTGCTAAATCCTTGAGCTATGTGAACAAAGCTTTCTGTAATTCTTTTTTCATTTTCGCTTATGTTAAAGCTGCAGTTCTTAGGATTGCTAGCATTCCACAAAGGTTTCCAACAATCTAAATAGCCAAAAAGCTTGTCTTTTGTTATGTCTATTTCTCCATAGTAGAAAGGTGGTTCAGGAAGTTCGTAATATACTTCAATATAACTTGAATTTTCTGGATCGTTTATAGGATCTGAATAGATTTCTGAATCTTGATACCCCCAGTGGATATCCCCATAGCTATTCAAGTAGACAGAAACAACATTCGTTCCGTTCACGAGCTTGCTGGTTATATCAAAGTCAAGCCGAGGATTCATCACACCTGCAATATCCCTTACGCAATAATATCCTTTATCAGTATAAGAGTAGCAGTATTCGTTGTCCCCATCAGCATAGAAAGTTGTGTTAGAGTTTACGTAAACCTTAACGTCGGTAGAATTTCTCCATTCTCCACCAATGTAAACTTGTGTGTCGTCAACCCTTTTAGCGTTTACTTTTAATCTTGCACTTACATTCTTTGCATTCTCTGGTATGTAGAAAGAAATCATGGACCAGGCACCAGTCCTTCCTATAACATCGTCAAAATAATATCTTTTTCTAAATGTTGTGTTTGCTGTAAAAACATCTTGTGTCAGGCTGTAAGTTACGACAAGACGCATTCCTGGATGGACGTGAGCATTGTAGTTTGGTGTACCAAATTTTAAGTAAATTGAATTGTTTCCAGCTACAAGCTCATTTTTCACGTTCACATAACCATAGGCAGCAGTAGTAACTTCTGAGCCAGACTTTTCTTCTTGTAAGTATAGCCAGACTACATCATTCTTCTTTTGAACCCCATTTACAACTAGTTGCTGAAATTCAGCTTGACTTTGAGAAGTTCCAAAATGCACAGAAACATAAAGTATAGCATCGTATATAGTGATGTTAGTAGGCAAGGAAAACTTTTTTGTGATTTCAACTTGGTTTGCGGTCCATCCAGCACCTTCAGGATAGAATGGAATTGTTTGGGTAATGTTTTTAACCACTTTTGTAGCCCAAGCTCTTGCTATATAGCCAGCTACAGGCTTGCCAATTTCATACCCAGATGCAGTCCTAAAAGCTACTGCAACAGTATTACTTTCTGGACAATTAGAACTGTAGACAGTTTCATTCCCCACTTCTAATTTAAAGCATTTGTTAGTTAAGTTTTCTAAAACTTCCTTTGTTATATTCCTTGCTATACTTTCGTTACCAGAATACCAAAAAGTTCCTATCAAGTCTAGAACAGTCTTGTTAAGATCCTTATCTTTTATTATCCCTTGTGCTATTAGGCTTGAAACAGTTGGTTTTTGGCTAATGTCAGAAACTGTTAAAGTTTCCAGAACAGATAGCAAATCATTTGCTTGATAGCTTAAAGCTTGAAAAGAAGCTTCTTCATGCCCGCTTTCAAAGGTTAATGGAATCAAGCTTAGCAGTAGCAAGCCAAGAGTTACTGCAATTATTGCATCTGTACTGAAAACAATACCTTTCATCTCAATCCCACAATATTGTTTTTATTTTCACAGCTTTGTTATTTAGCACACCAACTCTTTCTATTTGATAGACATTCTTTGCTTGCGAGGGCTGAGCACCAAACCAGAATACTGTTTGAGAATTTTCATCAGTTACATTGTAAAAAACATTGTAAGGTCCTACGTTCAGCAAAGAAAGAAACTTCTGATAGCCGATGGAAGAGTTTAGAATTTGCAGTTTTGTAGCGTTTATTTTTCTTTCATTAGCAAGTCCTATTTCTATTACAGAGCTGTTATCCCAATACTTTGGATAACCTTCCTTAAACCAAACTTGTGAAGCAGCAATCAAGTAGTTAAAGGCGTCTTCTCTTCTTCTTGTTTCTTCAGTTTCTTTAATTGCATAAGTCCAGTAGCTAAAAACAATTATCAGCAGAATAAAGAATATTGCCGAAGCCATGAAAAAGTCATAGCTAAAAGTCTGCCCTTTATTCAACATATATTTCACCTTTTACATTCCTAACAACATTTTCTCCAGCCTTTATAGTTCCTGTAATGTTTCTTGTGAATATGTTTGCGCTGACTTCACCTTTATCCCATTTCAGCTTTACTTGATAATCCCTAACTTCTATTGTGAAGTTAGATATACCATAAACTTCCTTGCTCACATAAAACTTTCTAGAATAGCCGTCACCTGCTTTTAAGGCAAGGTTTATCTCGAAAGCTATATCATTTACGAGGTTTTGAGCTTCCTGATAACTTTTGTATTCTTCTAGCTGTGCAGCAGACTGGTAATTTTTGTAAACTACTAGAAACACTAAAATTAAAAGCAGGGATACAAAAACAAGGAATTCAGTGCTAGCCTGTGCTAACATTTACATAACCTCTAAATGCTTGAATTAAAACTACTTTATAACCAGGAGTTGGAGGAATGTTTCCAGTAACATTAGTAACAGTTGTGTAATGAATGTCAGAAATCCCTGCACTAGTTCTAACTTTCCATATTACTGTATTATTTAAGAATTGTATGCTTTCTACACCATCAGGCACTAAAATTTCGATTTCCATCTTTGCGCCTTCGCCTTGCGAATAAACCCAGTTTATACTTCTTCCTAGTTTCTCTACAGAATTTTTTGCTATTGTTAGTTTGTTAGTTTCACTGTAACTTTGCGATAAATCGTTTAAGTAAAGTACATAAGGAATTAAGATCATTAGAGCGAACGAAACTATTATCAAGTATTCTACTGCTACTTGAGCCTTCATATATAGAATTTACAATTCCTTTCAGTTATTCATTTGCTCAAGAATTTAAGAAGTAAAGATAATCTATCTAATATCATAGCCCCGTCGTCTAGCGGTCAAGGATGTCTGGCTCTGGACCAGACGACGCCAGTTCGAATCTGGCCGGGGCTATTTCTTTTTGAAAAAGAAATGAATTTTATGGAAGATGTCTTGAAGAAAGCACTGGAAGAGAGGAAAAGATTGAGAGAAGTTTATAATACCATTGCAGATTGCTGGTCCCATTTAAGAGCTACACCATGGCCTGAAGTTAAAGATTTTTCATCTTCTGTAAAAGGGCTTATATTGGATATAGGGTGTAGCAATGGAAGAAACCTTTTACCATTTCTGGAAAAAGGTATGAAATGTGTGGGATTTGATTTTTCACATAACATGATAAGGGAGGCGAAAAAGTTTCTGAAGAAAAAGGGCTTTACTACAAATCTTTTAATTGCTGATGTGCTTGAACTCCCTTTTAAAGAAGAAAGCTTTGATGCCATAGTTTTTAGCAGGGCTCTTCATCATATTCCCACTTCTAACTTAAGAGTAGAAACTCTAAAAAATGTTGCCAAGCTTTTGAAAAAAGGAGGGAAGATCCTTATAACAGTTTGGCGTCGCTACTATCCTAGATTTCTTCAAGACTATTTCTCGAACATTTTTGAGAAAAAGTTCGAATTTGGCGACACTTACAAAGTATGGCATTATAAAGGAAAGGCTTACAAGAGGTTTTATCATTTATACAGCCAAAAGGAATTGGAAACAGAGCTTGCTAAAGCAGGCCTAAAAGTTGAAAAGATTTACAAGGATGATGGATGCTTAGTTACTGTATGCGGGAGAAGTTAATCTCTTTTAACCTTTTAGTTAGATAGTTTATTTTGTTTTGGAGGAACTTCAGTTCCTTTACTGATCTTGCTGTAAAAAGTGCTTGCTTAGCTTTAAACAATTCTTCTTCCAATAACTCAACTTCATCCATATTTACTATATGGTAGTGACTGTATTTAAAGTTTACTATTTAATGGTGATGAAAAACACTTTAAGCAGTACTAACAATTTATCGACGGAATACTATTAATTTGATTATGGGAAAGGACTATAGAAAAGTTCTTCTCAATGTTCTTAAAAGGATAAAGCCTACAAAAGAACAAGAAAAAAAGATAAAATCCCTGTCTAAGAAGGCTTTAACAGTAGTAAACAAGCTTGCCAAAAAGTATAAAGGTAAAGGAATGCTTGCAGGAAGTATAACACGTGATACTTGGCTTCCAGACAAGCTTGAATTTGATATATTCGTCCTTTTTCCAGAATCGATGAAGAAAGAAAAGCTAGAAAAGGTTGGGTTAGAAATAGGGAAATCTGCAATTAAAAAGTTAAGGGGTTCGTTTTCTATAGAGTATGCTGAACATCCTTATGTTTCTGGGGTAGTTGAAGGAGTAAGAATAGATATAGTCCCTTGCTTTGAAGTTCCTTCAGCTGAGAAGATAAAGTCTGCAGTAGATAGAACCCCTTTCCATGTTAGGTATATAGAGAAAAACTTGAAAAAGGCTCAAGCTGATGAGGTTCGTCTACTAAAACAGTTTCTTAAGGCACATGGGCTTTATGGAGCTGATATAAAAACAGAAGGAATTTCCGGCTATGTTAGTGAATTACTGATAATAAAGTACAAGAATTTTATAAACTGTTTGAAGGCTATCAGCAAATGGAAACCTGGAGAAGTAATTGATTTAGCAGGTTTTTACAAAAAATCAGAATACCCAAAGTTAAGGAAAGAATTCAGAGGCAACACTTTAATCTTGATAGATCCTGTAGATAGGAATAGAAATGCAGCAGCAGCTTTATCTGCTAAGAACTTTTTCTTCTTGAAAAAAGTTGCTCAAAAGTTTTTAAAAGAGCCAAGGGAAGAAGATTTTTTCCCTCCAAAGATCCAGCCTATAACAGAGGAGGAACTGAGGAAATTTTTGAACGAGAGGGGAACTCAGCTGATAATAGTTAAGTTTATTCCACCAAAAGTAGTGCCTGATATACTTTGGTCACAGCTGAGAAAGTTTGCGGAAAGGTTGCAAAGCATATTGGAAGAAACAAAGTATGAATTTAAAGTATTTTCCAAGGATTCTTTTACCGATGAAAGGTTTATAGCAGCTGTAGTTTTGGAAATGGAAGTTTACAGACTTCCATTTGTTCAGAAAAGGATAGGCCCTCCTATATTTGATCAAGACAATTCTAAAAAGTTCTTGGAGAAGTATTCACAAGATCTGACCTATATTGAAGATGATAGATGGGTTGCAGAAACAAAGAGGGAATTTATAACAGCCAAAAGCAAGATAGAAGATAGCCTCAAAAAACCTTTAGAAATATTGCTAGCAAAAGGAATACCAAGCCATGTAGCTGAAAGACTAGTTCATGGATTTGATGTGATAGACGATATAGAAGGGATAATGAGGATAGTAGAAAGAAACCCAGAATTTGGAGCCTTTTTAAGAAAGTTTTTCCAGAAAGAAAAGCTTACAGATTAATAACATTAAACTCGTTAATTTATTTTATGATTGTAGTGACATTTTTAGGTACAGTTTCTGGTATCCCAAGTAAGGAAAGGTCCCACCCTGCCATTGTTTTAGAGTATTTTGGAGAGAAGAAGGATACAATACTTTTTGATTGTGGAGAAGGTACGCAAAAACAGCTTATGCTTTCTGGAATAAGCTTCATGGACATAAGTAAAATTTTTATAACTCATTGGCATGCAGACCATTTTGCTGGTCTAATAGGGTTGATACAGACCATGAACTTAGAGAAAAGGAAGGAAGAATTGAAGATTTTTGGACCAGAAGCAGAAAAGTTCGTTTCTGATATAGTAGATTTGGGTTATTTTGGTTTGAGGTTTCCTATAACTGCTACGAACGTACCTTTTGAAGGGGAGGAAATAGTTAAAATAGACGAGGCTGAAGATTATGAAATTTACTGTGTTCCTGTGTTGCATACAGTACCTGCAGTAGCTTATTCTTTCCAGGAAAAAGATAAGTGGAGTATAGATGTTGAAAAATTGAAGAAACTGGGCTTAAAGAGGGGAAGTTGGTTAAGAAAGCTTAAGAAATATGGTAAGGTCCGAATTAAAGGAATGGAAGTTAAGCTAGAAGAAGTTGCAAGAATAAAGAAAGGTTTAAAGGTGGTTTATACAGGTGATACAAAGCCTTGCGACAATGTTATAAGAATTGCCAGAAATAGTGATTTGTTGATTCATGACAGTACTTTTCTTGAAGAAGAAGAGGGGAAGGCACATGCAGACGTTAAACAAGCAGCTCAAGTAGCTAAAGAAGCTGAGGTTAAGGAGCTTATACTTACGCACATAAGCAGAAGATACAAAGATGCCTCAATTTTAGAGAAAGAGGCAAGAAAAGTTTTCCCAAACACAAGAGTTGCTTATGATTTCATGCGGATAAAGTTAAAGTGATTCCATTCTTTTATGAGCAACGAAGATCCAAGATGCTTGGAGTAAAGAGGATAAAGTAAGAAGAAGTTCAAGGCTGAAGAAAGTTACCAGAATTCCGGAAAGTATTGTTGCTAAGCCGTAGAATAAAGTGCTTGTTGAATCTATAAGTGCAAAGGATCTTCCTCTCTTATTTTCTTCTGCTATCTTTGAGAGGTAAGAATTCAGTGCAGGGAATTGCATGGCAGAAGCTATGGCAAGTAACATTTCTGCTGCATAAAGTTGGTACAAAGATTTTATAAATAGGTAAGAAAGCGTTGCTAAAGATGCTAGAGCTCCACCAAGGCAAATCAGAACCTTTTTATCAATAACATCAGAAATGTAACCAAAGATTATTTCAGAAATAGCTACAACAATCCAAAAAGTTCCAAAGAGGTTTGTTATGCTTAAGTAATCTAGAGAAAGGTTCTGAGAGTATTGGTAGTATATAGGTCCAACTAACCCTGAGCCTAAGGAGGCTAGTATGTTGGCTATAATTAAGGCTACCAATTCTCTCTTCATTCAAGCCACCTTTGTGGATAGCTAAGTGTAACATACGTTGCTTCTCCTGAGAAGTGTATTCTTTCTATTGTCGTTTGGAATATAAATTCGTTTCGGTCAAGATTTGGAAAAAGGTTGTAGGATGGGCCTGCGCGGAATTGAACCGCGATCTCCACTGTGTGAGAGTGGTTTTAGTTTTTCAAGTCCTACCGTTAGACTACAGGCCCTTTCTATTATTTAATTCCTAGAAGTTTATCTTTAAAAGTTAAAAGATTATTCCTTAACCTTTGAACCTCTCTATATTTTTCATAGCAAAGGGTGAGAGTTCAAAAATATAAATTTGTTAGCAGAGTTAGAAAAGCAAACCTTTTTACATAGATTTTGCCAAATTTTCTAATTCTTCCAATCTCTTTTCCATGTAAGCTTCGGGAGAAGGATATTCTCGCAAAGGAATCATCAGGAGGTCACTTATTTTAGGGATAGGAAGTATTTTTGTAGGACAATTTTTTTGCTTTTTCACTAATTTCATAGGCTGTTTTTGCATTCCACATCAGTTGTGCTAGTTCAAATAATGATTTTCCTTCCCGATAATTTTGAATGTACGATTGAATTTTGTCTTTATCGTAAGGTATTGCAAAGGAATCATAATTCTCCAAAGAATGACAATCTCGATAATAAGAGCATTCTTGATCTCTTTTCCCTTTAGGAGAACCTGGACAATAATTACAAACTAGACCTAATCGAATATGCCAAAATAAACTTTCTACACCTTCACCCATATTGTAATAGATTAAGAAGAAAAATATTTAAACCCTATATAAATTTCATTGTTCGAAATCTTTCAAAGATTTTTGAGTTGGTATTTCCATTCTCTTTGGAACAAAATTTTCATCAAAAATCGGCCGGCCATAATTTCCATCATAACCACAGATATACTTTACTTTCCCTTCTCTAACTCTAATTATTGCATCAGCAATTTTTTCGTTTGTAACTTTTAACAGTTCTTCCTTTGGAACGTTTAGCAAAACATTCAGTTCATTCCCAAATTTTTCTATAAGCTTATCATGTTCTTCTAAAACTTTTTTAGAATAAAGTTCGCCAGAACCCCAAGCAAATGAGATAATTTCGTATAAAGGCAGTAAGGTTTTAAATGGTATAGCATCCTTAGGGACAAAACCTTCTGGTCTATCCGCCAATTCTTCCACCCTTTGCAATACCCCTATCGTTAACTTTCTTCCACATTTTGGGCAAATATTATTCAGCTTAATCGCATCTTTTGGATGTAAACTTATACCACACTTTCTGTGGCCTGTGAAATGGTAGCGTCCATAAGCAGGTGGAGTTTCTATAGTAAATAGAATTTTTCTTTTATCTTTGTTCTTAATCGACCTAAAAATTTCTTCATAGGTCAATTCTTTCAAATCAAGAACTACTTGTTCTCTACCCAAGCGCCATGTCCAAAAGCTATGTGCATCAGAGAAACTAACCAGTGTGAATTTATCTAAAGAACTAACTCTAAAATTCATCGACGGATCTGAGCTCATACCTGTTTCAAGTGCATAAACATGTTTTACCTCATCCTCGTAGCACTCTTCAAGTGAATTGAAGCCTGAATATTCTCCTAGCGCTCCAAACCAACTTGTCCAAGCATGAGCTGGTATTATTAAAATCTTGTTTGAGATTTCCATTAAAATTTCTACAAGCTCGGGTGAAGAAAGTTTAAGTGTCGGTCTTCCGTCTGAAGCGAGGTTTCCATATTCAGCTAATTTTTCGTTGATCTGTTTTGCTATTTCTAGATTGGGAATAAGAATTAAATGATGTACTTTTCTCATCTTTCCTTCCTTAACGTAGACCGTGTTGACTTCTGTTGTAATGATCCAGAAAATTCCTCTGTATTCATAAATCCCGCTGTTGTCTATTTCCTTTAATTTTTTCTTAAGTTCTTCAAACCATAGTGGAAATGTTGCGTCTCCCGTCCCTAACATATTTAGTCCTTTTAACTTTGCAAAACTGGCCAAATGCTCTAAATCCATGTTTTTACTAGTTGCTCGAGAATACTTACTGTGAATATGAGCGTCCAAAAATACTTTCATCTAACCATCTCTACAGGCAAGTCAAACTTCTGTAGGGTTTTATAAAATCTTTTTACATCCCTAAGATATGTAGGATATGTTTTGTGAACAAAAACTTTGAGAGCTTCTTTTAATTTTAGTCCTTTTTCTGTAAAGTGAATTTCATATTTTTTGTTTGGTTTAGGACTTATTTGCTCAGAGGTTAGCAGACCTAATTTTTCAAAAATAGAAATTCTTTTACCATGTAAAATTTCTCTCCCAGTTATTACATCTCCTTCTTCAAATTCCATAAATAGCTTAGTTTGGGGTAAGGAAAGAAATTCTCTAGCAAATTTTTCTCTGTTAAAAACATTAAAACGGTAAAGGTCTAGTAATAATAATTTCAAATTCGTTGACCAGTTACCATAGACTACAGCATGGATTTGTTTACTATTTTTAGATAGGCTTGCTGGTACTCTGCATATCTTGATTCCTAATCGTGATGTAAAAGTGTTAATAAAATCAAATTCAACCTTCCAGTTATGTTTATTCAATGTTATGTGATGAGTTATAAAAGTTTTTGTTTGCCTTATGGGGGATGCTTCAGCCGAGGAAATACCCCTCACTAAATTTTTAGGTTCAATTAGTTGTGGGGCATTAAATGCTAATTTCAGCAATCCGCAGAGAAATTCTTTCAAAATTTTGCTACAAAATTTCAGCTCAAGAGTCCCGCATGGTGATCTTGAATTTTTACTTAGGTGTAGATTCGATGAAAATCTTGTTATTCCTGTAGTAGCTGACCAAAAGTCCTCTAGATTTTTCTTTTTAGCAGCAAGACTAGGATGACAGTATATGCTGGCCGAGACGTCTTTCCTTTTTACATTTGTCATTTCCTCTATAAAATCAAGAATTGGGTTTATCATGGACGGCTGAGAATTTGTGAACGATGCTGCAGTTTTGCCACCTTCAGCAAAATAAAGACCTATGGCAGTTGCAAGACGTTCGTCTAAAGTTATCTCATTTTTTAAGATAAGATTTTTCCGGCCATAACGGGTCTTGCAGTACAGGTTATTCTCATGTTCAAAAATGTACAGTGGTGTCAATTTTTTGTAATTTTTGTAAGGGAAAGAATGGCTTAGGGTATGAGAAGGGAGGACGGCTATAGTGGGAATGACTTTATTTAATTTAGAAAGGTTCGGTCTACTAATACACTCTTCTTCACTTTTAATATCCAACACTTCTATGACAGGCTCTTTTACATTTTTTTCTTCCTCTAACGAGAAAATTAAGCTTTGTCCATTTCTACTTAGCTTCTTTATTCTCATAATAACTTTTCCTGTTGCATTATCTGTAATTTTAAGCAATGCAACCAAATTGCTTGGCTTTTGGTTTATAAAATTTCTTAAAATTTTTATTGGAATTGTTGCTTTCCAATTGGAATGTACATAAGGGACGAACGTGTTCGTTTCTATAATTTGGTACTTTGCTACACCAAAATTTAAGCCATCCTTCCAATTCATTTTCTCAACTTCTTACTATTTTCATGTCATTAACACAAATTATGTATTTTCCATTCTTTTAATCTTTCTGTATTCGGAGTAAACTAAATCTCCTGTTCCAAGCAAGTTTAATCCTTTAATATTTGCACCTTTAGCTAAACCTTCTAAGTTCATTTGTTTGCTTGTTGCACGGGAATAGAGTGAATGCAAGTGGAAGTCAGCTATTATTTGCATCTCATCATCTTAATTTAAAGTCATAAGAAATAAGGAACGACTAAGACTAAGCTTATGATAAACAAGATTGTCCAAAGAGCGATGTTCCATCTTAAAATTTTACTTCCGTCCAAAGGAGGGACTGGGAACATGTTGAACAAAAATAGCCAGCTATTTACAAAAGCTACAAGCTGGAAAGAAGGTCCTGCTAAGAGGAAAGTTAGAGCAAAAATTAAGTTTACTACTGGGCCGGCAACAGAAATTAGACCAGACTCAGTTTCTGTAAGATATGGTCTTCTAAAACCCCATCTTCCAAACCTGTAAGGATAAATTACTACTGCTCCTAAGGCGGCAAATTTTACTCCAAGTAGCATAAGGAGTAAGGCAAGGAAAACCCCTGTTGGCCAGAGCTTAAAGAAAGCAGCACAGTGAAACTTCATAGCTACAAACTTATGTGCTAATTCATGACAAACAAATGCTGTTAAAACTATTAGGAAGTAAGTTGGCAAGTTAGCAAAATCTATGAATGTAGGAGACTTGAAAGCGAACATAAAAGTTAGAACAAGAATTGCTATTGTTATATCTATTAATTCTTCTTTTGTGAACATGTTCATACCAAAAAGTACTTTAGCGCTTCTTCTACGTTTTTAACTTCTCTTACTTCTATTCCAACTTCTGAAACTGGTGTAACTTCTTTTTTGTACTCAGTAGTACAAACTGTCCAACCAGCTATTCTTTGACATCTTTGTATTGGTTTATAAGTAGTTTGAGTACCTTGACCTTCTGGTACCAAGAAGAGTAAAGCTCCTACTTGTTTTGCTGCTTTTGCCTTTTCGATTATTCCACCAACTGGTCCTATTGAACCGTCTGGATTTATAGTTCCGGTTATCATTACACTTTCGTTCAATTTCTTATGCAATATCAATGCAATAGTGGCTACAGAAATTGCTGCTCCTGCAGAAGGCCCTTCTATTAAAGTTGCATTAGTTTCTATTCTATAGATCAAGTCTACTTTACTTAAGTCAGCTTTTGTATATTCTTCAGCAACTTTCTTTGCTACTTGCATAGAGTATTGAGTATCTATCCAGAAGAGAAGCTGATTGACATCTACTAAAAGCTTTCCAGAACCTGGTTTTGCTTCTACAAAAAGTGTAGTTGTTACACCATTTCCTTGACTATCTACTGCAGGAATTTTAAGAGAAACTGTAGTTACATTTTCAACACCTAAAATTAAAGGCTGGTAAATGGTTTGAACTTTTCTTGTACTTTGTGTAAAGAGTATTAGCGCTAACAAAATAATTAGACCAGCTACTAGGAACTTAAGTTCTTGCATACAAAAAATTGTTGGCTTTAAGTATAAAAATGTGCAGGAGGTGGGCCTCAGGTCGAAGCAAGTCGTGGAGATAGTTTGTCTGTTTGCTCTTCTCCACCCTGTTTTCTTACAGCACTTTGCCAACTGCTTACCTTTGCTTCCTTCCGGACCTGGAGGGTTCACAGCTGGCAAAGTCCGTAAGGACAGGGCTTCTCAGTCGAGCAAAACAGGCTATCTTCCACGACTCACCCCTTCCAGAGGCTTTCGGCTCGGGCAAAAAACCATTTCCCGATGTAGGCGAGGTTTAGCCGCCCCGACCGTTGACCTCCTGCAAAAAAGAATTATCCTTTTCTACTTTTAAAATTTACCATTCTCAGAAAAGCATAGCTTTAAATACTCATGCAACACTTAAATGATTAGGTGAAATCTAATGGAAGATTGGTTTGAATTCTCCGATGAAGAGGAAGAAGAGGAGGAAGAATTCGGAGAAGAAGAGGAAGAAGAATTCGAAGAAGAGTTTTAGTTTGTTTCTTTCCTTCTTTTTCTTTTTACAACTACTTGTAGATAGTTACATTTTTTCCGAGATTAGTGAGATTTAAAAATCTTCCTTTTTAATGTTTAATTAGGTGGAAAAATGGTATTCGCAAATCCTTTAATCGACTTGGGAATAGCTTTCTTAGTAGCATGCGTGCTAGCAGAATACTTCAAGTTCAGAAACAAAGCAGATAAAGGCTTTATGTGGCTAGCATTAGCAGGAGTTTGGTTCATCTTTGCAGGATCCTTTGCGTTGACACCAACCCTGGCTGGTTATGTAGGAAGCAGTTGGTATTCTGCAACAGGACAAATGACAATAGCAGGAATATTCGAAGTAATAGCATGGATCTTCGCATTAATAGGAACGCTCTTTGTTGCTTACCAAGTGCTAATAGAAAAGTAGACTGATTTTTTGCTTTTTCTTTTATTTTTCTTAGCTAAATTTTTACAGTATTATTCTTGAAAGTAAAATACGAAACAATGCAGGAGGCCGGATTTGAACCGGCGAAGGCACTAAGCCAGCAGGTTTCTTCATCAAGATCAGAGCTCAATAACTTGAGCATCAGCCGTTCGTCTGCCGCCATCGACCAGACTAGGCGACTCCTGCACTAATAGAAATATAAGATGATTTTAAATATTTGCTTTTACTTCTTCTATTTTACCTTTCATCTCGTTAAAAGAGCCTAACAACTTTTCTACATCCTTTACCTCTTTCATCTTTGGTAATATTCCACCACGCTTAAGGAATTCTGCATCTAACTCCTCTAACTTTTTCTCGAGTTTTGATACAATATTTTCCACTACTTTTAAACTTTCTTCTCTCAACTTTTCTACTTCCCTTAATAAGCTTAGGCTACTTTTCAAGCTTTCAAGAGTTGCTCTAGCAGAGCTTATCTTGTTAGTGATTTCTCTATACTTTTCTATTTTTATGAAAAGTGGAGCAAAATCTTCTTCTGACTCTTCCTTCTTTTCAGGAGCCTTTTCAGTTTCCGGTAACTCTACAAACTCTTCTGAACTTTTTTCAGATTCTTCTTTACCAAAGATCATCATACAATATTTGACTTTTTATAGTTATAAAATTTGATGCGCCAGCCGGGATTTGAACCCGGGCTCCAAGCTTTTAGCTAAGATTGGCAAGCTTGTGTCCTAACCAGGCTAGACTACTGGCGCATTAACCAAAAATAGCACCAAAACCTTCTACAGCCTTTTCTTCTTCCTCTTTAACTTTCTTGATAAACTCTTCTTTCTCTTCCCCAGTAATTTCTTTTGCCAAGTCTTTTGTTAATTCTAAAGCCCTTTTGCATTGTTGTTCTAATCCAGATATCCAGCAGTAGTATCCTTCTTTTCCAAATTGTTTAGCGTCCTTGAAGACTAAGCTTGCTAATGACACTACTTCATCCTTCTTTAACATTTCACTGACTTTCTGGTAATCTTCTGCTTTAATCAACAATAGCACGTCCATAATCTATAAATAGAATTCAGGTTTTAATAGCTTTCTAAACTATTGAAATGATAAGTTAATCACAATAGCATAGCAAGAAAAAATCCACCTAATAATGCATAAATTTGTTTTATTTCCCGCTAAGGGACTAAAACAAGCCCTGGGTGGGATTTGAACCCACGACCCGCTGTTTACGAGACAGCTGCTCTACCAACTGAGCTACCAGGGCTAACAAATATAGTATCAGACTCTAATATATTATTTACCGAAATCGGTGATTCCTTGAAAGAGAAGTTTGTTGAGGCAATTCTCTGGCAGAAAGAGAGGAATGGTGTGCGTTGTTTTCAATGTGTAAGAAGATGTTTTATAGGGAAAGGGAAATTAGGTTTTTGCAAAATCAAGCAAAACTTAAACAACAAACTCTTTGTACTAAATTATGGAAAAGTGGTTGGTTTAATAGTAGAAAAAATAGAGAAGGCTCCTTTATTCCATTTCTTTCCAAATTCTAATTCCCTCTTTTTCGGTTTACCTGGCTGTAATGTTTTTAGCGATTTTTGCTCAAGCTTTGAGCTTTCTAAAGGATTGCACGAGAAAAACATAGAAGATATAGAATACAAAAAACTTTCTCCTGAAGATTTGGTAGCATATGCAGAAAAGCATAAATGCAATTCTATAATCTACACTTATACAGAACCTTTTGTTTCCATGGAGTTTAACTTTCGTACTGCTAAGCTTGCTCATAGATCTAACATAAAAAACGTTTTTGTAACTAATGGTTTTGCTAGTGAAGAATCTACAAAAAAGATTGTAAAATACTTAGATGCGGCTGTAGTAAACATAAAAGCTTCTGCTTCAGAAGATTTTTATCAAAAGTTCATGAACGTTAAGAGTGTACAGCCAATATTCGAGAATTTGAAAAGAATGAAGAAGTACAGGGTTTTCATAGAAATAACAGACTTAATAGTTCCTCAACTTGGTGACAGCTTGGAGAAATGCGGTGATTTAGCCCAATGGATTTCTTCTGAGCTTGGCCCAGAAATACCTTTTCACATCCTTCCATTCTATCCTGAATATTCTATGACTGACTTACCAGCTACCCCAACTAGCACTTTAGAAAAATGTGCAGCAGAAGCTGTAAAGACAGGATTGAGGTTTGTTTACATAGACAATTCACCAATAATAACTGGGGAAAACACTTATTGCTACAATTGCAACGAGCTTTTGATAGAGCGTGTTGCTGGAAAAGTGAAGAAGATAAATTTAGCAGAAGATAGATGTCCTGTTTGTGGAATGAGGGTAAACGTATTGAGATAAAAACTTATAAGTGTTTTTGAATAAAGTTTAATTGTGAAAAGGAAAGTTTTGCTAATTTTTGCAATGCTAGTATTAGCTTGTAGGGATGCTATAGCAACAAGCTACTTTGGAATAGAAAGTACAGCTGAGGGGAAAGTAATTAATGTTCAAATAACAATTTTGACAGAAGAAGAATCGTTCGAGTTTAAAGTTTTTGGAAATGTAAGAAATTTGACAAGTAATGCAGACTGTAAGCTCATAGAAAACAAAATATCTTGCAAAAGGCTTAATACAACAAGCATAAACTTAAGATTTCAATCAGAAAGTTTTTTAGAAGTTGAAGGGAATATTCATAAATTTTATCTTCAATTTTTACTACCTTCTACAAACAGGGTGACTTCCCTCTTTACTTTACCTGTTGGTTATGTTGTTGCTAATGTGAGCGATTCTGTATATCCAAAGAAATATTCGATGTTAAGCAACGGAAGAAATATTCTAGTCTTTTGGGAAATAGAAAATGTTTCTAGCTTACAACCTTTAGCTTTTCAAGTTTACTATCAGCCATTGGAAGTCGGGGAGAAAAAGGACTACAGCTTCATTTACTTTTTGTTAATATTTCTTTCTTTCTTTGTGCTTGCTCTTTTCTCGCTGAGAAAAAGAGTGGTCAAAAAGGAGATAAAACCTGAAAAGGTTGTTCTCAAAGTTTTGGATAATTATGAAAGAAAAGTTTTTGAAATTGTTAAAAAGGCAGGAAGTATAAAACAAGGAAAAATAGTTGAACTTACTCAGCTTTCTAAGGCAAAAGTCTCTAGAGTTGTTAAAAGTTTGGAAGAAAAGGGTCTGTTGAAATCTGAAAGAAGAGGAAGGACGAAAATAGTAAGGTTGGGGAAAAGGTTGCTATTTTAAAAGTAAAAATCAATTGTAGAAACAATTAAAACAAAATTTTTTACTTATTTTTGAATTTAAAGCAAAAAAATTGTTTATTTATAATTGATTAGAACTGTTTCAAGAAAGGTATAAGTAGGGTATAAACTAATAACATTTTGATAAGAAGCCTTTACTGCACTCTATAGAGTGCAGTAGGGGCTTTGAGTAGTGAGGCGATGAGCCAAAATAAAAATTGGATTAGAATGCAACCAAGAAAATTGGTTGCGACTGGCTTAGCAACAGTAATGCTTTTGGTAGCTAGTGTATTAGGTGCAGTTCAGTTAGGCCAATATCCAACTTTCTTGGGTGAAGCAACAGCAACAGGTTTTACACCCAAGGCTTACATAGTAGTAGGTAGGGGTGCAGCTCCTCACGATGTAGTAGGAGCAATTGATTTGGGTGCTGATTTGCAACAGCTTAGCTATATAACAAAGACTGCTGCCGGTGCAGGACCTGCTCAAGTAACAGGTGGTGTCAGTTTGGATACTGCTGATACCAAACTGTACTTGGGCAGTGAGATTGATGATGCAAAGTCAACATTAACAGCAAATGAATTACCAAAGCTCTTAGCTGCAGGCAGTGTAGAAGATTCGCAAGGAGTAAAATACGATTACTCACAGTATTTAACGATAGGTGCTAAACCAATAGTGTACGAGCAAGAGTACGTTGGTGGTGGACTGAAGGACCCGGTGTACAAGATTAAATTAGGAACCTCTAGTCCACCATCCGATTTCGTACTCAAGGCGTGGGCATCCTTTACAAAACCGTTTAATGCAAGCAATGCGGTGGGTAAGGAATTAGTCTTATTCGGCAAGTCTTTCACAATTTCTGCCGAGACAGATGCTAGCAAATTAGTTTTATTCGGTACGACAGGCAAGGAAACTATACAAGCAGGCGAGACAAAGACTATAACTGTCGGTGGTAAAACACATACAGTACAAGTCATAGGAATAATCGACCAATACAGTGCAGTAATTTCGGTTGACGGTGTGCAGAAAGAAGTAAGAGAAGGTAATACTTACGATTTTGCAGGAACTTCTGTTTACGTTTCGGATGTATTTTACTACAAGGTACCTACAGAAACTGGTTCTGTAGTAGTTTCCATAGGTGCTGACAGATATGTGTTCCAAGAAGGATACCCAATAAAAGCTGGTACAGCAGGTAATGAACAAGAAATAAAAGGCACAAAGGTTGTGACTTTAAATCCACAAAGCTTGTCAAAGCTGGAAATATACTTTGATGGATATTCAGAAGCAACAGGTTACATAAAGGCTGGCTCTGTCTTCGAAGCTCCTGTATTCGGATTTAAGGTAGCTTACAACGGACCAGCTTCAACGGACAGCGAAACAATAACAGTCTCTCCTGGCGCTTCAACGTACTATCAAGTTAGCTTTACCGACAAGTTTGGTAAGAGCGGAACAGTAACGTGGGCTTACTACTCGTCTTCAACTGGTGAAACTCTTGCAGATAGTAATGGCGATAAAATAGCAGTAGTTGAAGGTACACCTTTGCAAACAGCAAGCGGAGGTTATCATTACACTATAGTCAATCAAGGAGGGTTCCCACACTTACTGAAGTTAACTTCGTTAGACGTTACAGGCAGTCCAGCATATTGTAAAGCAGAATTCCAGGATGTACTTTCAGGAACGACATACAAGTTCGAAAAATCAGATACAAGTGGACAGTTGATAATCGACGGACAGACGTACAGTATTGCGTGCTCGGATGGTGCTACCGATACAGTAACAATTACTTGGAGTTCAACAGGTAGAGTAGTATATCCAACATTAGAAACAAAGTATGGAGCAAAGATAGCATTCGTAACACCTCTTACTGGGCAGAATTTGCCACTCAATTTAGTGCTACCTACAGGAACTTTAAATGCAGTAGCAAACCAAAATGGTAACGAGACAACTGTAGGCGGAGTAACATATGTTTACAGTAGCGGTTCTTCAGCAGTAACTGATATTAAGATTAAGGGTTACGACAAACCAGCAATAATGATCGTAGAAGAGGCAGAAAAAGGCCAACAATATGGTAAGGTAGCAATAATTCCGGTATCTTACGACTTAACTGACACAAGATTAGAACTAAACGGAGGAGTGGCTCCAAGTACGTTGTTTAGTGCTTCGCAAGTTGCTACATCGGCAGACAAAGTTTTCCACTTTGTTTCAGTCTGGGGAACTAAAGTAGTATTTGATGTAAGTGGAGCAGGTACAGCTACAATAACATATCCAGACACACAAGTCTATCATCTAGTAGCAGTTGGTGAGAATCCACAATTCACAACAACAACAGCTGGTGTAACTTACAACGAGGCTGCACCTCTGTTGCAGTCCATAGCAAAGCTAGACACAGACATAATGGATTACCAGGGTAACATAGTAGATCCAGGTGTAATAAACAATTACCACCTAGTCTTGGTAGGTGGACCATGTGTGAACGTCCTTGCATGGAAGCTTGTCCAAGACGGCAAGCTTGATTCAAGCTATGCATGCGGAGGTTCTGCATGGACACCTGGTACAGCATACGTAATAGCAATAGACAATGCATTTGCAACTGGTAAAATAGCCTTACTAGTTGCAGGTACAACTGCAACAGACACAAAGTTGGCAACAGACGTTTTGTCACAAGGAAAGATTCCAGCAACTTACACTGCAAGTTCAGCAAAGATAACTGGAACTATCGCCAGTCCAACCATAACACCATTGTAAGCCTTAAAGAAAAAGTTAGGCTTTACTTTGCCTGACTTTTTCTCTTTTTGTTTTTGAAAAATCCTCAAAATTATAAGCTTATAATTCAACTATATTCTATGGCTGAGCATAAAACAAAACTGGAAAAGAAAAAGCTGGCTCTAATTCTTCTTTTAGCACTAGTTCCAATTTTCTCTTATTATTACTACTTTAGCCTTTCCAACAAGCCTCAGACTGCTTATGTTTACAAGTATAAAGGGGAAATATTCTTTTTTAGAGCAAACTTGACAGAAGCTCTAAAGATTCCAGTATATCCTGATGAAAAGGCAATATTTGATGCAGTAATGAACGAGAGTGTAAAAAGAATAAACATAGTTTTTGTCAATTCTACAGACAATGGTTTAGTTGCAGTTAACGGATTTGAAGTTTCTAGCAAACTTTCTGCAATTTTTCATCTTAACGGTATAGCCAAGAAAATAAAAGGTTTGGAAGTAAGCAACTATAGCTTAAAAGGGACAGAAGATACACTTATAATAGCTTTAATCCCACCGGTCTTAGCTAACAAAACAGAAGTTCGGCTCGAAGATCATGTTATATTTATCTCTGGGAAAACAGAAAAAGAATTTGATCTTGCAACCATAAAATTTTTATTAAGCGTAATGGAGGTGGTTGTTTGAATCTGGTATTAGTGGGTGTAATAGCTGCAGTTGTTTTGGCTATAATTGGTGCAGTAGCAGTATTAAAGCCAGGTGGAATTGGTGTGCAAGCAGGCCAAGGTGAAACAACTACTCTTCTTACAACCACAACTCAACCTACGGAAACTACCACAACATTACTAATTTGGAGTGAAACTACAACCACAACTACCACAACTTTACCAACAGGAGGTTTTTCCCCATCAACAACTTTAAGCTAATACCGATAGGTATATAAATAGCATAAACGAAATATTGAATATGCCAAAAATAGATATGAAAAACAAGATGTGGTTAATAGCAATAATAATCGTGCTGATAATAATAATTGCAGTAGTTGCGTTTTACCCAAGCAGAGGCCCACCAGCAACAACAACCACAACCATTACAACTACAACAACACTCCCAACAACCACAACTACTATGTACACACCAACAACAACCTCACCAACAGGAGGTTTTTCTCCAACAACTACTCTCTCATAAAAGCAGAAAGCAGTTTTTGATTTTTTTTGATTCTTTTATTGTTATTTCTTTTTCTAAAGAAGCTTAAACTTCCCAGTAATTTTATCTATTTTATTCTCTTCTTCTGGTCCAATACCTAAAGCAGTGATTGTCCCTGGCTCAAGCTGAGTTAGACCTGCATCAACTACTAAAAAGCTTGGTATTTTAGCTTTTTTAGCCTTCTTTTCTGCATCCAAAATTTCTTCTAAGCTTGCTTCCAAAACAACCTTTTTCCCTCCTTCTTCCAACCACTTTTCCAACTTTTTCCTACTACATTTTAAAGCTGCACCAAGAGAAGCATGACAAGCTTGAGCAATTGCTTTACCAACCCCCATCTTTATATCCTTTCTTACCAAGATCACTTGTTTTAGCATTTTTACAACCTTCCTATGAAAAGACCAACATAGGGCAAAATGAAATATCCTGCATAAGCAACCAGTAAAGCTTTGAAAATTTTGCCTATTGCAGTTGCTAGCAAAAACTTTCTTACATCATATTTACTAATTCCTGCCAAAATGCCTATGATATCAAAAGGGAAAGGAATAAAAGCTGTAACAAGTATAGTTAGAAAGCCAGCTTTTTCAAAAAACTTGATGAAAAATTTTGTTAGCCTAGATCTTTTCACGATTTTAATGGTCCCACCACCTACCCCTAAATAATAGCCTGTAAGTTCTCCTAAAGCTGCACCAATTCCTACAGCTAAACTAACTAAAAAAGGATGAAGACCAAGGGCAGGTGTGAAGAAAATGCTGAGATCTATTGGAAATGGGAAAAGGATGGTGGAAGTTGCGATAAAACCTACTAAGAATAAGCCTAAATAGGAGAAAGTACTTACAAGCCAATAAAGAAGTCCTAAGACCATAAAGAATATTAGAGCGCAAAATTATATATATGGCGTTCGAATACGAAGGATTGAAAATAGAATGGCTAGGCCATGCTTCTGTAAAAATCAGTAACAGGAAAGTACTTTATTTTGATCCTTACCACATTAGCTCAAAAGAGAAAGCTGATTTCATTTTAATAACTCACGAGCATTTCGATCATTTTAGCATGGAAGATATAAAAAAGATAGCTAAACCATCAACCATAATCTTTGCTTCTAGTCAGTGTGAAGTTTCTGGAGAGTGGAAAGTTTTCCATTTAAGTCCAGGAGAAGAGAAAGTCGAAGAAGGATTAAAAGTGGAAGCAATTCCGGCTTATAACATAAACAAATCATTCCATCTTAAAAGTGAGGAAAAGCTTGGATATGTAGTTACTATAGAAGGGAAAAGAGTATATCACGCAGGAGACACAGACTTAATTCCTGAAATGTCTTCTCTTAAGGGAATAGACATAGCTTTCCTTCCAGTTGGCGGAACTTATACGATGAGTGCAGAGGAGGCAGCTAGGGCAGTAGAGATTATAAAGCCAAAGGTTGCTGTACCAATTCATTACGGGAGCATAGTAGGGAGCAAGAAAGATGCTGAAAAGTTCAAATCTTTAGTTAAAACAGCAAAAGTTTACTTTGGTTAGAAAAAAATAGAGCAAGACTTGCAAGATTTCGCTCTATAGCTAGTTTGCAGAATAGCCATAAACCAAATTAACTTAAAAATTTAAATTAATTATTATGGTGCGTCTCTTTATAGTTTTGTCAAATGGTTTTGAAGATATAGAGGCATTTACTGTCATAGATGTGCTAAGGAGGGCTGATATTGCTATAGATACAGTAGGAGTTCCAGGAACAATGATAATAAGTAAAAGTGGAGTAAGGATAACTACAGATAAAAAGTTTTCTGAAGTAAATCCTGAGGACTATGATGGAATAATCATTCCTGGTGGAGAAGAAAATGTAAAGAATTTGACAAATTATTTGCCACTGCTTTCTGCAATAGAAAAGCTTAATGCAAAAGGCAAATTAATAGCAGCTATATGCGCTGCCCCTACTATCTTGGCTAAACTGGGCTTACTAAGAGATAAAAAAGCAACCATATACCCTGGTCTGGAAAAAGTACTTTCTTATCCAAGAGGCGAAAAGGTTGTAGTGGATAAGAACATAATAACTTCCCAAGGTCCTGGAACTGCCTTAGAATTTGCCTTGAAGATAGTTGAGGTATTAGCAGGTACAAATAAAGCACTTTCTCTTAGAAAGGTCTTAGTTGCTTAAATTTTTTAAAGTTTTATTTATAAAAAAATAGAATTTTTGCTTTTAAGGTAAAATAAAGCAAAAATTAATTCCTGAACAATTAAGGATATAAGCAAAATTTAAATATATGACTTTCCTAAAGATATGTCGACGTCCATGAGCTTATTGAAGGGGCGTCAAAGGGGTAAGAACAACTTAAGCAAATATCAGAGAATGGTAAAATTGAGAAAAAGAATAGCTGAGGTCTTGACCCCACCTACTATCATTTTATTTGGATTTTTGGTAAGAGTCTTCCTATCGTTTACTTCCTTCATAAAGGCAGTTCTTTTATCTTGGGGTACTATAGACGGTATAATTTCTAACTACCTTTATAAACATGAGAAGTTCTTTCCTTACCAGTTTTTGAGGTATGGGAGAATAGTAGCTAACTTAGCTTGGGTAATAAACCCTATAATCCCAATTATATGGAACATAGGAGACGGAATCTATTCTTTGCACGTTTACAGTAAAGCAGAAGGGATAGAGAATTTACCAAGATTGGGAAGGATATTAAACGGTGGGCTTTTAGCCTTGCTCACTTTTTGAGAAATTTTTAAAAGATCTTGGTGAATAATTTATATAGATAGCCCCGTCGTCTAGCGGTCAAGGATAGGTCTAGACCCTGAAGTTGGGCTTTGGATCTTTCCAAAGCACTGATGAAAGATGAAGAGAAGAAACCCAAAGACGCCAGTTCGAATCTGGCCGGGGCTATCGTGATAAAATGTTTTTAGAATTTTTAGTTGCAATTCTTCTCATAATCGTAGCTTATCTAGTTTACAAAAACTTGGAGTGGAAGTATAAGTTCGAGAGAAGAGTGAAAGAATTTTTGGAAAAGGAAGAAGAAAAGATAAGAAAGGATGCAATAACTAGAAGTGCTCATGCACTTTCTGGTAAGACTTTAGAAAAGCTTGTTCCTTTCCTTGAAAGATTTAGGCACGACCCCCATGATGTAAGATGGCTTGGTGACCCAATAGATTTAGTTATATTTGATGGCTATTCAAAAGGAAAACCTGAAGAAATTGTTTTTTGTGAGGTTAAATCTGGTGAGAGTAAGTTGAGCAAGATACAGTCTTCTATAAAAGAGTTGATCGAAAAGAAAAAAGTTAGGTGGGAAGAATTCAGAGTTTAAAAAAAGTCAAGTAGAGGCTTAGCACTTCTTCTTTTTCTTCTTTGCCAATTTCCCCACCTCTTTAAATTTCTAATTTAATTGGACCAAAAATTTCCTAATAAATTTATATGAAGTCTTTTGCATGTTTTCAAATATATAAATTCTAATAGCAGAAAACAACTTTAAATTTATTTTTGGAAAGTTTAAGAATTTTATCTTTAAGCTCATGATAGTAGCTCTTTTCAGTTAGTGCTTTTTTCCATTTCTCAATAAGGTGAGGATATTTTTCATTTAAAACTTTCTCCAGCTTTTCCCAAACCCCAGGTTTAAGGTTTAGTTTATCAACCCAAAAGCAATCAGTAAAAGGAGAAAGTGTCTGAAAGTATTCTTCTAAATTCTTATCAGAAAGATAAGGTAAAACAGGACCAAAGAAAACAAAAGTTTTAATTCCATTTTCCTTAAGAATTTTTAATGCTTTTAGCTTTTCTTCGACTGGAGAGGAAAAAGGCTCAAAATCTTTCCTAATTTTTTCATCCAATGTTGTTATGGTAAATCCAACTTCGCAATTTTCCTTAAACCTTTTTAACAGGTCTAAGTCTCTTAAAACAAGAGAAGATTTTGTTTGAATGCAAACTGAAAAATTGTTTCTCAGCAAAATTTCCAAGCATTTCCTTGTAAGTTCATACTTTTCTTCTAAAGGCTGGTAAGGATCTGTTAAAGATGAAATAAAAACAGTTCCTTTCTTTTTCCTTAAAACCTCTTTTCTCAGGATTTCTGGCGCATTTATTTTTACGTCAACAAAATCTCCCCAATTTTCTGTATGTTTTGTGAACTTTCTTGTTAAAGGATCAGCATAGCAGTAAACACATGAATGAGCACACCCAACATAAGGGTTTATACAATAATCGCCAAGCTTGCTTGAATTGAGCAAAGTCTTACACTTAATTTCTTTTACTATCATTTCATTCCCTCTTTAAAAAGTCCAACACTTTTTTCTGATAAAGAATCTTATTCAAAAGAGTAGCATTCTCTATCCAATTTTTTATTGGCAAGCTAAGCTTCGAGTTTATATAGCTTAAAGCATCTTCTAGCTTGTTGAAGATCATCGGTTTTTTATTGACAGCCGCTTTTATACTCTCGCGTGTATGCCAAACTCCTACTGGCATTATATAACCAGGATGAATTTCTCTGAATGTAATCACGCAAGCTTGTCTTTTTTCTTCAACTAGCTTTTGAGCTATACTGAGCCTAGTTGAGTAGTAGCATCCTCCTGTCTTTGCATAAGTAGTTCTACCCTCAAAACTCTCCCAGTCAGAAATTATCCAAACATTCTTTCCGTCTGGATTCCAAGTAGTTCTTGGATACCATCCTTCCATTTGTTCATAACTCCAATAATCAGGAATCATAAGAACAATCCATTTGTTGTCCAAAGCTTCATGTTCGTAAACTCTATATTCATTTATCAACGGAAAAGTTTTTACTTGTTCTAGAAGCTTTTGTGAAATTATACTATCCACAGCTGTAATAGACCATCTAGTTGGTACAAACTTTCTATTCTTTCCAATTCCCAGCAATCCTGCTGAAAAAGCTCTTTGAATTCTCGAAATCAAAACCCCTTTTCGATAAAGCCAAAAAACTGCTTCACTCGCCTTTAAGTCTGTATCTGCGTAAACCTTTTCAATCTTTTGATCAGTTTTCACACTTCCTATACTTAAGTTTTTCAACAAGGCAGAAGGTCCAAATGGTTGGACTTCATCGTCTAAGATCAAAGTGGTAGAAGGTTTTTTCTTGAATTGTGCCTCACTTTCTACAGAACTTTTGCTTAAGGCTATTTCTCTTGTTAACTCAACAATTTTTCCTTCAAAATTTTTTACATGAGTTCTGTATTTTCCTCTTACGAGGTGCAGTCTTAAGTTAACTATTTCAGTAATATCTTTTCCATGCCAAAATTCTGGACAAGAAAGGATAGAAGTGTTTCCCTTAACAGGAGGAATCAAAGGACCAATGTAAACATTGGGATAGCCTATTCTTCCGATGAAGATATCTGGAGGAGAAGAACCTTCTATTTCCGTTTTTTCGAAAATTGGTTTTAGTTTCAGTTGAGCATAAAGTCTTACTAAAATCGGACATCTAATTTTTCCACACAGAAGTTTAGAACCTTTACAAATAACACATCTAAAATCCTTTTCGACAGTCTTAATTTCTTGTGCATTCAGTTCTTTTAAAACATTATCTTCTATTATTCCACAAAGCCATTCGTTCATGATAAATAGTTTGGGAAGATAAATATACCTTTTTTGTTTGGTCAGTTCCAGTTAAATTAAAAAAGAGAAAACTTGTACTTAATCAAGGCAAGCAGGAGGATGATTAAGGCTACTATGATGAGGCCTAATATTTGATCCCTATTCATACTGATCATAAATAAATTGTTAAAAGGAATCTTAAAATTTATGGTCTAGATGCGAAAGAAATTGATAGCTGCATATATTCTAATATCGCTAATGGCAATTTTTACTTTAAACTACTTTACAGGCGGTTTTGTAAGAAAGTATCCTAGGTACAGAACAAGAGTTGTAGCTGTGATAGATGGGGACACATTTATAGCAGAAAATAAAGAAAGAGTTAGGTTGTTAGGAATAAACGCACCAGAGAAAGGAGATTTATACTATGAGGAAGCGAAGAATGCCTTGGAAAGGATGATTAAGGGCAAAGTAGTTGAGCTTGAAATAGATATTAAAGACAAGGATCTTTACGGCAGATATTTGAGGTATGTTTTTGTCAACAATTACTTTGTAAATTTGGAAATGGTTAAAAATGGCTATGCACACTTTTATTCAGCTTTTCCAAGTTTAAGGTATGAGCATGAACTAAAAGAAGCACAGAATTTTGCTAAGGAAAAAGGGCTTGGTATATGGAAAAAGTCTCCTTATTATGGTTGTGTTATAATCAAAAGCTTTAGTTTTGAAGACAAGAACGAGTTTTTAGAATTTGAGAGTAAATGCGGATTTTTAAATATTAGTGGTTGGTACGTTATGGACGAATCCCATAACACATTTTACTTTCCTTCCATTCTCTTAGGTGATATATTTCTGTATACAGGCAACGGAAAAAGCAATTCTACTCATTTATTTTGGAATAAAAGTTCTGTTTGGGACAAGAATGGTGATACAATTTTCTTTAGAGATAAAAATGGATTACTTGTGCTAAGCTACACTTTTCCTTAAATTTTCACCTTTTTCTCTTCACTACAAATGGTCCACGATAATAACAATTTTTACATTCGTAGATCATACCTAACCATGGCATGAACTTAAGGTTCTTACTCCCACACTTAGGACATCGCAATATAAAAATCACTTCTTTATTTTTCTTGGTCTTACATCGCAAAATTCAAGGGGAGAAGAGCATTTCTTGCAAACTGGTATGTTATTCTTTATGGTTATTTCCTCCATGGAAAGCTTTCCATGTTTTGGACACTTGCACTTTGCAAGCATTTAGCCACCGCTGTACATAGGTATTCTGATCGAAAGTAGAGAAGCTATACTGGCTATAAGTCTAGGCTGTACTACTGCTATGTCGCTGGCAGTTATTATTCCAACTAATTTCTGGTTATCAACTACAGGAAGCTTCTTTATCTTATTTTCAATCATCATCTTCACTGCATCTTCTAAACTTCTATCAGGTTCTATTACTTTTACGTCTCTACTCATTACCTCTCCTACAAGAGTTGTGTTTGGATCTTTGTCATTACCTATTGCTCTCATTATATCACTGTTCGTTATTATTCCAACTATCTTATCGTCTTCTGTTACAACTAATGATCCTATATGAGATTCACCCATTATCTTTGAAGCTTCTTTCAGCGTTAAAGTCGGTTTGCAAGTTATAATTCTTCTATTCATCACTTGCCTTACGAACATTTTTCATCACAATTTAAATAATTATTTTTCTCTAATTAAACCTTTAACTTTTCTTTCAAGCATATATCCTATGCAAAACAAAACTATTCCAAAGACGAGCGCCAAGATGTAGTAGAAAATCATGCTAGAAAATAAAGCATTTGATATTTCTAGGATTTCTTGTCTCAAGAAGAAATCTTTAATGCAGTATAACAAGAAAAATTGGAAAGAAGAAAGAAGCAAAATATAGCCAAGACCTTTGAATCTTCTGAAGTTTGGAGATTCTAGAAAGAAGTAGATGGAACCAAAAAGTGTAGTTAATATTGTTGCTGGTATTTCTAAAGATTTGAAGTAGGAATTGGCGTAACTTGAGATTATCACTAATGGTTGTTCGCTTAAACATTTGAAGAAGTTACAAGTATAGGTCTTTGAATAGATTTTATCAAAAATGGTATCTGCAAGGAAGGACAAAAAATTTTCCTTATCCATTTCTTTTATTTTGTTGCAAGGTAAAGAAATGTTTCCAAAATCCTCTATACCTATTTCTACTGTTTCATGCTCTTCACACATCTTTGCAATTTCTGCATAACTTAGCTTTGATTGTATGTTTGCTTTGATGATCTTGCTTACAGCTTGTTTTAGATTTTCGTATTCTGTAAATTGTGCAAAAGAATGGGCAAATATTAGGAAAATCAAAGCAAAGGCAAACAAACAGGCAGCCAAATATTTCCAAATACTTTTCATAGCATCAGCAGAACTTTACCTTTCCTTCTATTAATTCTTTGACAAAACTGTTTATGTTTACAATGTGATCTTCAACAATATTTCTGATTTCCTTTTCAACTTCTTGAAGCTTTACCCCTTTTTCCAAAACTGTTTGAACAGAGATGAGCTTAGGAGTATCTACTGGTTGGCCTATCTGGCTTAAAAGCCATACATATACCTCCTTTAAGCCGCTCACTCTTTTGTATATTTCCTCAGCTATTCTAAAGGAAAGTAAGTTGTATATCTTTCCAACATGCGCGACAGGATTTTTCCCTGCAGCAGCTTCTTCGCTTGCTGGTCTGTTTAAAGATATAACACCATTTGCTCTATTACCTCTTCCAACTTGACCAGAATCTGCTGATTCTGCGCAAGTTCCTGTAACAGTTAAGTAGACACCATCAACTCCGTGGCCTTTCTTATCTAAGGCATTGTATGTAATGCAAACATCTTTAAACTCAAAATTTTGCAAGATGAAATTCTTTATCCTTTCTGTTATTTCCTCCTTTTTTCTAAAGTAATCTTCTTCAGATTTAACGAATCTATCGATAAGAGGCATTGCAACTATTACATCAAGCTTTTCATTTCTCCTACTTACCATAATTTTTACATCTTCTCCAGTTTCAGGAAATTCCTTTTTAAATTCTTTTGAGTTTAAGTATCTTTCTGTTTCATAAGTAACGCTTTCAACAGGGGTGAAAGGTGCATAACCTACTGCGGCAGAAGTATCGTTTGCTCCAATCTTTTCTCTCTTGAAAATACTAGTTAAAGCCGCAGAACCTTCCTTAAGTTCAACTTGAAACTTTATGTCATTTTCCGTATCAAGAAACCTCAAATTGTTTTTCAACCAATTCTTAGCTGCAAGAACTGCTATCTCATCAACAGGTATTTCCTCTTTACCATAAACATAAGTAGCTCTATCACCTATTACAAAAAGCATAGGCTTTTTAATTACACCTCCACCAAATCTATTTTCTGCTTCGCCTGCTGAGAGCAAGGATTTGTCTATGTTGTGATGCAATATTTTTCCAAACCTTTTGATGTACTCTTTGCAAAGTAAGACAGAAATCTCGTTTGCTATATAATCGCATATAGTATCTGGATGCCCTATACCTTTTCTTTCAACAATTTCAATTTTTTGTTGATAAACAGGAACTTGTTTCAACTCTTCTATTAGAATGTTTTGCATAAAATTAGTTGGTTTTATGTAATAGATAAACTTAACCTATGTAAGGTGGAGGAATTTCCCTCTCTTTTTCCATTTTCTTAGTCCTTTCTACGAATTTTTGATAGTATGCCATCATATCTTTAGAAATGCTTGGAGTAACTTTTTTCAAAGCTTCTTCAAAATGCTTAGCCTTCACTTCTTTTGCATTCATATTCTCTCTTAATGCGTTCATTGCAGCTTCTCTGCAAACAGCTTCTATATCTGCTCCTGAATATCCTTCTGTTTTCTTAGCTAGCTCACGTAAGTCAACATCTTTAGCTAACGGCATGTTTTTAGTGTGCACTTTGAATATAGCAAGTCTGCTCTTCTCGTCTGGTGGTGGAACTAACACAAACCTATCAATTCTTCCAGGTCTTAGAAGAGCAGGATCGATCATGTCTGGCCTGTTTGTAGCTGCAATAATTATCACATTTTTAGTTTCCTCTATTCCGGATATTTCTGTTAAAAGTTGTGAAACTACAGTTTCGGTTACAGCACTTCCTCTATACAAACCTCTTCTTGGGGCTAAAGCATCTATTTCATCAAAGAATATAATTGCTGGAGCAACTTGTCTAGCTTTTCTAAATATTTCTCTTATTTTGCGTTCAGAGTTGTGAAGAAGAATACAACCAAATCCACCTATAAATCGTTCTGTTGGATTAACACTTATATCAAAAACATAAGGATAATTGTAAGGCTCTATTTTCTTCTCAACAACTAAATCCCAGTATATGTCTCCGTCCATGTGGAATGCTGGTGTACGTTTATTCATTTTTTGCCACAAGTTTTGTAAGTATTTTCTTATTTTTTCATTCTTTTCTTCGTCTAAGAACCCTATTTTATCTACAAACGTTTTCAACCATTTTTGCCAAATAAACCTAACTCTATAACTAACTGTTTTGTTCCATTCTTTCTTTTCTCTAACTCTTGCTACAATTCCAAAATAGAGAAGAAGAGTTAGGATATCACCTGCCAATTCCTTACTAACTGTAGATATTTCTACGTATTTCCCGCTAAAGTAGCCATCACCACTAAAATAGCCCTTAAGAAAACTTGCAATCGTTTTTAACGGTGCTGAGAAAATAATATCAGGAACATGTTTTCTTTTTGCGCCATCTTCTAACTTTAATACATCTTTTAAAAGTAATTTCAACAATAAAGAATCAACATAAATATCTACACCTTTACTACCCTTCTTCTTGTATACACAAACATGACCAAATTTTTCGCACAGTTTAGCTACTTTTGTAAGTTCTTTTTCGTTTACACTAATGCGTATACCATGACCAAAATAACTACCTTCAGCCACCCACAAACCAAGTAAAAGTCCTAAATCTTCGTCTAACTTTATAACAGCTGGCAGTTTATTCTTTCTAGAAATAAGCTTAATTTTTCTTGGGTCGTATCTTATTCCTGCTTCTTTCATTAACTTCACGAATTTATCAACTCTAATGTTAGCTTTTTCTAAGTATGCATACAAGTTCTTTGGTTCAATTCCTAGTAAGGAGCTAACTTTATTTATTCCCAGTTTTTTTACTGCTTTCTTAATATAAGAATAGGATTTTTCTACGAATACCCAATAGCTCTTATTGCTTAACCATTCTAAAAGATTTATCTCCTTAATAGTTTGAGGTGGACAAAGCTTTGCTGGTATAGCAATTCTTGTTTTTCCTGGTTCTATAAATTCTGCAGGAATCTCTTTTAACTTTCTACCACTTTTTATAAAAACGCTATGCCCTCCAGTTACTCTTACTTCCCTTCCTGTTTCTGTTTTAATTCTATAAACAAAAGGTGGTGCAGGATGCTTAATTAACCCTTTACCGGTTGAATTTTTTGCTTTAAAATTATCTGTAATAGTTGGTACCAAGACCTTTTTATCTGTCGGATAATCACATATGTTTATTTTCTTAACTTTTCCGTCATTAATAATGAGTATTTTTTCATCAAAAGGTAGACTTTCTCCAACCCACATCGTAAGAACTTCTGGTCCTTTAACTGCTATGAAGTTTGCTCCACTCTCGGTTGCTACAGCCTTAGCCAAAAGAGTTTTACCACATCCTGGCGGCCCATAGAGAAGTATGCCTCTTGGTGGCTCTATGCCAAGTCTTCGGAAAGCTTCTGGATTTTTAAGCGGCCACTCGACCATTTCTCTTAACTGCTGCTTTACATCTTCTAGTCCACCTATATCTTCCCATTTAACTTTAGGAATCTCTACAAGAACTTCACGCATCGCAGAAGGTTCTACCATTTTCAAAGCATTTTCAAAATCTTCCTTAGTCACAACAAGCTTTTCCATAACTTCTCTTGGCAATTCTCCTTCTTCTTTCCACTTTATTTCTGGCAACACTCTCCTTAAGGCAGCCATTGCAGCCTCCTTACACAATGCCGCAAGATCAGCACCTACATATCCATAAGTTATATCGGCAAGATGCTCTAGATCAACATCTTTAGCTAATGGCATGTTTCTCGTATGTATCTTTAAAATTTCTAGCCTACCATTTCTATCAGGGACTGGGAATTCTATCTCTCTGTCAAATCTACCAGGTCTTCTTAAAGCAGGATCTAGGCTATTCGGCCTATTAGTGGCAGCTATAACTATAACTTTTCCTCTTGACTTCAACCCATCCATCTGGCTCAAAAGTGTGGAAACAACTCTTCTCTCAACTTCACCAGTAACTTCCTCTCTTTTAGGTGCAATTGCATCTATTTCGTCAATAAAGATTATTGCAGGAGCATTCTTTTCTGCTTCTTCAAATATTCTTTTTATGTTTTGTTCAGACTCGCCATACCATTTGGAGTTGTGCATCACATGACCATATCCAGTTATAAAATTGCTTAGGGATGTTCCAAAATCGTACATGATGTGCTCTTCGTCGATTCTTTTCACGTCGACTATTTTGTCGAGAAGTAGTTCTCTTTTAGTCATTTTTTCTACAAAGTTTAGGATACACTTTTCATTTTCGTTTAGCTCATTAGCTTTTGTTTTGATTATTTCTACTAACTTTTCTAAGGTGTGTAGAGTTGGTCTTTTTCTTAGGTTTAAATAAGGTTCTATTTTACAATTACAACTGTAACTTATCTTATGTCTTTTAAGGATATTTTTTAATATTTTTACAAGAAATTCTGGAACGTATTCGTAGGATCTTTTGGAGGAGGGTACACGGTACTCAAACAATCCTAATTCTTTTATCATACCCTCAAAGAACTTTAAGTTATACTTACCTTTTAGTACGATTTTCTTAACTTTGCTAAGTTTATTAGAATGTGGAAATGGCCCCTCAAACACTAAGCCTCTTGAAAATCCTACTGTTTTTATCTTTTCTAATACATACTCATCAATGCTGTTCAAGATTACAGAGTGTTTGTCTTTAGTTCCATTCGTCACCAATAATCCTAGAATAAAGGCAGTGAAAAGGTGACTGTCAAGCTTTGGCAACCAGTTATCGACAAAATCTCTGTAATTCTTTTTGCCAGACTTGAAACCTATAAAATTAAAGAATCTTACAAGTTCAGTAGAATAAATTACTGTTCTATTTGGATATATGCTTACCTTTTCCAGTCCAAAGACTTCTTTTATTAATTCCACAAATTTTTCATGCAGTCTTTTGTCTTCGCTTGTAAAAGTTATGCGGTCTTTCCCTACATAACCATCACCAGCAACCATTCCTAGAAGGAAGGAAAGTTCTTTACTGAATTTCTTTACCTTAATTTGTGAGGATTTGAAGTTTATTTCTGGTGGTTTAACATTCTTTAATACATATGTGACTACATAATCTTCATTACTCCTAAGGGAAAGTGGCGTCTTCCAAACAATACCACTCTCTGAAAATGTAAGTAACGGATGATTGGAAGAGACTTTATAGCTTGTAGTAGACAGGACAACATTGAAATAGAAAGGCACTTTTACCATTGTAGTCTCAAGAAGTTGAGTTTCTTCGACATTGAAGGAAGGATTTCTTATACCTTTCAAAAAGCCTTTAGCAGAATACGATACATAATTCTTACCCTCTCCAATTTTCTCTCTCTTATTGTTTTCAAATATTTGGCATGCGTTTAGGATAGATTCGTTCTGGATTAATGGCGTACTCCCATCAACACACATTATTTCAGGCGCACTAACTGGTATGAAGTATGCACCACTCTCATTAGCAACAGCCTTAGCCAAAAGAGTTTTACCAGTCCCTGGAGGTCCATACAACAAGACTCCTTTTGGCGGTTCAATTCCTAATCTTTCAAAGAGTTCAGGATGTCTGAGTGGTAATTCTATAATTTCTCTAACTTTCTCGATTATTGGTTTTATTCCACCTATATCTTCATAAGTAACAACAGGAGCTCTTTCTTCAAGCTTAAAGCTCTCAGGAAGTTCTGGTAGTATTTCTATTTCAGTAATTTCATCCACTCTAACTATTCCAGACGGGTTTGTATTTACTACTACAAATTTTGTTTCAGCTGGCATTGGTGTGAAGAAAAAGTCGAAGTCGCTTTCAAAATCTATACCAAAGAATTCTTCAAGAATGCTACTTCCTCTTCCTTTTCTCTTGACTACAGGCGAAGGTACAATTATATCACCTTTTGTGACAGGCCTTTTGTAAATGTTTTGCTTGACTATATTTGGGGAAATTTGAATTATCATTCCTTTTTCAGCTGGAGCAAGCGTTACGCTTTTTGCCTCTTTTACGTCAGCCTTTCTTACTTTTACATATTCTCCAACACCAGAACCTGCATTTCTTCTTGTTATTCCATCCATTCTTATGATGTTTAAACCAACATCAGCAGGATAAGAGCGCAAGGCAATTGCTCCTGTCTTTTTAGTCCCTTCTATTTCTACTATGTCTCCTGGTTTTACGCCTATTTTTTCCATAGCGCTAGACTCAAGCCTAACTATTCCACGTCCTGCTTCTTCCCTAGCAGTTAATTCACCAACTTTAAGTCTAATTTCCTTAACTTCTTCAGCCATAATCTTCCCAATCCTCCTCTAATAATACTTTGAAAGACTTCCATATAATCTTATCTGCCCACTCGTTAAAGAATTCTATAATTCTGTCGGTAAAGTCTTCTGAAACTATGAAGCTACTTTGATCTACTTTTATATGTGGTATTTTTGTCAGTAGTCCTGGTCTTTCATATTCATACTTATTCTTTTTAGTTGATACGACTTGTTTCCATCCGTATAGCATCTTGAAGAACTTAACCTTTTCATAGCTAGAAGAAAGCTTATTGTTCTTGAGAGTAAATGCAAAAAGTACTGCTCGCTTCATTTAGTGTAATATAGAACACTAAAATATTTAAACTTTTCGTCATTCCAAACGGAAGAAAAGTTTAAATAAAATTAAAAAGTTTAATACCAAACTTTTCTTATGTTCGATTTCGATAGTTTATTAGAAAAGTACATTGCAAAAGAGCATAAGCCTAAAAGGATAGGAAAGTATTACCCTTCTGAGATAGGTAATTGTTTAAGGAAAGTTTGGTATTCTTACAAACATCCACAAGAAATAGATATAGATAAACAAAAGATTTTTGAGGTTGGTCATATGATCCATGCTTTTGTGATAGAGGTGTTGAAGTATGTTAGAAACGGAAATGTAAAGCTTCTAAAGTACGAATTCCCTTTCGACATCAGAATAGATAAATTCCAAATTTCTGGAAGGGTGGACGATTTGTTATTGCTAAAAGTGGAGAACAAGAAATTGCTTGTTGAAGTTAAGTCTTGCAAAAATGTTGAGGCTATCAAGAAGCCACATCTGCATCATAAGCTTCAATTACAGTTTTACATGTATGCTACTGGTGTTCATGATGGTGCTATGCTTTATGTAGATAAGAACAACTTGAAGAGCAAAGTTTTTCCGATAAACTTTAATCAGCAAGAGGCGGAGAAAATAGTAGAAAGGTTTAAGCTATTACACACCTCTCTTATTTCAAACAAATTACCACCTGCTGAAGGGATGGAAAACGAGGAAATGAAAGGATTCTGTAAATATTGTGAGTACATAGAAAAGTGTAGGCGGAACGAGCTTTAGCTTCCTTTTATTCTCTAAAAAAAACAACTTAAAGCTTTTTCATTAAAAAGATGTACTTCATTGGAATGAATGCTTCTAAATCGCTTTCATAAGCACAATTTGTGCAACGGTATCCGATAACAATTTCTTTGTTTAACAAGTTTTTAACTTTTATAGGCTCAATAGGAGAATCGCAAATTGGACATCTTTCTATCTTCAGGAGTCCAACCTTTTTCTTGGTTTTCGCTTTCACTTCTATTTCAGGTATTTCCAATGCAATTCTTTTAACTCTTGTTGGTGATAGTGTATACTCTTTATTTTCCTTTTTCAGCTGCCTTAATACTAGTTTGCACAATTCTTCTTGCGACTCAACTTTAAGCCTAGAAGAAAGTACAGACTTTATGATTTGAGCAACTTTTTCTTTAGGGGCAATCTTCTTCATAATTACAATTCTGCGATCAGCATTTAAACTTCTACTTAAAGCTATATTTTTTGTTACAAAAATTTTTAATTTTTAAAATTTCTTACTTTGGTGTGGGTCTTGAAGGAGGTATACGTCACTACCATAAGAAAAATTCTTGGACCAGAACCTACTTGCTATTGTCCTAAGAGAAGAGAAGAAATTCCTAGCGAATTATGCTTAAGATGTGATGAGTTTGTAGGAGATTCTGGTTGTATCTACGGGAAGGAAAAATTTTTTCTTTCAAGCAAGAGAAAGTAGAAAACTTATAAGCATTCCAGCAGTAATTGCAGGAAGCGCAGGCAGAGCTCTGCCTGGCTTTTTTGTAGCAAAGTAAAGTAAAACACCCAGTGCTACAAAAGAACCAAGGAGTGAGCACACAGAATTAAAAATTGTAAACTGTCTAAGAACGGAAACAGAAAATAATAATGGAACTAGAATATCTCCACCACCCAACTGGAATACATGAACTTTTACTTTTTTCCTTTCATACTCTAGCTTTACTGGCCTTTTAAACTTATAAGGGAATGAGAAAGTGAAAGCACTATCGCTTTCTACCATTGCTTTTGCCATGTAAACCATATGCTTTGTAATAAAGACTGAAACAAAATCGTATAAAGAGAGTATGACCACAAAAATCATCGCAGGCAAAACGTCTATAGAAGCACCTATCAATGCTCCTGCACCTGCTATTGCAAAAATTGATGCCAAAGTTTTGTTTATGTAGTTTGGCTTTAGTGCTCGCCAAATTGTTAACCCAATAGCAAAAACTATTCCAAAAGGTACTATTATATCAAAGACGAGCCAAGAAGAGAAGAAAACTGCAAGGAGCTCTAGTCCGCGTAGTATTATATTTTTTATGCGAAGGAAGCGGACAACAATTAAAACTATAATTGTTGTTATAATCAGATAAATGAAGATCTTTAAAGCATTAAGTGGCGATGCCGGATTTTCTACTACAGGACTTATTGCACCAGTACGAATAAGGCTTATATACTGCATTCCAACGTATAACCCAATAATTTCAGTAATTAAAGATATGCAGATGAACCAAACGATTACCTTTCTCATCTAAATATTTTTGTTTTCTAATGGCTTCTTTTTTTCTTTAACTCGATTATCAGCTCTCTTTCAGCTTCTGCTACAGCTTTTCTTACTTTGTCGATAGCATCTATATTGCAAGACACACTACTTATTCCAAATTTTACAAGCCTTTTCACCATTTCTGGATTGCTACCGCTTTCACCGCATATTGAACTTTCAACATCATATTTGTTGCAAGTTTCTATTACTTCTTTCATCATCCTTAAAACAGCAGGATGAAATTCTGAATATAAGCCAGAAATTCTTGCATTATTTCTGTCTACACCTAGAGCAAGCATGGTTAGATCGTTGGAGCCTATACTTACAAAACTTATTCCTGCTTTACAAAACTCCTCTATAGTAAGTGCAGCTCCAACAGTCTCTACCATTATTCCAATTTTGACTGTAAGAGGTAACTCAATTTCGTTTGCAATCTTTCTCGCTTTTTCAAATTCTTCCACAGAAATCACAAAAGGAAGCATTATATGGACATTAGTTAGGCCTTCTTCGTGCAATCTTTTTATAGCCTCAAACTCAGCTTTTAAGAGTTCAGGCTCATCCAAACTTCTTCTTATTCCATGCCAGCCAAGCATTGGATTTGCTTCTACAGGTTCTTCCTCTCCTCCTTTCAAATTTCTGAACTCATCTGTTCTTGCATCAAGAGTCCTAACCCAAACAGGTTTATCTTTAAAAGCTTTTGCAATTGGTCTTATACCATCCAGCAATATTCTTATATACTCTTCTTTCCTTCCTTCCTTTATAAGCTTAGCAGGATGTATTCCATATTTAGCAATCATATGTTCTATCCTGAGCAAACCAACTCCATCTGCCTTTTCTGCTATTTTTTCTAAATTTTCAGTAGCAAAAGCCAAATTAACTTTTACTTTAGTGACAGTTTGTAAGCTTATTGTTGGTGCTTCTTCAACCTTTTCAACAGCAACTTTTCCTGGATATACTAACCCATGATAAGCATCTACAGTTACAACTTCGCCATCTTTGAGTACAAGAGTAGCATTTTTAGTTCCAACTATACATGGAATGCCCATTTCTCTTGCAACTATTGATGCATGACAGTTCATCCCACCTTCATCTGTTATTATTGCAGAGCATTTGCTCATGGTTGGTACTAAATCAGGAGAAGTCATTTTGGTTACTAGTATATCTCCTTTTTCTACCTTCTCTATATCTTTCAAACTTTTTATTATCCTAACCCTACCTACTGCAACTCCAGGTGAAGATCCTAGACCTCTTAAAATAGGCTCACCTGTTATCTTTGTTTCTTCCTTCTTAACTTCTGTAGTTACAGCCCTTGTTTGAACTAAGTAAATCTTGTTTCTTTCTATTGCAAATTCTACATCTTGAGCTCTACCATAATGTTTTTCTAAAATTTTCCCAAAATGTGATAGTTGTAAAATTTCATCCTCAGTAAGAACTTGAGCCTCTTCAAATTCCTTTGGAACAGGCACAACAACAGTAGTGTCAGAAGCAAAGTCTCTAATTCTTTTGATGGTTTTCTTTCCAATCTTCTTGCTAATAATCTTTCCATCTTTTGATACCACATACAAGTCAGGTTCAACTTCGCCTTGAACAAGAGTCTCTCCTAAACCCCAGCAAGCTTCTATGACTATATTATCTTCTCCTGTAACAGGATCTTTTGTAAACATTACACCAGACTTATCAGAGTTTACCATGCGTTGGACTATTACTGATATGCTAGCATGTGGAATGTTGCTTTTTGCTCTGTAGAAAATGGCTCTGGGCTCATAAAGCGAAGCCCAACACTCCTTTACTTTTTCTAAAAGCTCCTTTACACCTTTAACGTTTAGAAAAGAAGCCTGCTGTCCCGCAAAGCTTGCCGTGTTATGGGTAATTATTCCTCCTGCACCAGCTAAAAAGTTTTCTGTTTCTGGGACAACAAAATCGAACACATACCCTTTGTAAGGGACTCTTTCTATCCTTTCGACTTTATCCCAGATAACATCTGTTTCAGCTATTTTTATCAACTCTTCACAACCAATGGCTTCAGCTATTCTTTTTAGCATTTTTCTGTCCATTGTTTGAGGTCTCAATTTTCCTATATTCCAGGGAGGAGAACCTTTAAGAAATCTTCCTTTTTCATCCATCACTTCTAATGTTTCTGTTATTGTCTTTTTGGGAGTATAAGAAATACTCTTGCCACAATCAACGCAAATGAACCTTTGCTTTCTAGAACTTGATTTACCATTTTTTATCATTTTTCCGTTGCATATAGGACAAACATAAACTTCTATCAACCTTTTATACTTTTCTCGGATGGTATTCTCTATTAGCGAAGATATCTTATTACTGGGCGGAAAATTATCGACAAAATCATAATGCTTTTTCCTCTTTTTATACTCAGAAATAATCTTTTCTATTCTTTTAACTTTTTTCCTCTCACTCATTCCTATTGTTCGCAAGAAGTTTTCAGTTTCATCTTGAGGTATTATTATTTCAAAACAGTTTTTTCGTTTATTGATATAGCATTTAATCCCTAAAAATTCTAAGAGTGTAACAATTCCTGCTATGAGATCTTTAGAGATAGAAGAGTAACAAATGTAGTCCCCTACATAGCCATCTCCGTCAAAACATCCTCTTAAGAAAGATGCGATAATTCTCCTATTTTGATTGAATATAAGTTGCGGTACCTTTTTTACTTTTGCAAATCTTCCTTTGCCTTTTGTATCCGATGGTTTTCCAAATAATTTGAGTAGAAACTTAGCTAAGGTTGCATTAAATATTCTTACGTTTTTTCTCTCCCTTTTTATGTAGGCTACGCCTATCCTTTTTAGATATTCTTTGATTTTGTTGACAATCTTAGCAGATTCGCAAGAAAGGTCTACACAATTCTTGTGAATACTACCTTTTGCTGCATAAATGCCAAGAAAGTATGCAAAATCTTCGTCTATTTTTATTTTTCTTGGTAGACCAATTTGCTGTTTTGGTTTTTGTCTTGTCTTGACCCGTCCATTCTCCTCGACTATGTCCTCTCCTTTTAACATTTCAAGAAGATTCACATATTCAACAGGTTTATCTTCTATAGGAAGTCTAAACACAACTGGAACTCTTGTGTTTTTATTTAAGTCAAAAATGCTTGCAGGCTTAGGCTTTAAATTATCAACGTCTAAAACAACTAGCTAATGATTTGGTGTGAGGAGTAATTCTCTTCCTGATTTAGTGGTTATTTTTACTAAGTATCCGTTAACTTTATGTTTATAAATTTCTTGTACTTTACACCACTTTACTTTATTCTCAACAAGAGAAGGAACAAAAATTGGTTGGCCATTTATTCTTTCCCATAGGTTTTTCATCTTATCAAAAACTATTTCTTCTCCTATCTTGAGCAGTACATACTCATCTTCTGCAACACTAGGTAAATCTTCAGAGGTAGCTGAACTTCTGACAGCAACTATGGCAAATTCTCTTCCAGCAGCTATAAGCTTTCTCAGCCTTTCGTCTATTATCTTGTCAGAAAAAGAAAGAGAGGTGTATGCCTCAACTATAGCTGCTTTTATTTTTTCTGGAATTTCCTGAGAAGTTATCAGAGATTTTATTTCTTCAGACGCCTTTAAAAGTTGCTTTGTATCTTCCACGTTGGTAGCACTGAGAATTTCATGTATTTTATCCCTTATTCCTGTTAGGCGAATAAAATCGTCAAACGCTTTAGTAGTTATAGCAAATCCTTCTGGTACTGGCAGACCAAGTTTTGTCATTGTTCCAAGATTAAAACCTTTCCCTCCAACAAGGTTAAAATGATCTTCTTTAATTTGATCGAGCCAAAGAATGTACATAAATTAAATTTTGTTTCAACTCGTTTAAAAAGATTTTATTCCGTAACTTCTATTCTTGTTCTTACAGAAATTTTGGATGAAAACTTCTTAAGAGCTTGCTTAGCTATTTCTAAATTTTTCTTATTTACCGCAACCATTACTAGTTTTTGTCCTACTTTAGCTTGAACTGCAGTACCAACAGGTTTACCAAAGGCATGAGCCATACCTTGGGAATATCTGTCTGCTCCTGCTCCAGTTGCTATAGGCTTTTCTCTAAGGACATGATGAGGATAAACCAAGATCTTCATGAAATAATTTTGGGATCCAAGCTTAGACTCTAGGAATTTATGCGCTACTACTCGTCCAGCTTCTATAGCATTATCTCTTATTTGGGCATGATCTTTCGAGACAAGATAACAAATTACTTCAAAATTACCATTTTTCGATCCCATTTCAAACTGGTGAGTTTTAGGGAAAGGTACCCCTACAACATAGCTTTTTCTCGGTACTTTTTTCGATACTCGAGTATATGGCCTTTCTATACTTCTTACAGTTCTACCTGGTCTTAGAGCCATTCAAACCACTAACACTAATTAGAAATCATTCTTATAAATGTTTTGGTCAGCAAAAAATATTTTGTACAAAAGCTAAAATAGAGAGTATGAGGCCTGAAGAAGTTTTTGGTGTGAATGCAGGAAAAGTTTGGAATGCTTTAAAAGCAAAAGGTATGCTTACAGCTTCACAAATATCTAAAGAAACAGGATTAAAGCTCACAGAAGTTTTTGGAGCGCTTGGTTGGTTAGGAAGGGAAGGAAAAATAGAGATAATAGAAGAAAAGAAGAAGATCTTATATAAGCTGACAGAGTAGTTACAACTTTGGAAGAATTATAATCTTGTAAAAGTGTTCTCTAGAACTTCTATAAGCAAAGTTTATTCTCTTTTCAGCCTCTTCTACTGTAATTTCTACCAAATCTTTATCTATTAGCTTCCTTCTTTTTATTCTACCTTTCATGCTTGGTCTCAAAATTATAGACTTGTTTATTGCATCTTCCTTAAGACCTAGCAAAAATTCGTCTACGCATATAATTATACCAGCGGCAGACCATGCCTGCAAGAAAGCAGAATATTCGTAGCCGAAAGGTTTAAGCAAGTTCAAGCTTCCATCTTCAGGGTTCCATGCTTCTGGGAATGAGTTTATGCAAAATTTATTCATGGTATTACCAATTTTTCGCAAGTATTCAATTCCTTTTTCTATCCTATTGTTCAAAAATTCTGCGCAAGCCATTAGAGCAGTCATCAGACCCCAACAGGCTCCGGTATGGTAGCCAGAAGGATTGTATAGTCTAGAAGATTTTGAAAAATTTCTAATTCCAAAATTTGTGGTGAATTCGTTACTCTCCAAAACTTCAAGAACCTGAATGGGTCTTTTAGAAATATTAAAGATAAGAGGGAAAACAGCATTAATACTTCTTTCTCCATCTTCAAGATTATCGACATAAAAGTCTTCCTTCCAAAAATGCTTTTCTATATTTTCAGCAAGTAACTTAGAAGAATCTAGTAAAATCCTTTTTCCAACAGAATCTCCCAACAAACTTAACAGGTTACTACCAGATTTTAAGGCTTCATACCAAAGCGAACAAATTTCTAGACAAATTCCTTTTCTGTCTAAAGTGTCCATCCAAGTTTGCCCACTACCATTCCTTACAAAACCATTTTCATCACTGTTTTCCTTATACCACTTTAAAGCTTTTAACAAATTCTCTTTCATCATCTCCAAGAATTTCAAGTCTCCACTACATTCTATGTATCTATTTAATGCAATTATCCATAGTGGGGTTGCATCTGCAGAATTATAGTTTATTTTTCCATCAAGTGTAATGAAATTTGGGATCAAACCTTCTTCAGATTGGTTTTTTGCAAGCAACTCTAAAGAGGCTTTAGAAAAATCAAATTTTCCAATGTCTACGGCTGCTCTAATTATCCATCCTAAGTCTCTCCCCCATAATTGAGTAAACCAAGGGTATCCTGCGAAAAACCCCTTAATCTTCCCTTCATAAGCACATTTTTCTAAGTTTATGATTGCAGTATAAAACAATTCTTTCAAAAAAGGATCTTCAGTTTCAATACAGTCTTCATTGATCTTGTAAACTTCATATTTTTTTGCAAGGATGTCTTCCCAAGATTCTAAACTATTAAAGATCCTTCTTGCATCTTCTTCATTATCGCCACAAACAAATGTGAAAACAATAGTTTGGGTAGAAAGTGGAGCCAAAGCAATTGAAGTGCTATAAATGCCGGGCACAAAGCAGCGCTGAAGTTCACCTGGGTAATGTTCCTTGTAGTAGCTGGATAGTATATCGTTTGCTGGTGTGGAAGAACCAAAAGCTAATGTTCCAAGTTCATTTGAAACAAAAATCTTGTTCTCCTGAAATTTTTTATGATAAACCCTATCATTCCAGTTTTCCTCCATTTTTCTTATGTTAACACCAACTTCAAGATTTACTTCAATCCTTTTCTCTTCTCTAGTTTTGTTTATAAAAGAGAGCTTACACAATAAGGCTGGAAGATCTTCGGGGACAAGAATGTTTTCTTCTACTTTCATCTTATCTAGTTCAAAAAAGTGAGTAGCGGTTGCTCCATCTTCTTCAAATCTTTTACAATTTTCTGGGGAAAGCCATTCCTCGTTTACTTTAAATGCAAAATATTCTAAAAATTTTTTGTTTCCAGACCAAAGACCAGTCCACTTAGTCTTAAAACCAGTATCACAAAAACGGTGAAAAAAGGCTTTTTTACCAGCTAGTAAATAACATTTATTGCTAAGGTCTTGGGTCAAGTACATAATACTTATAAAGTGGATTTTCTATAAAATATTCATGCCTTTCATTACTTTTAACTTTCAGGTCCACCAACCCATTAGAATTTCTAACTTCCAACCAAATGGTTACACTAATTCAAACGATCTATTGAATCAATACTTTAATCATGGGCTTAACAAGTGGATATTTGAAAGGGTGGCAAACAAGTGCTATCTTCCAGCTAACAGAATACTTCTAGAAATTATAGATAATCTTAAGCATGAAAAGAAAAAGTTTAAGGTTTCTTTCAGTATAACTGGTACTTTTCTTGAATCTGCTGAGAGGTTTAACAAAGATGTGCTAGACAGCTTTAAGCAACTTGCTCAATCAAAGTGTGTAGAAATTCTTGGAGAGACTTATTATCATTCTTTAGCAAGTCTGTACGAATCCAAGGACGAATTCATAGAACAAGTAAATCTTCATAGGCAAGCCATAAAAGATTACTTTGGGGTTGAACCAAAAGTTTTTGTGAATACAGAAATGATATACAACAATGTTATAGGCAAAATAGTTGAACAATTGGGTTTTAAAGGCATTTTCACAGAAGGTACTGAAAGAATTCTTGGCTGGAGAAATCCTAATTATCTTTATGTAAGGAAATATTGTTTCCCGGATGATCCACCACCAGAAAAGAGAATCAAAATCTTGTTAAGGAATTACAGGTTAAGCGATGATGTTGCCTATAGATTTTCTGCTAGAAATTGGGATCAGTGGCCTTTAACTGCTGATAAGTATGTTGCTTGGCTTAGTGCAACAGTAGGAGAGGTAATAAACATCTTCATGGATTATGAGACTTTTGGGGAACATCAACCAGAAGAAACTGGTATATTTTGGTTTTTGAGAGCATTTCCATACATTGCGATTAGAGATCCAAACTTAGAATTTTTGACACCTTCTGAAGTTATAGAAAAATGCAAACCAATAGGAGAGATAGATGTTTTCGAGTTCTCTACAGTTTCTTGGGCAGATATGGAGCGCGATACTTCAGCTTGGCTCGGTAATAAAATGCAGCAAATAATGTTTAATGAAGTGAAGAATTTAGAAAGGCAAGTAAAGAGTACGGGGAACGATTATTTACTAAAAATTTGGAAACTTTTACAACAAAGCGACCACTATTATTACATGTGTACAAAGTTTTGGGCTGATGGAGATGTTCACAAATACTTTAGTTCTTTTGATAGACCAGAAGATGCTTTTGCAAATTTTATGAACATTTTGTCCGACTTTAAAATGAAGTTAGAAATGATGAGGCGAGGGCTAATAGAGATGCCAAATTCTCGATTTACATTTGTTTGAATCTTTCCTTTAATTTTTCCAGTATTTTGACTACTCCTGTATATTCCAATTCATCCATCCCTAACCTTTCAGGTTCAAATTCCCCATGCTGTCTTAAATAAATTGAAAGCTCCATAGCCTTTCTTCTCGAAACTTCCCATATAGGATCTGCAAACAAATCGGTTGGTTGATTCCCGTCTAAGCCTATCAGTTTTCCTTCGCAGAGCTGGAACCCCAACGCTACAACTCTTGGCGGTCCATCAAAATAAGATGGTGCTGAAGACTTAATTGAGCAAGGTGTAAGTACACCAACATGCGAACCCCTCATCCAACCTTTAGTTAAATATGGGATTGCAAAAGGCGCTAAAGCTTCTCCTAAAGCCGGCAATCCGTATTGTAGGCGAACTATGCAAACATTGTCGTCTTTCCCCTTATACACGCCCGCTATTAAACTTAACCTTGTTACCCCAGCTACAGCAGCAATTAGGTTATCGTCAGCTCTATGAACTCTCTCTATCAAATACTGACCAGTAGTACCTATGAGTGCTAGCAAGTCATACATTTCTGCAGGAGCCCTCAACTCTATAAACTTGTTTTCAACAACATCTACAACCTTAAAAATAAAACCATTATGCATTGCTGGATCAATGATTAAACCAGCAGTATTCATTGGATTAGCAAAAACATTGAAGAGATAATAATTGAATGCACCAGCTTCAGCTTTATCTGTAGCTAATACTATGAATGGTTCGCTAGGCCTCTCTTCTATTTCCATTTCAGCTACAACTGGGCCAAGCCCTTTTATATTGCCAGAGAACGCTTCTTTACCTTTCAAAATATCTTGACCTGCTCCATAAAGCTTTAATGGTTTACTAACTTTTTCTGTTACTTCAATAAAAGTATTCCAAGCCAGTTCATGGATTTCTGGATTATTTTCCCCTTTATTATGAGTCATTAAAAGTTCTAAATCGTCTCCACAATTAAAAACATAGTAGTCGATTATTCTTCCCTCTTTCTTTGCCTTTTCCAGAATTTCTTTGGCTAATTCAATTTGTTTTGGGTGGACTACATGATGCCCACAAAGGCTGCTAACGCCAGCTCACAAGCTGTCTACGTCAGCCTTTATGAGAGATATAGTAACTTTTTGAGGCATAATATTATTTTGTATTTAATTAAAATTAACATTATGGGAAAAAGAGGGGTAAGAATTCCTTTGATTTTGATCAACTTTAAATGTTATAGAGAAGCAACAGGAGGTAAGGGTTTAAAATTGGCAAAATATTGTGAAAGAGTTTCTAGGAAGTATGAGATTGGTGTAGCAGTCGTACCTCAGTTTACAGATATTTACCAAATAGCCTCAAACGTTGATATACCTGTTTTTTCTCAGCATGTAGATCCTGTTGAATATGGAGCCTATACAGGTCATATATCGCCTTTAGCTTTGAAAGAAGCAGGAGCAAAAGGAAGTTTAATAAACCATTCTGAAAGGAGGCTCCCTTTGGAAGGAATAAAAGAATGCGTTCGAATCTTGAGAAAATATAGGCTTATTTCTATAGTTTGTGCTGATAGCCTAGAAACAGGAAAAGAAGTAGCAAAATTCAGTCCCGATTTTATAGCTTACGAAGATCCTCTTTTGATAGGAAGCGGAAGGGCGATTTCTAAAGTAAAACCTGATAGTGTAAAAAGATTTGTAGAAGCTATTTATGAGATAAATCCAAAAGTTAGTGTTTTGTGCGGAGCAGGTATCTCTACTAGTGAAGATGTAAAAGCTGCATTAGAACTTGGAACAAAGGGGGTATTAGTGGCTTCAGCAATAGTATTAGCAAAAGATCAAAGGAAAATAGTAGAAGAAATGGCTAAGGCATTGGTAAAATCTTAGCTGAATTTTTATTTAGAGAAAGAGATAAGATTATTGCATGGAAAAAGAATTCCCAACACTTACTTGCTTGTTATGTGCAGTTTACATTATTGCATTCTTGCTGGTTCAAGCAAGACCAGATTATGCCCAAGTTTTAGGTTTTAAAGCTTCATCATTTAAACCTTACACTCTTCTTACTTACATGTTTATTCACACAGAAATTTCTCATCTTCTTTTTAACATCGTGATGCTGATAAGTGTTGGCTTTATTCTAGAAAGGGCAATTGGAGCAGCTCCTTTTCTGACAATTTATCTTTCTTCAGGTTTTTTATCAGCTTCTTTTGATTGTCTTGGTAGAGCATTGCTAGGCATTCCAGTTTCGTCTCCCTTGTTAGGATCTTCGGGAGGAATTTTTGGTTTACTAACTATTCTAGCATTACTAAGACCATTTGAAAAGCTACCAAGCTTTCTTATATTTACAAATTTGATCCCCCTTCTTATTCCAATTTCGGAATTTGGACCAATCTTAGCTAATCCAATTCTCTTCCTTCTTATTTTCAGCCTCTTTTTACTGTTAATCTTTCTAGTCTTTGTTTTAAAGCCTTTTCTTCCAATTTTGTATGCATTCCTTTTCTACTTCATTCTTTGGCTAATATTTCTGCTCATACAGCCAGAAAAGTCTATCTCATACTTTGGACATGCAGGAGGAATTTTTGGTGGTTTATTTGCTTTCACTCTTTTCAACTTAATTGTTTAGCTATAAATTTTTTCCGAAGCTTCTATCAGAATCCTTTTTATTGCATTAAGCAATAAAACTCTTTTATTTGCGCTTTTTTCCAGAAAATTCATAAATTCTTGAAAGAAATTTTCATCAGTCTTTACATAATTTAGAATTTCTCTGACAAAAGGATCTTCCTTACTTAAGAGAAATTTTAATGTTTTGAGAATTTCTTCAACTCTTTTAACTCTTTCTTGAATGCTGTTCACAACTAGTAAACGAACAATAAATTATTAATCCTTTACTGTTAAGAATAAGTTTTATGGTAATGCCAGAATCTGAAAGGATGAAACTGGAAAGCGGGATTGAGAAGGCAGTAAACACTGCTCTACAAGTAGCAAAAGAAGATGCGGATTTAAGAGGAAAAATAGTTGACCTTCTCATGGAAGGGATTGATAAGAATAAGTTCAAGGAAAGGCTAGTAGAGGAAGCTTTGAAAGATCCTGAGCTTAGAAAAAAGATAATGTTAGAGTTGATTAAGAAGTTGTAGAGAATTTCTTATAACTTTCTTTTAAAGCTTCTAACCCAGGCATCCTTTTCCCAGCTAAGTAAGAAATAAGAGCACCACCACCTACTGAGACGTAAGAAAACTTTTTCTTCTCTATTCCAAGCTTCTCTATTGCTACACTAGTATCCCCTCCACCTATTAAACTAACAGCACTGCTATCAGCAACCTTTTCTAGTATTTCTTTTGTACCAAGAGCAAATTCTTTTTCTTCAAACTTTCCTAGAGGTCCTTTAACTACAATGCTTCTGAATTGATCAATCATTTCCTTATAGATTGCAATGGTCTTGCTACCTATATCAAGAATTGTTGCATCGGATGGTATGTTTTCAATATTTTCCTCTTTCCTTCCATTAGAATCGAAGGCAACATCTACTGGTAAAACTATTTCCTTTTCATACTTTTCTAAAAGATCCTTTGCATCTTTCAAAAGGCTCATATACCCTTTCTTTTCAAGAGTAAGAAGGCTACCAGAACCTATTTCATACCCTTTTGCAAGTAGGAAAAGGTTTGCTAACATTCCCCCAGTCAATACCTTTTCCAAACTTTCAGGCTTCCTTTCAAACATGTATTTAAGAACAGATATACAATCGTCAATTTTTGCCCCACCCATGATCCATGCGTTTATTCCTAAAGGTGCAATTACCTTTTGAATCGCATTTATCTCCTTTTCTATAACTCTTCCAGCTATAACAGGCTTAACAAAGGTAAAGCCAACTATGCTTGCATGAGCTCTATGTGCAACAGAAAAAGCATCTAGAACATAATAGTCTATTAAAGGTGATAAAAACTTGACTAAAGAAGAGTTTGCATGTTCTTTTGCACCCTTCTCCACATCTTCGTCTTCTAAGAATCTTACATTATCCAGCAACAAAACATCTCCTGATTTTAATTTAGCTATAGACTCTTTTGCTTTCTCTCCAATCACGTCATCAACAAACTTTACTTCTTTTGCAAGAACTTTTGAAAGAAGTTTTGCATGCTCTCTTAAAGGCAAGAAATCAGGCTCTCCTTTTCTCGATTGATGAGCTATTAGAACTACTCTTGCATTTTTCTTCAAAAGTTCTCTTATAGTTTCTGAATGAGCATAGAACCTTTCATTGATTTCGACTTTTCCTTCCTTGCTTAAGTCAGAATTCAAATCTATTCTAACTGCAACTGTTTTGTCTTTAAGGTTAAAATCGTCTAATGTGAAAAACTCTTTCATAATCTTTTATTTTTGCTTCAATCAATTAATAACTTTCCGTTTTTCACCACAATTTTTCCATCTGCTATAACAGTAGGTTTGTTGATGATCCCGTCTGAGTGGAATGGAATGTCGTTAACTCCACCAAAGAAGATATTGTTTCCTAAACCAAAATGACAAGTTCCTAGAACCTTTTCATCTTCTAAAACATTACCAATAAGCTTTGCTGCTGGGTTTGTTCCAATACCAAACTCTGCTATTTGCCTAGATTTTTCACCTAAATCTCTAAAGATCTTTTCAAGTCTGTTAGTATCGTTCTTTAAACTTATAACTTTACCGTTCACAACTTCACAAAATATACTTGTCTTTGCCAAGGGAATTTTATCAAATACTATTATACCATTTACAGAAGTTTCTAAAGGAGCAACAAAAACTTCACCTGCTGGCAAGTTTCCTATACTACCTTTTTCGCTTAAATTACCATCATCCTTATACCATTTTCTACCTTCACAAGAAAATCTGACATTAGTTCCATTCTTTGCAGTAACTATAACCTCCTTACATCCTTCCATTAGGCTGAAAAGTTTTGAGGTTATTTTTTGAACTTCTGAATAGTCAGCAGTCATAGCACCTTCTAGAAGAGTGTATTTAGATAAATTTGGCATTGTTGCAATCCTTACACCTTTCTCCACAGCCTTTCTTACAGCTTTTGTATGAGTTATAGAGAATTTTGTTATAGCTAGCACTACATCAGATTCAAGCATTTTTTCTGTTGCAGTAGGAGACGGTTCTTCCCCATCTCTCTTCCTTGTTGGCATCTTATACATTTCTACTCTTGCTTGACTTTTTATAGCAGAAAAAACAACCTTTGCTATGCTTTCCATTTTTCCATCTGTCAAGATTAAAACTTTTTCCCAAGGCTTTACCCCAAGTAGCAGTAAAAGGTTTTTCTCAAACTTCATCAATTAGTTTTTCTTACCGATAAAAGTATTTTTATTGGCGCACAATTTTAATAGATGGTAAAAGTATCTTTTTTAGGTGCAATGGGCTGTGTTGGAGCATCTGGTATTCTTTTAGAAACTGGTAGCGAGAAGATTTTAATAGATTATGGAACAAAACCAAGTGAAACACCGCCGAAATTTCCACTACCTGCTGGTAGAGTAGATTGTATTTTGTTGAGCCATGCACATTTAGACCATAGCGGAGCAGTTCCATTACTCATGAAAGACAATTCTCCACCAGTTTATGCTTTAGAAGTTACAAAGGAATTGACAGAACTTTTACTTCTAGATTCAATAAAAATATCGCACGAAGAAGGGATAAGCTTGCCGTTCACAAAACAGCACGTCGAACAAACTATTCAAAATTTTGTTCCGCTTGACTACAGGAAAAAGTTTAGAATAGGCTCTACAGAATTTGTTTTTCTAGACGCAGGCCATATACCAGGATCTGCGATGATATACTTGAAAACAGGCAGGCAAAAAATTCTGTATACAGGAGATTTTAATAATATAAACACAAGATTGTTGAAGGCATATGACCATGAGCTACCAGAAGTAGATACGCTAATAATAGAATGTACCTATAGTGATAGGGATCATCCTGAAAGAAAGTCTGAAGAAAAGGAATTGGTTAGGATTGTTGAGGAGACTATAGCAAAGGATGGAGTTGCTCTAATATCTGCTTTTGCTGTTGGAAGAGCTCAAGAAGTCTTACTTATACTCCATAAGCATGGAATAGATTATCCTGTTTATTTGGATGGAATGGCAAAGAATGCAACAACTATTATAAACAAGCATAGAAACTTTTTAAAAGAACCTAATAGTTTAGATTTGGCTTTAGAAAATGTAACGTATGTTAAGCCTAGGATGAGGAAGAAGTTGATTAAGGAGCCTTGTGTAATAGTAACTACTTCTGGTATGCTTAGCGGAGGACCAATAGTACAATATATCAAAGCTTTGTATGCAAACGAGAGCTGTAGCTTGTTATTAACAGGATGGCAGCTTGAAGGAACTCCTGGAAGGATTTTGTTAGAAACAGGAAGGTTTATAGGGGACGGCTTGGATCTAGAAGTTAGAATGTTGGTTAAAAGGTTAGACTTGAGTGCGCATGCTGGAAGAAGCGGTCTTATAGAATTTATAAAGAAGGTTGCTCCTAAGAAAGTTTTTTGTATACATGGCGATCATACAGAAGAGTTTGCTTGTGAGTTAAGAGAGAAAGGATTTGACGCAGTTGCACCTTTAGCAAATAATAGAAGCTTTGTTCTGGATTAATTTACCATCCTTAAATAGTAACATTTAAATACTTATACTACTAATGAGTGATACATGAACTTAATAGAACAAATAGACATCTGTTCAGAGCATTATCAAAAGTGGAAGTCTATAGCACTAAATTCCTTGGATAGAAATGAAGCTACAAAAGCTATGCAAAGAGCCTTTTTTTGGCTAGAACTTCAAGCAGCCTTCATAACTCTTCATGCTATAGAGCTTGTTGCAGGAAATGATAAGGAGAAAAAAGAAAGGATTTTAGAAGCAAAGACAAAGCTTTCTAGAAAGCTTGTAGAATATGCAAAAGAAATATTAAATGAACTTTAAATTTTCCTCCTCATATTTTCAAGCTCATTTTTCAAACTTATTAGATCTTTCAAGCTGTTTTGAAAGTCTAAATACAAATTTTTCAACTTTTGAACAATGATTTCTGCCTCTTCTCTCTTCTCTTCCAAAACTTTCAACTTTTGATCAATTTTTCTTGCATCTTCTAAAACATCTTCCAAAACTTTAAACTTTTCTACAAATTCGTGTAAAACATCAACTCTTTTAGAAAGTTCTTTGAGCGAAGCATCTATAATTTCTATTCTCGTTTTATTATCTAGAACAATTTTCTCCAAAGATTTTATTTGTTCAGCAAGATCTTGCTTTTTCCCTTCTATCTTTAAGCTTTCTACAGAAGACTTCAACTTTTTTGTTTCTTCAATTAGGTATGAAATTGATTCATTTTCGTAAGGTTCCATGATATACTAATTAGGTTTGATAGCTTTTTAAGGCATTTAAAACAATTTAGTATTGTGGGAAGGATAATAAGTGTTGTTTCTGGAAAAGGTGGAGTAGGAAAAACAACTTTTGTTTCTAATGTAAGCACAATTTTATCTCAGCATTTTGGCAGGGATGTTGCAGTTGTTGATTGTAATTTAACTACTTCGCATTTAGGTTTCTTCATGGGTGTTTTCTTTTCTCCAATAACTTTAAACGATGTGTTGAAAGGAGAAGCTAGCATAGAGCAAGCAACTTACATTCATCCAAGTGGTGTAAAAGTAGTGCCAGCATCTTTGACTTTAACTGATTTGGAAGGAGTAGACATGATGAAATTAAGCGATGCTTTGAAAGGTTTGGTGGAAAAGACGGAAATAGTTTTTCTTGATGCCGCTCCTGGTCTTGGAAGGGAAGCTATGGCTGCAATAAGAGCTAGTCAAGAGGCAATTTTTATCACTACACCTTTCTTGCCTTGTGTAGCTGATGTAATAAGAACAAAGGAAGTTGTTGAGCAAGTTGGAGTAAGACCTTTAGGGATAGTATTAAACATGGTTACAGGTGATAGAAGAGAGATGAAAAAAGAGGAAGTAGAAAGTATGTCTGGATTACCTGTGCTTGCAGAAATTCCTTTTGACAAAAATATAAGAACAAGCTTGAGCATGTCTGTTCCAATCTTTTTGTTGAATCCTAGGACAAAAGCTAGCAAGGAGCTTTTAAAATTTGCAGCAGGCTTGATTGGTTTAGAGTATAGGAAAAGTTGGTTGGAAAGAATATTCGAGAGGATAAAAATTTGGTGAAGATTTAAAAACAGTGTAATACGTATTACAGATTTTTTTAAATTACTTGTAATACGTATTACATGAGTTTTTAATAAACCACCTTTTCCTCTAGGATGCTAGCGCTTCCGCCTTCCTTCTTTATAAGGTTTGCAACTTCTTTTAACAATTTTAGGTCTGAGCTTTGCCAGATAGAATGCTGAATCATTTTTGCTTTCATTGCTGTCAAAATTCTAAAGACTTTTGTTCTCAAACCTTTCTTTTCTCGTGGGATGTCGTATATTAGTAGATATTTTGGCATATATGTAATACGTATTTCAAATATTTTAAACATTTCTGAGTGTAACACGTATTACAGAACCAAAAAATAAAAAAGGTTGGAGGGTTTGAATTATGATTTTGTGCTCATGTTTCCCTTTAAGATATATTGCTTTATCGTCGTCAACCCAACCGTTTGTATGACACTTGCTTTTAAGCTCTTTCAAGATTGCTCTTTTTTTCCATTTTTGGAGCGCAGCTCTTACAGACTCACCTGTTATAACAGTTAGGTTCCCCTCCACGGATATTTTTACATCCAGCGATTTTTTGGATTCTCTTAATCCACAGTCACAATCTTTTGATGATAGACAAATTTTTAGTGGACAAATTTTACATAATTCCATGCAATCACCATAAGAGAAAATCGTCTTACCCATGGATAAAGGGGTACGTGAGGCTTGTCCCCAGGCAAAAGCTTTCCGGCCCACAAAAAAGAGGGGAATTGGTCGGAGCTTTAAGCTCTTCATTTCTTAGACTTTTTGTAGATGCAAAATGCTGTTATTCCAACAGAATAAAGTGCAAGACAACCTATCACTACCCACAACTTAGGCTCCAAGCTCTCCTTTGGAATTTCATATTTTTCAGGAACTATTAGAATTCTATAGTATTTTTGGTTGTAAAGAACGTTGAAACCATCCGAATATTCTATGCTTAAAGAACTTATCCATTCATAAACATTTGCATTTTCTGGAGAAATTATCAAAGAACCTAAGTGTATTAATGCATCAACAATGCTTCTTAAGTCCTGTCTAAGGTTTTCCTCTATACTGCCTTGCGAATCCAAGTCTATATACTCTGAAGGAGGAACTCCCCAAGGGCCAATGTAGAGTTTATATATTTTAATAGTCTGGCAATAGCAGGCTGGCAAGCTTACCGCTAAATAAAGTAATACTAACAGTAAGATTTTTGCTTTCAAAGCAACAATCCCCTCCATACACCTCCTCCAACTTCTTCCCGAATCAATTCGCCATTTCTATTATAGAAGGAATACTTCACTTTGGTTATAATTGTCACAAGCATTCCCTCGTGTCCATACCAATAGAAAGGTTCTATAGTATACGTTTTAATTTCCCTTGTAACTTTAGGTGGCAGGTAAATAGTTTCTGGGCTAGTAAGTGAAGGCAATTCACCAGGGTCTATCGAAGTTCCAGGAGGATCTAATTCAATCCATCCTGTATCTTCGTTAGAAACCAACATGTATCCGTCCACATAGTCAAAGTAAATTGAAGTTATCAAATTTACTGCAACTGCTGGTTTATAGTCTTTTGGTGTATCAAATTCTAGGAAGAATCTTGTTTGATCATAGAAAAGAATTCCCCAACCCCAGTAGATCCCAAAGATTTTTTTGTAAGTTTTTGCTGTCCATGTAGCTGTTAGTTTTCCTTCTTTTACTTCACGATGATAATCGACATAGTAGCGAGGAGGAGTGATAGCAAAGCCAACTCCAATACCTTCTATGCTTACTCCTACAGAGAAGGAAACAGGTGAGCTTCCATAGTCGCCAGCATGAGGTTCATGATAAACTTCTTCGCAGACATCAGGCAATTTTACTGTTAGCTTCATTTCTACTGGATAGAATATATCGTTCCCTTTTTCTATGTGCCATAGATTATCAATTGTGATGTAAACTGCATATCTCTCCTTGTAAGGATAGTTTGTATCTACATGCCAAAGTTGGACTCTTATTCCTGTATATTCCTTTCTGATAAGTCCAGTTTGGTTTAGAAGACCTTTTGGTATTTTGATTTTAGCAATTGCTTGAGCACTTTGGTATACACCTCTTGTATCACTTACATAACATTTAATTGTTACATTGTTTCCCATTTCTTCCCATGGGGCTGTGAAAGTAAACTCTGCAGTTGTCACACCTGTATTTTTTCCGTTAACAAACCAAGTGTAGGAATAGGGAGGACTTCCTCCAGAGGCCGTACATACAAATGTTTGAGAACTACCAACGTCCATGACCACAAATGTTGGGGAGAGCGAAATTGTAAGAGGAGGAGGACTTGAGATTTCTAAGCTAACCCCTCTAAACCTTATCATTTCCTCTGTTGTTGGTGATATTCCTGCAATGTCCTTAGAAGATCTCAAACAAAACTTTGTTAGGCCAGTCTTATTAATCCAGCTTATTCCTTCTGAATTCAGCTGAATAATCACTTCACCACTCGTCGGCGCCATTTCAGCAGGATATCTTCCACCATCACCTGAATAATAAGCTAGGTAGTAATCCGAAGCTTCGATCGGATAATGTGGATGTACACCATCTCCTTTCTGAACAACAATGTCGAAGCTCGTTTTAACTTCATCCTTACTGTAGACAGTAAGCCTGATTACTGCTGAAGCTATTTGGAAATCGTCAGGGATGCTAGAGGTATCAAAAATTAAAACTCCTCTCGATATACAATAATATTCGTCTATACCGCCAGCAAGAGAATACTTCTGACCTACCATTATATACTCTGCTACAGCGATAGTGTCTGCTTCATTTGCTAATCTTGCAGCAGAGTAACTTGAAGAACCCCATACTGCTAAGCTCCCTGAAGCGTAGATACCTGGTGGTTTAAATGTGTAAGTTGTTGCAGACGCAGCTCGCAACTGAAAGATCGGAATTAGCGTTGCTACTAGCAAAAGGATGATCTTTACCTTACCTACGAGTTTTTTCACTTTTCTTCCCTCCTTTTCTTGGCACCTTTTCTGGAAAAGGGCCACCTTAACCCTCCCTTGCCTCTCGGCCCTGGGAGCAGGGGCTATTCGCGCTCTTCGAGCCAGGTAGCCAACCTCCTGCTCATCATCTCGAGCAGGCTTGAGAAAAGTAAAGACAAGTAGAGAGAAAAGTAAAGACAAGTAAAGGCTAAAATTTAAAAGCCCGTTAGAAAACGCGCTACATAAGATTTTTCTTCACTTTTCACTTTTGCTACTCACAATCTTCCAAACTTTTTATTTCTTCCTTCTATTTTCTTTCTTTTAGGTTTTTCTGATAAGCTACTCGAAGTAAGTGAAAGTTTATTCAATCAACAGATGATATAAGAATAAAAAAAAGGAAAAAGATAAATATTTAACGTTCAGACTGTAAACTCTAACTTTTTGAAACCATTTTCAATTTCTTCTGGGTTTGTGTAGAAAATGATAAAGCTTTCTCTATGGTTAACACTATACTTTGTTGCTTGCTGTAACAAGCACTTCTCTATTTTCTTAGAAGCACAAACAAAGTACATTTCTTCTTCAAAATTTTCTTTCAAGATTTCGAAAAGCTTGTTTAAGTTTTTTGTTTTTGCTAAAAGAATTCTTTGCTGAATTCCATCCTTTTCTACAATTAGCTCTTTCTTTCTTTTTTCTAAAACTTTGTACCCTTTCCTTGAAAGAAATTCAGCAGCTTCCTCTTCAAACCCTTCTATATCTAAATCTTCTTGAAGCTTACCAGTTTTCAGTGCTAAAGCAAGCTCACCTTCATGCGTTAAGAAATAGCAAAAAGCTTTTTGCTTGTATGCTTTAGCTTCCTTGAACCCTACTAAACCTAAGCTAACGAGCTTTAAAACTTCCTCCTTAAAGCTTTTACAAGACATTCTTAAAGCCTTAGCAAGCTCAGAAGTATATACCCCACAACCATCCAGCAAAGCTTCTAGTATACGCCAACCAGTGCTCGTAACCTTTTTCATCTTTTCTTCAACTATTAAAGCTTCAAATCTTTTTCCCCTTTTATTTTCTACAATTTCTAAAAGTTTATCTTGCATTAATTTTCTTAGTTCTTCATCGCTAACTTTTCCTCTCTCTTCTAGTATAAGAGGGAATTTAACCAAGAAAGGGTTTGGGAATGCAGATTTTCTTATAAGCATAAAAGCATGGCCAGTTGGCAACCTTCTTAAGTAGTTTACATCCTTTTCGTCTTTTAAGCCAAGCATGCTTGCTGCATCTTCAATGTCTGAAGAATACTTTGTATCCAAGCCTAAGTTCATGTAGATATGAGTAGAAGTATTACCAAGTGCAGGATAGCTAACTAATGAAGGATGCTGATCTGTATATACGATTCCAATGCCAAGCTCTCTTATTTCTCTAAAAATGAGGTCTGTAACAGCTTCTATTCCAAGCTTTTTAGTTTTTTCCCTGTTTAGCACATGATGCGATTCTTCTAAGACAATTACACCAACCAACTTTTCTCTCACATTCTTTACTATTAGCCAGTCTCTTATCCATTGCAGTATAATTTCTATTAAGAAAGTTTTATCGTCGCTTGAAAGAGCGTCCAATTCAAGGATAGTAATTTTCCTATCTTCAAAAAAGCTTGAAGGGAGAATTCCTCTATCACAATCAAAAATCTTACCAGTTTCCCTCAAGCACAAGGATTCCAATGGTCTCATCGCAGTAGCAAGCCAGTTTTTCTCTCTTGGTGAAATAGCAACAGCAGAATAATTCTCTAACCATTTTTTAACGTCAAAGAGCCTTGGTATTTCAACTTTGCTGTAAATTTCATTCAAAGCTTTTAATATAACATATCTTCCACCACCCAATAGCCAATAAGCATGGTCAAAGATTTCTGCAAACTCCTTCATCCATTGGGCAACGGAAACACCTTCAGGCGGCAACAGAGGATTAAATCGGAAAGGAACAACTTCTCTGCCAACTGTATAAACTATGATTCGATCTTTAATTTCTGGTAAAGTTAGCAAATCTCGATAGTTTCTCTTAGAAAAATCAAAAACAAGCATAGGTATATTTTGAAAGGCTAGAGATTTGATTAAATAGTGAACGATATTGGTTTTTCCTGAGCCAGAAGATCCAAAAATTCCTACATGAGTTAACAAATCTTTCTTGGAAATGAAAAGAGGGTATAACTCCTTTTTACCATACAAAACTTTTCCCAGCTCTATTCCACCTTTAGATATTTCTTCTTGAGAGGGAGGCTCTAAAAGGGGAGACTCACGCAATTCTTCATCTGAAGCTATAAAAGCCTTTATTCTATCGATAGCTTCCATTATTTTTTGTCTATACTTTTCATTTCCTAGCAAAAAAGCTACTTCAAGTTGAGCAGCCCTATCCTTTCCCAGAAAAGGAGTCAATCTTTTTATTTCTTCTGATATGTTTTCTTCCATCACTCACACCTTCTCAAGTTTGAGAATATGCTTGCTATTTTCATTTCACTTTCGTATTCTTCCATAAGCTCTCTAAGCTGAGCTTTAAGCTCTACCATATCTTTCCAAAAATTTATGTTCTCTTTTCTCCTTTCCATTCTTAATAAAGTGATGTTAAGTTTAAACTCCCTTAGTTCCTCTCTATCAGACACAGACGATAAAACTTTTTCCAGTTCTTCTATATCCTTTTCAATTTCCTGGTTAAATCTTAAGTTCATTTCTTCCCTTATTTTGATAGCCTTTTCCAATTCTTCTATCCTGCTTTTCAGGAATCTTATTCTGTCAAAAATATCTCCTATTACTTCTGTTCCTATTTTCGGCAGTTGCATCCTTTCTGATTGCATATCTTTTATCATTCTTTGGAGAAGCGGAATGCTTATTTTTTGTGGCTTTTGCTTTTCCACTTTTATCTCTTTGATTTTATAATCTTCCTGTTTGTAAATTTTAACGACTTTACTATCCTTTTCTTCCTTTTCCTTATACTGTTCTGGCTTATCTATCTGGTATGGCAATCTGTATTCTTTCATTTTCATGTTGTTACTATTAGATGGTAAAATATTTAAATACAACTGATGACAAGAAAAGACAAAAATTTTGATTTTTCTTTTGGTAAACAAAAGCTTGTAAGAAGTATTTAAGCTTTTCCATACATTTAAATTTCATGGAAAAAGTTTCAGAGGCTTTATACGTTCAACTTTTAGATGTTTCACCATCCTTTCAGGAATTCAACCCTGATCAAATTCTTGCAGCAGCTGGGTTGGGAACGTTCAAGCTTCAAAATGCAGGAGAAATACTTAAGACCATTTCTGAGGAAACTATCGATAGAATTCATAGAGAAGCAACAAGAAGAGGACATGCTTCGATTGCAAGCTTGCCAAGTTTAGACATAATTTATGATGGAAGTAGGGTCTTGGATTATTATCTAACAGCCTTAAAGTTTACTCGTGCCCTAGTTTTAAGTTCAAGGCGAGTGAAATGGAAAAAAGAAGATATACTTATTCCAGATGAAATTTACAATAGCAATTTTAACTTAGATTACGAGAATATGCTAAGCAGACAATTTGATCTTTATACAAGTGCTGTTGAGAAAGGGATTCCACTTGAGCAAGCAAGGAAATGTTTAGGATTTGGTTTAAGGTCTCATGGTTTGCTAAGGATGTCCATAGATACTGCTACAGAACTTGCAAAGATGGAAGAAGATCCTTACATCCCAACAGAAATTTACTACATTGGAAGAATTTTAAGGTCGATTCTAATGGAAAAGGCGAAAAACTTTTTTGAGAACAAATCAAAGTTGAAGGTTAGTACTTTGTATCCTTTTCCAAATTTATTCAACAACCCCTCCTATTCTCCTGACTATTCAAATCTTTTAGAAGAGCCGTCAGTTCTTAATCTTTCAGTAGATGATAGCTTTTGGGAGCTAAAGAAAAGATTAGCTTCTGATGAGAAAGAGAAATATTTTACTAGCTTGTCTGATCTTTCACGCGGAAAAATTTCAATAAGATACTCTAAGCCAATGAGTGTAGCAGTTTTTAACGAGGAGAAGAGACATGGTAGTATTGATATGGAAGTAGAATCAATACATTTAGCAGCAAGAAGATCTTTGGAGGAACTTAAATCTACTGATAAGGTCAAAACTGTTTATATTCCAGAACAGTTTAAGAAAGAAGGGTTGGAAGAAGACTATCTTGGGATTGTTAAAGATTCTCTTTCTCTTTATGAAAGAATGATAGAAGCAGGAATAAATCCAGGAGAAGCTGCTTACGTCATTCCTCAAGGAGTTAAAGTTGTTGTTCTTGGCAACTTAAACGGCTATCATCTCTTTCATCCTTTTGGTTATTTTGGTATAAGGACTTGTAAAACAGCAGAAGAAGAAATGAGAAAATTGACAGAAAAGCTTAAGACTAGAATTGAAGAAAAGGAATCAAGATTTAGAAACCTAATAGGGCCTAAATGTAAGATTGGATATTGCCCAGAAAAGAATTATTGTGAGAAGATATTTGAGTACAATCCGAATTATTCAACAGAAATTCATGGAAAGGTTTATGAGTAGCTATTTCAAACCATGTAAAGGAAATATTAGCTCTTTAACATGCCCAACAGTTTCTTTAACTTTCTCAAATATTTCTTTACTTTCTCTCAGTTCAGGATCAAAAAGTTCCTTATACTTTTTCTGATCTTTTGGTTCAATTTCTGCTACAGTAATGAACATTATTGCCCAACATCTTGCAACATTTCTAACATTATAGCCTCCTCCACCAACAATTAAATATTTTCCTTCACAAATTTCATGAGCCAGCTTATGCATAATTAAGCTAATTTCCTGATATGCTTTGGTTGTAAGTGATAAACCAACTAGTGGGTCTTGATAATGGGAATCAACTCCAAACTGGTTTATCAAAATTTCCGGCTTATATTTTCTGATTAATGGAGGAACTATTTCTTTAAATGCGTAAAGGTATGCTTTATCACCAGTATTTGCAGGTAATGGTACATTTACTGAATAGCCTTTCCCCTCACCTTCACCAATTTCTCTAAAATCTCCTGTTCCAGGATAAAAATAAAATGGCCAAGTTTCATACCTATGAAAAGAAATTTTTAGTATAGGTTCCTTATAGAATATTTCTTGCGTTCCATCTCCATGATGACCGTCTATGTCAACAATTGCTATTCTTTTCAACCCATAGTTTTTCTGGAGATACCTCACTACAATTGCTATATCATTAAACACACAAAATCCAGCAGCGCTGTTTTCTTTTGCATGGTGCAAGCCACCACCAGGATTAAAAGCATGAGACACTTCATTTTTCATTATTAAGTCTACTGCATACAAGGAACCTCCAACAACTGCGCAAGCCCCTTCATATACGCCTTTTGTTGCTGGAGTATCGCCATAATCCAAATAGCCTTTCCCTCTTTCACTCATTTTCTTAACAAATTTTATGTATTCGATAGAATGTACGAGTAAAAGATCCTCTTCTTTTGCAGGCCTAGGCTCGTAAATTTTTGCCTTATCGTCAAAAACTTCTAGTTCTTTCAACAAATCAAGGGTATATTTTTCCCTTATTGGTTTGAAAGGGTGGGAAGGACCAAACTGATATTTCAGATATTCGTCAGTATAAACAAAGGCTGTAATACCAGACATGTTTATCCCAATTTATACCTTTCATAAAGTTCTTTTAAAGGTCTTATCTTACTTACAAATTTTTCTGCATATTTCCAATCGATCCCTTTTGGTCTAGGAGGAGGATCTTTTATTTCTATTATTTTTTCTGGTGTGACAATGTAATTTATAGAAACATCTTTAGGTTCAGAGGGAATTTTTTCATAAATTTGTAAAGGATGGACAATTGCAGCTATAGGAGTACTTTCGTCCACACTCCCTATTTCCCTCAATATTGCAAACTCTAAATCAAAAAATCCTGTACCTTTTCCTATTCGCTCACCTCTTATACTAACTGCAACTGCACCAGTAACCATCAAATCTATTTTTCCAATCTCCTCGTAACTTGTTAACAACCTTTTACCATATTTAGTAACTTCATAGCTAATAACTGCTCTTTCCCAATTCTTAACATCTTTGTCAAGCTTATAAAAACCATCTCTCAGCCTTGGTGTTGCCATTATCAATACTTTTCCATCTTTTAAGCAGTTTAACCTTACTTCATATTGAGCTTGATCAGGCGGAACGAAAACACTCTTAGCTTTCACATAAGCTTCAAGCTTTCTAAGCATTTCAGCAGCTTCTCTCTGTCCTCTGAATTGAGGAATATGTCCAAAAGGATTTTTAGAAACATTCTCTTCGAGCAATCTTCTCCACACTTCTTTTCTTATTTCTCTTTTCTCTTTCATTCAATTCATCTATTCTTTCAATTTCTTTTCTATTTCAGCAATTTTTTCTTCAGTCTTCTTTTTCAATTCTTCATAACTTTCCTTCGAAATTATCCCCTCTCTATACTCTTCTTCAAGAATTGCTAGAATTTTATTCAACTTTTCCTTCTCTTCTCTTAATTTTTGAGCAGAAACAACACCAATTACAGCCCTTTTCAAGACTTCTGGAGGTATGCTTACTTTCATTTCATATTTTCTACCTCTTATTACCAGAATCAAAATCAGAGTTGTACTTCCAATCACAGTCATTAAGATCAATAACAACCACTTTCGTAAAGCTGCAATCAAATCTGCAAGCACAGGCCTTTCAACAGGTTTTGCAATTTGCAACTCATATTCTGCTTTGTCCAAGTATTCTCTAGCCATTTCTGTCATTTCTTTTGCATCATCGTACAACTTTTCGTTTAGATATCTTTCAGCTATCATTAGCTTATCTCTTGCATCGTCTAAAAGTTCCTTAACTTTTGCTGTATCTTTACCCTCTTTTTCTGCTATCAGCATTTTGTTCTCTATTTCTTGCAGTCTTTTCTTAAGGGAAAGTATTTGGTAATATATGAGCTCAGCTCTTGAAGCAAAAACTCTTAGAACAAAGCTTTTCTCATCTCCAGTCTCCAAAGAACTAACGATAATTTTACCATCATAGTTTCCTGATTTTGCATTCATCGGAATTGCAAATCTTATCGAGAAGCTTTGATTTTCTCCAACTTTTAAATCAAAAGATTTAGGTAGTTCAAACCAGCTTGGATCTACTCCTTGAATATTGATGAAAATGTTGCTTAGGTCTACATTACCAGAATTCTTCACAGTTACTAGTAAGAATCCTATCCACCCTCTTTCTATCTCAAGCTCTTTTGTCCAATCAACTATTTCAAGCTTTGGCAATGGTTGGACTATTATTTGGGGATAAGTTGGCGGAACGTATGGAAGTGTGGTGGTTGTAGTTGTTGGCAAGAAAGTTGTAAAAGTAGCGTATGCACCAGCTTTTTCAGTTCCAGAATAGTAAACCAAAAAAGTTATTTTCACATCACCAACATAACTTGTGCTTGGATATACTACATGCTGCTTTACAGAATTTGCAGGAATAAAAATTGTGTCTGCTCCTGATGCTAGAGTTTCGCCTGTATCTATTCTGCTTAATTTCCATTCAACACTCACATCCTGCCCAGCATTACCCTTGTTTTCTATTTCTACAGCTACAGCTAAGTCTGGTACTGTATAGTCTAAGACAGTTATGCTTTTCACGTCAAATGGTCCACCAATTAAACGTGTAAAAACTTCTTTTGTTATTGTGTTTGGTACCTTTTTAGCAGTAACAACCCACTTCCAATTGCCTTGGGTTGAAGAGGAAGAGGTAGTATAACTTCTGAAATAAAGACCTGTGCTTATCTTGCTCATTGAAACATTATCCAAAATCAAATTTCCAAGAGGGTCGAACAAGCTTGCTTTTATTTCATCCGCATCTATATTTTTCACGCTATCTGTTGTAGTTGCGGAAACTAGCAATTCTTTTCCAACTTCTACTTCAGAAGGTGCTTCTAAGCTAAGCATGAAGAAAGGTATTTCTGGTCTTTCATAAACTGAAAAGCTTGAGGTGTCTAGCCTGCTTACATAAACATTAACTAAAGGATCTAGATAAGTTGTGTTAGAAGTTAAAGTATAGCTTCCTATAGGATCTGAATTTGCTAGAGTAAAAGTTGGCATTGGCTCTAAACTACCATTCAAAGTAATTCCTGTGTATTCCCAAATCAAGCTATTGCTAGGATTTTTTATTTGAAGCTTTACACTTGCATTTTCAAGCAAATTCCCTTTTTCATCCTTCAACAAATACTCTATTCTTCCGCTATCACCCTGATAATAGTAGCTTTGTTGTGTTCTCAAGCTTACATTTAGCTTAACATAAACTTTTAATGTTGTGTTACTCCATCCTATTCTACCACTATTATCGCTAGAATAAACAGTAATGAGATATATTCCTCTTTGGGAAGTGTTTGTATAGTTTAAAGTCCATAAGTTTGGGGCTATGTTTTGCATTTCAATTTGCTCCAAATTTCCATTAGGCTGAGTAATGTTAGCTCTTGTCCAGTTTATACCAGTTCCAGACTGGTCTTGAACAGAAGCGTTTATTTGAACCCAACTACTAACCTCTATCGCATTAGAAGATAAGTTTATGTTTATTATTGGCGGGCCAGGTCTAAGAACAAATCTATCTATCCAAAGAGTGGAGTTTGGATTGTAGTAAAGCTTGGAAGAATTCATCCTAACAGAATAGTTTCCTAAAGGTTTTTCTGTAGAATTCCAAGTGCAATTGTACCAGCCATTGCCTTCGTCCAAAGCATCGCATGTATATTCTTGAGTTCCGTTTGAAAGAACAAAAGTTACAGTTGCTCCACTTATCAAGTTGAAGCTTTCATCAGTAACATTTCCCCTTAACAAAACAATTTCTCCTCTGTCTATCAATGAACCGTTTAAAGGAAGTTGGAGCTGATTCTTCAAGCTTTGCATGCTAACATTTCCCTGAATTATTGCAAGTGCAGGAGTAGTATAATTTGCTACAGGATAAAACTTAATCCAGTCTATTGCAGTTCCATAAATTCCATAGCTGTCAGAAGATCCGTAAGAAGGATAAGATCCTGAGCTATCAGAAGTAAACCTTCCTACAATTTTGCTTCCAAGAAACTGGGCAGTTTCAGAGCCTGTTCCAGAATTTCTTCTTACTTGAGCTCCATTCACATAAAGATAAGCAAAATCGTAGTTTGGTTCAGTAGACCATTTCCAATAAATTTCAATCATTTGAGCCCATGATCTGTTCCACTCATAACCTATGCCTGGTGAAGAGCTCTGATTAGACCAAACATTCATGTTGTTTATGTATCCACTTCTCCAGTAAGGTTTTTCACTTATAATTTTTCCTTCAGGCTTTGCTCCATTCTCCAAGACATCAAAGTATATCCAAAAAGTTCTGTTTGTGTTAGTTACTGTTCCATTTGCTATCCAACTTATGTTCCCTTTTGTCAAAGTTTCATTTTCCCAATCATAGGGATGTTCATAAGACCCTTCTACAACTCTTATAGAATTAGGATCAAAACTGCCAGAAACACTAATACTTTCTAACAAGGAAGTAAAGTTTACATTTATTTTTACGCTTGCATTTTCTACAGGTGAAGAAGAGCTTATGTTAACAGGAAACCTAAAGTGCCAGCTTGCATTCCACCATTCTTCTGCTTCAGCACTTGATAACAAAAAAAGAAGCGAAAATACTATCAACAAGATTTTCCTCATACTAATATTTTTGTCTTTCTTAAAAGATGAATTACAAGTTTGTTTCTAACTCACCAATTCTTTTCCTCAGTTCTTCTACTTTTTCGTCAAACGGCATTTTCATTTTTTCACTAATTCTTTTTTCCAGTTCTCCTGCTCTTATAGTCAAACTTGTAACTCTCTTATCTAGAAGTTTTATAGCATTAGTTTGGGAGGCCAAAGCTTCTTCCAACTTACTAACCTGCTCTAAAAGCTCTTCTAAAACTTTACTGCTTTCCTCAGGAGTTTCTGCTACAAACTTTTCAAACTTTTCTATTTCTTTTCTTATCTTTTCTATTTCCTTTTCATTTTTCTCCTTAACTTCTTGATAAGTCTTTTCTGATATAATTCCGCTCCTATATTGCTCTTCAACCTTTGCTAAAAATTCTTCAATTTCTCTCAACCTTTTCCTAAGTTTTAAGGCTTTTGGAGCTGATTTTTGAACAATCTTAACTTCAGCTTTTCTTTCTTCCAACTTCTTAATTTCCTCCTCCAAGCTAGCTATCTTCTTTTCGTTTAAGCTAATACTAGCCAAAGCTTCTTCCAATCTTTCTCTCATAAATTCTAGCCATTCACCAACATTCTTTGGTTCTTCTTCACTCTTCAGTCTTTCCATTTCTCTCTCTAGCTTCTCAAGCAAAAGTTTGTTCTTTTCAACAATTTCCTTGTAAGAACTTTCTGATATAACTCCTTTTTTATATTGTTGCTCTATGCTATTAAGCAAGTTCAAAATTTCTTTCTGCTTTTCTTCTATTTCGGCCATCTTCTCTTCCTTTTTTGGTCCAATCCTCAACTCCTCTTCTACTGCCTTCTTAAGATCCTCCTTAGTTACACAAGCTTCAATTCTTATCTTATTTTCATCAACGCTTCTTACAAGTTCCTTTGTTAATTCTTCAATCTTTTCTACTTTTTCTCTAATTTCATTCAATTCTTTTAACCTTCTCTCACTTTCTAAATAAAATCTTTCTACCTTTGCAGCATCCTTTTCTACGGAAGACTTCAAATCTTCTATTTTTTTGCTCTTTTCTTCTATTGCATCCAGCATACTTTTCAAGTTTTCTACACTTTTTATTCCTTCTATTATTTTTTCTATTCTAGAAATTCTTTGGTTCAAGTCTTTCGAAGCTTCAGAAAACTTTTCTATTTTCGCATTTATTTCTTCCAACTCCTTTTCTTTTTCTTCCAAAATCTTCTTAATTCTTTCAGGTCTTATATCCTTTACAGCTTCTTCCAACTTTTCAACTTTTGCTTCCATTTCTTTTATGCTTGCATCTCTTTGAAAGTATAAGGACCTTACTTCTCCTACAGATTCAGCAAGTTCCTTTATTCTTTCATCAGCTTCAAACTTTACTGCTTTTAAAGTATCTACTATTGCTTTAAGCTTTTCAACTTCTACTAAAACATTTCTTACATCAATCTCTTCTTTTGCAGGTTTTTCTTCTACCTCTTCTTTAATTATTCCTTCCTCTTTCAAAATTTCTCCAACAGGCTTTTCTTTAGCCATTATTTACCCCTCTTTATCCTTGCTTTAAGCGATTCTATATAAGTTTCAGCCATTCTAAATTGGGCTTGCTTAACTTTTTCTTTTGCAAGCCTTAGCTCAAGCTCTATATCATAAGTATCTATTCCTCTCTTCTTCATGCTTTCTATCACTTTCTCTATTTCAGCAATCTCTTCCTGATACTTTCTGTAAAGTGCAAGCTCTCTTTCTGGAATTCTTGAAGTATCGTGCAACAAAGGCCTAAACTCGATGAACCATGGCTTACCTTCATTGTATTCAGGATTCTGTACCATACCAGTACCTATATTTAATTTTGGTAGTGTTGCAGCATATTCACTTCCATAACTTTTCTTCACTCTATCAATATCTCCACTATACTTTGTTCTCATTTGGCATTCGCTTGCTATAACAGCTCTTATTGCTCCTTTGAAATCGCTCAAAACTTGCGATATCATTACTAGGCCAATTCCCCACTTTCTGAACTCTCTTACTCCTCTTTCTAAAGCTAAATATCCTTTCCTTCCTCCATACTTTGGCAATAACCTATGAACTTCGTCATAAACTATAAGCAGCCTAAGCTTCTTAGACTCTTCCCAAGGAACGCTAAATATTGCATCAATAGTTCTTGAAACAAAATCGTCTAGCTGGCTTGGAGTTAGCTTTGTTAAGCAGAAAACAGTTATTTCTCCCTTGTTTAAACACTTCTCTACTTCTATCTTCATATTTGGATCTACAACATCAATTATATTTGCTCTAAATGCCATCGCATCTTCTCTTCTAAGACCAAACTTTGGATAAAGGCTTAACATGTGCTCATCTCTAGAAGGTCTGACAAAGCCAGTCCATTGAGCAGTTGGGTCAAATACTATAACAGGAATTCCTTTCTTCAAAGCTTCTTCTGCTAGAATCATTGCAGCAACAGTCTTACCAGAACCAGTACCTCCTGCTATTATCATGTGTTGAGTAAGCTTGTCCAAGTCCCAGTAAGCATCTATGTTAGTTTCAGCTATCTTTCCTATCTTCACACCTTTTGGTAGCTTTCTAAAGTCTAGTGGGAACACATATTTCTTCCTTGTAATTTGGGCAATCTTCCATGCTATATACTTTCTTACTCCAATTATGCTAACAGCTATAACAGCTATAACAACATAGGTTCTCCAATCTGCAAACAAGTTTCTAAGAACTACTACTATAGGTGGCTCTTTGAACACTTCAAAGCTAACTACTGATGTTGCTGTCTTGTTATCATAATAAGCAAAAGCTTCTACTAGATACCTTCCTTCTTCCAAGTCAGAAGGAAGCTTTATAGATTTCGTATACTCAAGCCTCCTATCAACTGCTACTGTATCACTAGTTGTCAAAATCTTTTCCATAATTTCAGCTTTTTGTACAGTATAGTTTATAGTTACGTCAACAGTTCCAACTTCTCCAAAAGTGAAAACAGTTACTCTTAACGTTAAAGTTTCACCCGCTCTTAACTTTGGAGTTAAAACATCCATTGTTATGTCCAAAAGTGGTGAAGGCTTAGCTTCAACTCTCATAGTTACGGGTATTTTGCTTGTTGCATTATCTGCTCTAACAACAATTTCTCCTACATAGTTTCCTAATGGTGTAGAAGAAAGAGCAAAGAATTTTATCAGCACATATTCAGTTGCACCTTTTTCTATTTCTAATGAAGTTTTTTCAAATTGGGTAAATTCCCAGATTCTACCTTCTACCGACAAGTTTGCTGTTACTTTTTTGTCAAGGTTGTTTGTTATTCCAAGAGATACTATTCTGTATTCACCAGGAGCTAAAGTTACTTCTATTGCTTCTGTTGAAAACTGAATCGGCTTTTGGACTATAGGACAGTCTTGCGGACAATTTTGCCAGTTCTCTCCTGTTTCACAAATACCGTTTCCACAAACAGGCAAAGTTATGTTTGGTCCAGGTCCTGCTCCACCACCTCCTCCACCTGCAGGCAATGTTGTTGTAGTAGGAACAACTTCCTGATATTCTCCAACAAAGTATGCAGATAAGCTTGTTGTAGTTGTTGAAGCTCTATGAGCAATTTTATCTAGTGTTGTAGGTAGTGCAACCCAACTTGAATTGCAGTTCCAACTTACAAAGTCCCAGTTTTCACATTTGAAGATCCTTATATCATCTTCTACGTTTACATTACCAATGTAATCTGAATAATCTAAGGTTATTGTGACATTAGTAAAGTTGAAGCTCATGTTTAGTGCAATGCCACGAAGCTTTGTTTTTGCATTTGGTATGTTTACTGCTTGTGCAGTTAAATTTCCTATCAAAATGTTCTGCTGTATATCATGCCTTGTTTCCAAACCAGCAAATTCCAGTTTATCCTTGAAGAAAGTTATTACAGCATCGTAGCTTCTGTTATGCAAAGTTTGGTTAAAGATACCAGTAGTTTCATTAGAGCTGAAGTTGTGTATAAGATAATAACTTATTTTAGGCTTATTGTTTCTGTAAAACTGGAAGTAAGTTTTTACAGGATTTCCAAGCTGATCTTTAGTAGTTCCATTAAACATGATTTCTGTGTATACTTCGAACCAACCTTCTGTTGTGTTTGTGTTACCTTTCTCATCTTGAGCATATATCTTGAAGTCATAATCTCCTAGTTCTTGAGTGTTTGTGAACTCGTATTGATAATGTACTAAGCTCGTATTAGTCATCGTAAAGTTTACTTTAAAGCCGCTTGGGAAAGTTACTTCTGCCTTAGCTTGGGTTGTTGCTACATTGTCTGGTATATCTGCTTGGATAAGTACAGTACCACCCTGCTTTACAGAATTTGCAGAAACGTTTGAAAAGCTTGGTGGTGTAACATCTGTATAATAAACAGCATTTGGCTCAGAGTCAGAAGCAACAGCATTGTAGTTCGTATAGTTTCCGTAAACAGCTAAAGCATAACTTCTTCCATCTGGTAAGGAAGGAGCAGTACAATTTATTAGCCAGCTATTTGTCACAAAGCTATAACTTGTTACCGGACATTCTGCTTGACCAACATAAACTTTCCAGGTCATGTTTTCTGTTATTATTCCTTCATAAGTTGCGTTTGCTCTGATTTGAATTGTATCACCAGCCTTAACCTCAACAGGATAGCTTTGGTTTGGTGAGATAAGGTCAATTCTCAGCTTTATCACAGTTAAGTAAACAGTTGTATTCATTTGTACAGGTTGAGCAGAAGAGTTTGTAATGCTTATGTTTGCATAGAAGCTTCCGTCCGCATCACTAGTATTGTACTTAACTTCTATGTAACCTTTAGAAAGACTGTTTACTAAAAGCTGAGTTGTGTTCAGCAGCAAAAAGTCTGACGCATTCCCTTCTTTTGTCACGTTGAAAAGGATTGGTATGTTCCCTAAGTTGCTCACTTCTATGTTTCCGATCAAACCAAGCGATTCAGTACCAGCTGTTGTAGAAAAGCTTTCAGGAGTTCTGTTCCATCTCCAGTCTTGAGCAACATTTACAGTCAAGTTTATTTTATCCCAAGTGTTGTTTCCAGAAGCGTTGAACATAAGCTGATAGCTTCCTGGTTGATAGCCGCTTGGAACTGATAAGTTTATCAAAACAAGCTGAGTAGCTAAAGGCTGTAGAGAAGCTAGAGAAGAAGGTGTGATATTTACATTGAAATCTGTGCATTGTTGACCTATGCAAACAATTTGTATGTTTGTCACGTTGTCATTTCCTGTAGAGTTTAGAGTGAAATTTGCAGAAGCATTCTGTCCAGGCGCAACATTCACGCTTAAAGATTGTTCTACTATGTCTAGCTTAGGATTGCTCGTAACGTTTATGCTTATTGTTTGCTGAACTTGTCCTAGGCTATTACTTGGATTTGTCCACTTTGCTATTAATGTTGCTGTATACAAGCCTGGTGAAGTTCCTGCAGGAATGTTTATTGTAATTAAGTTTGATTTCCATGTACCTTCTGTTATGTTTTGATAATCTACTTTAGCTGGACTTGTAGACCATCCAGAAGGTAAGCTAGCAGTCAAGTTTACCCAATAAGCTCCTCCTTGTCCTGTGTTATTAAGCGTAATATTTACAGGCAAGCTAGCTCCTTGGTCTTGAGTTATTCCTTCTATTTTTGCTTGAGTGGTGTTTAGTACCATGCTTAAAGTAGTTTCAGCTATTGAAGTGAAGTTGAATAGCTGGCTGAAATTAACTGCTCCTACTGGAGTTTGGGTATCGTTTGCATATATCCTTACATAATAAATTCCAGCTTTGGTTGGTGTATAAGTTTCTAACAAGCTATAGCTCTTAATTCCAGGTAATAAATCTCTTGTTATTAGTTCAGTTGTTCCATCGGGCGTAGTTATATTTATCCAAACCATATCTATCTCTATATTGTCGCTTATGTTTGCTGAAATTGTAACTTTCTCGTAATTTTGATCTACTATGCTTGGAGTAACAGATGGATTTTCTATGCTTGGTGGTAAGTCTGTAACTTCCATGCCAATAATTGCTTCATAAGTAGGAGGTTGTGAGGTTGTATTGGAGAATGTAAGGATAAGCGTGTAGTTTCCACCAGGTGTATTAGAGGAATCATAAGTGCATGTTACATTTACAGAACTTGCTTTTGGAACAAAGACGCTTGCTGGGCAATTAGTCATAGCTTTAGCAGGATCATCGCCACCTTCTGTTATAACATAAGTTTTGTTTACGTTTCCTATGTTTGTAACAGTTATGTTAAAGCTTCCTGTGGTGTTTGTAGGAATGGTAAAGTTCTGTAAAGCTGGGGAAATAGACCAGCTAGTGTTTTCTGGTACAGTTATATTAAGAACTAAATAGTCCCAACAGTTTGTAGCAGGATTACAAAAGCTATAAGAGTTGGTAGCATTTGATGTTATGTTTGTAAAGTAATTTCCAGGATCTTGACCAAATGGAACGCTAACAGTAACAATTACTGTTTCGTTTGAATTTTTAGATACATAGGATTTACCCATGTAAATTGTAAGCCATGAGCCAGGAAGGTTACCGCCAGAATTAAAGTTACTTATTCCTTCAAGTATGTAGTTACCATAATTCTGTATCAAATAGTTGAAGCTTTTCTGAGTTCCATGCTGTATGCTATCTTCTATGCTTTCTTTATCCAGCAGTAACCATGGATTAGGTTTTATGTATATCCTTGTTATATTTGTTATGTTTGCAATGCTACCATTTGGATTTTGCCAGCTTGCATTAACATAGACGTAATACCATGCTCCTCCTTCTGCATCGACAGTAACAGTTATGTTAAAGCTTCTTGTACAATTCTCGCCAACCGAAAGGTTGCCACATTGCTCAAAGGTTGAGTTGGAATAGATGCCTAAACCACCAGAAATGCTTAAAGACAAGTTCACAAACCTCATTGTACCGTTGTTGACAAAATTAGATGAACCAATGTTCTTAAGAGTGACGTTCAAGGCAAAAGTGTAGTTTCTATCACGTGTTATATTAATAGTCTCAGTTTGTTGTGGAATCTGTTCTAATGCACCAGTAGCTGCTCCTATAACATTAAAGCTTCCTGCAAAAGTAGAATTAATGTTTCCAGAAGTGTCGTTTGCATAGACAGTAACACTATACGTTCCTCCTATGGTTGGGGTGTAAGTTACTCTATAAGTATTACCTCCGATATTACTCATTTCTTTAATTGTATATCCGCCTGTAGGCAGGCTTATGTTAGCCCATACTTTGCTTATGGCAATGTTGTCAGACGCATCAGCAGAAATGTTCAAGCTTTCATAGTTTGCTTCAAGTAATGTTTTGCTTAGCGAAGCATTTTCTACTAAAGGTGGAATTGTATCTGCTACAGTCAGCTTGAAAGTTACGTTAAGCTGAACAGGCTGAGCAGAAGAATTTGTTATTGAAACGTTAGCTTCATAGTATCCTGGTTGCTGATTAGCAGGGACTGAATAGTTTACGGTTAAGTTTGCTGAGCTGCCAAATGGAACTGTTATGCTATTAGGAATTATTAAGAGCGAGGAAGCATTTCCTGATTTAGCAAGAGCAAAAGTTATGTTTACGTTTCCTTCATTCGTTACTGTAACGTTTGTCAAGAAGCCTGAAGTAGAAGTATAAAGCGTAGAAGAAAATTCTTCAGGAGCTCTTTTCCAAGACCAGTCTTGAGTAACATTAATAGTTATGTTCAAAAACTTCCAACAGTTTTCTTCTGGTTGACAGTATTGAATTGAATTTGTTGCATTAACTACAAACTGGGAAGTGTAAATTCCTGCAGGTTGTCCGGCTGGTATTGTTACGTTTATGTAGATAAGTTTAGATTCTCCTGCTGAAAGACTTGGCAAATAGTTTATGTAAGTACCGGTCCAGAATTCTATCCAATCTTGAGAAAGGTTGCCTGTCGTTTTATTGAAGTATATCTCACTAAGCTCATAATTGCCTGTGGAATTGACATAAAAGCTTCCTATCATTTGCTCGGTAGAGTGATTTTGCTCAGCATAGAAGTCGTTCTGGCTTATATTTAATATTGGGTTTTCTTGAATTGTAACTGTGGTGTTGTTTGTTACTGCTGGTGTAGTATCATCTGGATTTACCCACTTACCTTCTCCTGTTATGTTGTAAACTCCTGGTTTCTGTGCTACTGCTATTGATATGTTCCATCTAGCTGTATAGTTGCTTGCCTTTGGTACGGTCAAGTGCTCATAGCTTGTAAGATTTGTTGCAGCCCAACCTGTTGGTAGTAAGTCTGAGAGAATGCTAATCTTTGTATCTCTCATCGTAGCATTTCCTGTATTGTAAAGAGTCAAGTTCAAGATAAAACTAGCTCCTTCATACTGAGAAGTCCTTAATGCTATGCTTGCTGGATTATTTTCTAAGTAGCCTGTAGTTTGATTGTAAGCTATGAAGTAACCTATGTAGCTTGAATTCAAATTGCCAGAAGTATCGTTTGCATATATGGTAACGTTATGTCTTCCTCCTTGTGATTTTGCAGGCGTATAGTTTGCTTCATATCTTCCATTCTGAGAATTTCCTGCTATAAGCGTCATCAAAACAACATCATTCCCACCATTTGGCAAGCTTATGTTAGCCCAAACTTTATCTACGCTTATGTCATCTGTAACGTTTATTCTTAAGGTAACATTTTCATAGTAAGCCTCAAGTTCTGTTGGAGAAATGTATGAATCTGTAAAAGAAGGTTTGAGAACATCTTGTAGAGTTAAAGTAGCTGTAGATTCTTTTATGCTTACATTGTAGTACTGTGTAGAGTTATCAGTTATGTTACATTTCCATACATAGCTTCCCAATTGTTCAGGAGTAGTATCCCATTGCAGGCTTGTTGTTCCATCGCTACTTGTTAAATTGCTTCCAAAGAAGTTTCCATTCTTATAGAATTTCACCTGGTAATTTGATATATTAGCTGAACTGTTTGCATCGCTAACTTTACAAACTAGAGTAAGTACTTGTGCATGATCGTAAGTTCCGCTTGCAGGCGAAATCCAACTTACATTACTCCAACCCCAAATTTCTATGTAGCTTATGTTGAAAGCTGAATGATAATAAGTCTTGTTAACAGTAGCATTAACAAAGAATTTACCTCTTGTATGATCCGCTGGTATCGTCCAAGTTGTGTTCACATTTATACCAAGATATTCTGTGTTGTTTAAAGTCCAGTTGACTGTTGGGTTATCTATAGCTTGCAAGCATTCATCTTTTACTGTAGAGTTTAGCCATAATGTGTCAGTCTTATGCCACACAGAATTGTTTTCTGGTGAATCGATGCTTATATTTAAGAAGCCTAACAAAGTTGTAGTTGTATAGCTATTGTTAACTTTTGGATCATAAAACAGAGAAGCGTTTGAACCTATAGTCGAGTTAATTGTGTGTAAGCCTGCAAAATCTCTTGCTGGGTTTGCACAACCAGTAGACCAAGTAAAATTACATATACCACTTACATTAGTCAAAGAGCTTCCTAGATAATTTCCATCAAGCCACCAGCTACAGTTATAATTAGCTAGAGCAGAGCTGTTGTAGTAATCAGTAACGTTTGCATAATAAGTTATGCTTACTCCTCTATCGAAAGTTTCGTCTAAAGGTGAGTAAAGTGTGATATTAGCTTTACTCCATATTTCCATCCCAGTAGTGATGAAATTAGAATC
>Ga0272445_1000072_pt1 | contig 98673 bp, 97 predicted proteins | sample YNPCB0031_FD_194404 | JGI IMG/M metagenome (GOLD analysis project Ga0272445, IMG submission 194404) | Hot spring sediment microbial communities from Yellowstone National Park, WY, United States - YNP-CB-003-1 | ecosystem: Environmental > Aquatic > Thermal springs > Hot (42-90C) > Sediment...
TAAGCGAAGCGGTCTCATTAAGGGGCATATTTTCCATAACTCGAGATAACTTTTATGGTTTTCCTATGGAGGGGGAAGGGCTCTTTAGATTTTACTACTTTATGCCATCCTTTTACACCTTAGTTTCACTTCCACAGAGGGCATACTTTGGGGGATTTGAGGTGGTAAGGAGAACTTCAAAGTATTCAGCCTTTGCTCAGGTAATTTATAGGAAATACTTAAGGCTTTATCAAGATTTTAGGGATACGACGGGAAGATCCTATTCTATAAACTTGGGATACAACGGTAGGATATTCGGATCCTCCCTTTCTTTATGGTATTCTTACACTAAGAGGGAGCCTAAAACCATTACCGACGCCCCCCATGCCTTAGGTATATCCCAATCCTTCAACCTTGGGGGTAAGAACTTTGGCTATTCCTTTGGTTATCATACGGGTTATCCTTCGGAAAATGGAAGGTATCCCGATTACCACAGGCTTGACATATTTGTAAGCGGAAACCTGAACATTTATAGGTTTAGGGGATCTTGGAATTTCACGATTATAAACGTTTATAATCGCAAGAACGTATTCCTTGTTTATTACGACCAGCAGGAGGGGAGATACAGGACGGTTCCCCAGCTTCCCTTTGCCCCAACCTTAAACTTATCCCTTGAATTCTGATGAAGTTTTTTTCGGAGATTTTGGGGGATTTCGTTGATCTTCCCGAAGAACCAAGGAGGATCGTTTCCTTAGCTCCCGACATAACGGATGCCCTATTTAGGTTGAACCTTGATGATAGGGTAATTGGGGTAAGCCTTTACTGCAACAGACCAAAGGGGAAGACCTCAAAGCTTCCGAGGGTGGGAGCTTATCTAAACGTCCTATGGGATAAATTGAAGGAATTGGAACCGGATATTGTTTTCTTAACTACTGGGGCTCAGAGAAAAACCGCCCTTGAAGTTTTGAACAGGGGGTTTCCCGCGGTGGCTTTACCATTACCGAATTCCGTTTTTGGAATTTTGGAGAATTTTAGGAAGGTTGGGGTAATAACGGGAAGGCTTGCAATTGCGGAAAATCTCGCTATGGATCTCCTCGGGGTTTTAAACTCCTTAAAGGAAAGGGAGATAAAGGCGAGGGTTTATTACGAGATAGATTTGGGAGGGGAGATAACCGCGGGGGGACCAAGCTATATAACCAACGCTTTAAGGATCTTGGGTCTTGAAAACATTTATTCTTTCAAGACGGAATCCTATTTCAAACCCGATGATATGGAAACCAAATCCTTAAAGCCTGACCTGATAATCTACGAACCCAAACCCGAAAGGAGATATAAGGCGGAAGATATAGAAAGGTCCTTAAGGGAGAGGTTTGGGGATATACCGATTATTATTACCGAACCGGACTTTTTGGCCCATTATGGTCCATCTTTGATAGATGAAGTTCTTCCCGATCTCAAGAGAAAGTTAGAGAAGTTTTTCCAAAGGTAATCTTCCAGGATCTTTTCGGGTAAAAGCCTTACCAGATTTTTAATTTCCTTCGGTTCCTCCAAACATTTTATAAGGTTATCCCTTCCAAGGCCGAAGAAATCGGAACCCGAAACTACGTTACCAAACATTCCAACCAGCTCCTCCACTTTCTCCGCCACATCAAATATATTCGCATCCTTTTCAAAAAATAACTTCCCATAACCCAAACCTATAATCCCACCCCTTTTAACTATCTCCTCCGCAAGTTCATAGTCCAAGTTCCTCATATTTTTGGGTTCTTTTAAAACCCCCCCGTGCGAATAAATTGCACCTTCAACGAGATCAATAGTTTGAATAATAGCCTTATAAGACGAATGGGCCAAGTCTATCAAAGCCCCCTTTTCCCTTGCCCAGCTTATAAACTCAAAACCGAATTCGGTTAAACCCTTGCCATCCTCACACGATCCGGAAACTGCCGAGGGTATATTCCAAGTAAGGGAAAATAGCCTAACGCCTTCCCCATAGAGCCTTTCGTAAAGTTTTATATCGGAAAAGTAGCAACCCTCAAGCCCAATTATCACATTCAAAACGTTCTCATCAAGATCTTGAAAGTTCTCAAGGAGCTTACAGTTTTCCCCCAAATTTTCTTTATATTTTCTTACCCCCTCCAAAACCTCGTCAAATTCCCAAATTCTCCCGTTGGATATTGGAAAAACCACCGCGACCACGAGCCTATAATTGTGGGCAAAAAGTTCATTGAAAACTCCCTTTATATCCCTCCCGGAAATTAGGGTGTCCTGATGGAGATCCGCTATTTTCAAGGTTTTGGTTTCAAAAAGAGGCTATCCGGGATGTTCAAATTGGTTCTTATGTTGCTAAATTTTATCTCTATCCAGTCGGAGAAGTTATAGATTTTCAGGGATCGTGGTAGGTAGTCTTTACCTATAAAAACCACCATAGAATCAAAACCCACCGCCTCCGGAGAAGTTAAAAGGAGCTTCCACCCGCCCCTAACCTTGATCTCCTTCACATTAAAACCAGAATAGTCCCCTTTCAAAAGTTCGGATAGGTTGTAAGGGATGGATTGGCTCATCACCTCACCCTTATAGAAGATCCAGCTTGAATCCGCATTGGCAACAACTATATACCTTTCTGGCTCCTTTAGATCCCACCTAAAAAATGATGGCTTCTTAACAAAAACCTCACCCCTGTAAATTGTCTTTTTACCCTGAACGTAAGCTACCTGTTCAACGTCCGCCATAAAGGAGTTTATCCCCGCCATTTTTACACTTATGCTGTCCAAAACGCTTGAAAAGATAAACCAAGCCATTTCGAGTATTTTAAACATGAATTAGGGAGGGAAAAACATATCCCCTGAGGCTGTGATAAAAATCCCTTATTGGGACGTCCCCCCAGCCTCTAAAGGAGCTAACCGCTTCCTCATCCTATCCCACGCCCCTTCCACCAATATAGGCTTCAGAGGAGAAAGGTCTCTTGGCAAGACCCTTCCAAGGATAGGGAAGAGGAGGGCTACCTTCAAGACTTGCCAAGCTACTTGAGAGACCTTTTTAGTCTCTCCCTGCTCGGGATTCCTTCCCTCGGCTCCCTTGCAGGAGCTTGGCTCACCCTGAAGGCTTTGTAGAAAATTGATTAACAGCTTCTTTGCTTTCTCTACATTCTTTAGTTCGCTTTTTAATGCGTTTCTCGTGTATTCGTTACTTTCCTTCTCTATAAGCTCCATAAGTTCCTTTTCCCTCTCTTCATACCTTTTCAAAGCAAACTCCAAATATGCCTTGTCCTTTAGTAGTTTTTCGTAATTCTCGGGTGTGTCCTCTTTAAATCCCAATGCCCTTCTTCCTACTACATATGCCCCCGCTATGTCTTTGTCTATGTTTAACTGCGGTGCATATTTTAGCATGCCAATAATTGATGTGTAAGCAGGATTAACTTCTATTACCTCCACCCCCTTTAACATTGCTACTCTTTTAATCCTCTGCAAAAACTTTTTGGCGTTCCAGTGGTGAAGTCTTTTTCTTAACTCAGCTTTCTCGTCTCCCCTCTTTCCCTTTTTAAGATTTTTCAAGTTCTCCACCGCTATTGCTTTATCTTTTCGAATGGCTAAATCCACTATCTGATGGGCTAATATCCACTCTTGATGGTCTTTGCTGTTTTGGTAAAGCCCTAAAAGATTATGAAGGCTAATAGTCTGATAGCTTACTAATTCTCCAGTTTTTGATACTTCCGCTATGGCTAAGTGTATGGGCGATGCATTAGTGTCTATGGCTATTACTCCGTTCTCTTTGGTGTATCTAACTTCAGGTGTTGGAAGTTCAAAGGATACACTTCCATAAACTTCTCCATCTCTTAGCTTTAACTCCACTGTGTAGGAAAAGTAGCTTTGGGTTTGCCAACTTTCTAAAATCATAGTCATAAAAGTGAGCCACTTGTCCTTGCTGTTGCTTGGTTCTCTTAAAACTTTGGCGTAGATAAACTCTTTGTTTCCTGTGGAAATTCTCAGGTGTAGCTGTCCGTTTATGTTTTCAAACCTTGTCAATCTGTTTCCTTTGTCTGATTTTGACCCAACGCTTATAAGTGTTCCCTGTCTTTGTTCTCTCCATTGCTTTTTAAGTCTTTCTCTTACTTTCCCTGCAAGGTGATTTTTACAAAGTTTTTCAAAAAGTCTTTTTCCTCCAAATACCACAGGTTTATCTGTGGGATATTGTTTAGCTTTGTAAATGGCTGAGTCAATATATTTGGTTGGCAACTCAGGAAATAGCTGTCTTAGTCTTTGGTATATTTGGGCATAAGGGTTTTTTGTTTTCTCTTTTTCCAAATCTCTTAGCATATTGTATGTCACTCGGATGGCGGAGGATTGCTTACGCATCAGCTTTATTAGTTTTCCTTTCTCTTCCTTCTTCATTTCAAGCTTGAACTGTAGGCTAACAAACATCAAGCTTAAATTTTAGAGGAAAAACTCTTGTGTGTCAATGTGTGTGTATTTTTAGAACAGCCTCCATATCCCCTTGACATCAAAAAATAGAAACCTTAAAATACTCATACTATGAAAAAGTTAGTTTTGGCTTTAGCAATAGCGGTGATAGGGGCAGGCATCGTGGTGCCCATAATAAGGAGAGCTCGCAAAGCGTCCCAAAGAAATGTAGGTGAGATGTGAATCTTAGGATAAACCTACCAATATTGGGGCTGATCATACACGCGAGCGCAAGCGCTGCGGTATCACCATGGTACGGGTTTTACGGTGGCACATCGAGGGATGGGGCATACTCACTACAGCAAACCGCGGATAGGGGGCTAATAATATTCGGATACACCTATTCGTTTGGTGTAGGCTCGGCCGATGCTATGCTTATAAGAACGGATTCCCTCGGAAACCACGTATGGGTTAAAACTTTCGGTGGTCCAAATCCGGATTTTGGGAAATACGTCCGTCAGGTATCAGGTGGGGGTTATGTTATACTCGGCGAGACCTTTCTATCGGGAAACTTTGACCTGTTTTTGGCGAGGACGGATACGGGTGGAAACATTATATGGGCTAAAACCTTCGGGGGATCAAACAACGAGTATGCTTCCTCGGTTCAGCAAACGGGCAGTGGGGGTTTTGTGGTGATTTCAAATACACAGTCCTTTGGTGCGGGTCAGACGGACGTGCTCCTCATCAAAACCGACGGAAACGGAAACTTACAGTGGGCTAAAACTTACGGGGGAACCCTTGATGATAGCGCGCGTGCAATAGTGCAAACCTCGGATGGGGGATATATAATAACGGGTACCACGAATTCATTTGGAACCGGTACTTACGACATCTTCCTCATCAAAACCGACAGCTCGGGAAACCTCCTATGGGCAAGGGTGTACGATGGTCCCGCCGATGACGTTGCATCCTCAGTAATTGAGACGATGGGCAAGGATATAGTTGTGGCGGGTCATAGCAGATCTTTTGGTGCGGGTTTGCACGACTTTTTGCTTCTAAAAACGGATTCTCTTGGAAATCTCCAATGGGTTAAGACATATGGGGGCTCAAACGAAGATTGGGCTTACTCGGTTTATGAGGCGTATGATCACGGATACATAATCGCGGGTTCCACGGAATCTTTTGGGGCGGGTTTAAAGGATTTCCTTATGATCAAAACGAACCTTGATGGGATTTTACAATGGGCGAAAACTTACGGTGGCACAAACGAAGACGAACCTTTCCAAGTCCAACAGACTTCCGATACGGGTTTTGTCCTCGCGGGTTATACCCAATCCTTCGGCGCGGGATTACTTGACTTTATGGTTGTGAAAACCGATACTGGGGGAAATGTTTCTACCTGCCCGGTGGGAAACCCAATACCTACGGAGATCTCGCAGTATATGGTGGTAAGCGCTATAAGCCCCATTATCACATCTTTATCTTTGGGAAGTAATGTTTCCCCGGGCATAACCAATCCAACGATCATAACGGGGGGCTGTCCAACAACCTCCATTTCCGAAGGTTGCTTTTCGAATAACAGCACCATTTCTTTGGGCAAAGGATATATAACAGTCACACAACCCGGAGAATTTGAAGTTAAGATCTATGATATAAAGGGCAAGGTCGTGAAACGGGTTGGAGCTTCCAATTCCGTAAAAATACATCTGCAAAGCGGTATATACTTTGTTGAGGTTCTCACCGAAAAAGCGAAGGTGATAAATAAAGTGATAATATCCCATTCAGCTTTATAATATCCATCTCGGGCGGGAGTAGCTCAGTGGTAGAGCACCTGCTTGCCATGCAGGGGGTCGCGGGTTCAAATCCCGTCTCCCGCTCTTTTTTAAATGAAGGTCGCGCTTGTTCTCGGAGGAGGAGGGGCGAGGGGTTTGGCTCACATAGGGGTGATAAAGTACCTTTCCGAAAAAAAATTTACACCCGACCTCGTTGTAGGTTGCAGTATGGGGGCAATTATAGGTGGGGTATATGCGGCCGGCTATTCCTCAAAGCTAATAGAGGACATAGGGAGGGAGCTCGCAAGGGATGCTAACAGGGAGGTTTTAAAGCCCAGCCTTTCCCTAACAGAGCTTTACGATTCTTCAAGGTTTGAAAGATTTCTAAAGAGGCTTGTGGGGAAGATAAGGATAGAGGAGATGCCTATAAAGTTCGCCGCAAACGCTTACGATGTTATATCCCAGCGCGAAGTAATACTTGATAGGGGGAGCTTAGTTTCCGCCCTTAGGGCTTCCGCAAGCTTGCCCGGGGTATACGAAACCATACACTTCCAGAGGGAGAACCTCACGCTTATGGATGGTGGGGTCGTAGATCCTATACCCATAGGTATAGCACGAAGGATGGGGGCGGATTTTGTTATAGCGGTAAATGTTTTGGAGAGGTTCCCGAAGGGGCAAATTTTCGCATCCTTACCCCATTTCCATAGGAAAAAGGGGATTTTACCTTTCTTGGGTAGGGCTTTGGCGTTTAAGAGGGAGAACGTCCTAAACGGTTTGATTGCCTGGTTTATGGCCTCTCAGGGCGCGTTAGTAAACTACCTCTTGGAGACGCAAAAACCCGACATCCTCATAGAACCCGACCTTAGGGGTATAAGCTCTATTTTGGATTTCTCAAAGTACGATGAGATAGTTTATGCGGGTTATAAGGCCGCGAAGGAAAAACTGGAGGGGGTTTTGGAGAACCTAAGAGGTGATAAGGGTCAAAGATCTCAGGAAATCCTTCGGTAAGAACCATGTACTCAGGGGGGTTAGCTTGGAAATTTCGGATGGGGAGACGGTTTTGATAGTTGGGAAAAGCGGTATAGGGAAATCCGTTTTGGTAAAGTGTATAGTGGGTCTCCTGAAGCCCGATGAAGGGGAAGTTTGGGTGGATAACCTCAGGGTTGATAAGTTGAGCCACAAGGAACTAAATAGGTTGAGGAAGAGCTTTGGATACGTTTTTCAATATTCCGCCCTATTTGATTGGATGACGGTTTTGGAAAACGTCGCATTGCCCCTAAGGGAGATGGGATTTAGCAAAGAGGAGGCTTACGATAGGGCGGTAGAGGTTTTAAGGATGGTTGGGCTTGGAGGTTCGGAAGGGAAATATCCACAGGAACTTTCGGGTGGTATGAGAAAGAGAGCGGGAATAGCAAGGGCAATAGTGACAAACCCCAGGTATATATTTTACGATGAACCTACCAGCGGTCTGGATCCCCTAACCTCAAGGCTTATATACGAACTTATGGAGGATCTACACAGCCAACTCTCCGCAACTACGGTAATAATAACCCACGACCTCGAGCTGATAAGGAGGTTTGGGAAAAGGGTAATATACCTGGACAATGGTATTATAGAGTTTGACGGTAAAATCTCGGATGCGCACTTATCCCCTTCTTTCTCCGAATTCTTGGGAAATTATCTTAACTATATCAAGGGATGAATTGGGCTTTCCGATTCTTTTGGCGTTTTCCGACATAAGCTGAAGCCTTTCCCTATTTTTCAAAATTTCAAGTAAAACTTTGAGGGCTTTTTCGGGAGTGTGGGCGTTGATACCCGCCCCGTACTTCTCAACTACCCTTGCGTTTCCCTCCTCTTGACCAGGCATACTTCTTATGAAAATGCAGGGAAGGCCTACCGCTAGACTCTCGGCTACGGATACTCCCCCCGCCTTTGTTATGAATACATCCGAAGCCCTCATAATATCCGGCACAAAATCCACAAACGGATAAACTACACCCTCAAGGTTGGCATCTTTCAAAAGGGATTTGTACTTCTCGTAAGCTTCCTTCCTCTTTCCCGAGAGAACAACTACAAATATCTTATCCATCCCTTTTAGCCCCTTAATTATGGGTTGTATAGGAACCGAATCGTAAGAACCCGCGGAAAACAAAATAACCGTATGATCCCTCGGATATCCGAGCTTATCCCTGAGAAATTCCTTATCCCCGTTCTCCCAGAAAGTCCTTCTTAAGGGGATCCCCGTTGTATGGATCCTTTCCCTATCAACCCCATAATTTATCAGATCTTGTGCGGTATCCTCAAGGGCGACAAAATAACCGTCCGTCCCATCCCAAACCCAAAGGGGATGGGCGACAAAGTCCGTCACCACCGTATAAACCTTGGTTTTAAATTTCGTTTTGTATATCAAGCCTATTAGAGATGTCAAAAAGTGTGTGCTTATTATAACGTCTGGTTTAAAGTTTCTCAAGGGCTCCATAAATTTGTCCTTAAAGACAAACTCGTAAATTCTTCTTACGGGTTTTGATGAGGGTATGGGGTTGTAATAAAAGAGCCTCCAGGCGAGATGTCCCCTCCGCATCATCACCTCAAATGCCCAGGATGAGAGCTTTTCTACTATCCCACCCGCTTTAACCACGTCGAGAGAAGAAAACTCTATACCCTTGTGCCTTAGGGCGTCCTCAATTCCCCTCGCCGCTATTGTATGCCCGCTCCCGTACTCCGCCGTAAGAACGAAAACCCTCATCTTTTACGAAAAAACCCTTAACTATCAAACCAATTATCCCCAAGGAAACGAAAATATCGGCTAAATTGAAGGTAAACCACCTGAGGTTCCCGATCCCAACATCTATAAAATCCACTACCGCGCCGTTTATTATCCTATCCGTTATGTTTCCGATGGCTCCCGCCAATATCAAGGAATACATTAACTTTGAGAAGGTGTTCTTTTCCTTCACGAGGAGATAAAGGACAAAAAGTGCCAAAGCTCCGGCGACGGGTGCGTACGGAAAATTCTCCCCTAAGGAGATCCCAAAGGCAGTATTTGGGTTCATAACTAGGGTTATCCTCAAAAATTCTCCAAAAACCTCAACAGGTTGAAATTGTTGGAAATTTTTTAATATCCAGAATTTAACCGCAAGGTCTAGGGAGCCCAAGATTACGGAGAGTAAAAGGCTACTCAAAGTCTTCATTCTCCATTTCCATCCTATCCTTTATCTCCTCAACGTCTATCAGGGTTTCCTCAATTAGTGAATAGGAGAGGTTGCGCAGGAACCTTTCTGCTTCCACGTAGGTTGGAAAAACCTCCATAACCACGGGTTCGGATCCGAATATATTTGCTATAACCCAGAAATTCCCCTCTTCACCCCTTTTGATATAAAACTCATGCACCCTATCAAGTCTCACTATCCTATCTGCGAGCTTAAGCCACTTAAATTTCATTTCGCCCTTTGAAGCTCCTTTTTCCTCTCCTCGATCACCTTTTCCGCTATGTTTTGTGGAACTTCCTCGTAATGGTCAAAGAACATAACGAAATACGCCCTACCTTGTGTCAGGGACCTAAGATCGCTTGCGTATGCCATAAGCTCGGATAAGGGCACAAAAGCGGTGATGACCTTCGCGTTACCCCTATCCTCAATTGACTTTATATGACCCCTCCTCGAACCTATATCTCCGATCACATCCCCAAGGTACTCCTCCGGTGTCACCACCTCAAGCCTCATTATCGGTTCAAGGAGGACCGGGTTTGCCATCCTTAAGGCATCCCAGATAGCGGTTTTTGCCGCTATGTTGAAGGCAAGCTCGGAGGAGTCAACCTCGTGATATGATCCATCAACCAGTTCAACCCTTACGTCCACCGTGGGATAACCCGCAAGGACCCCCTTCATAAGGGCCTCCTCAACGCCCTTTTGTACCGCGGGTATAAATGCCTTGGGGATCCTACCCCCGACGATCTTATCAACGAATTCAAACCCTTTACCCCTCTCAAGGGGCTCAACGTTTATTACCACGTGTCCGTACTGACCCCTACCTCCCGTCTGCCTGATGAACTTACCTTCAACGTTATACACCGGTTTCTTTATGGTTTCCCTGTATGCCACTTTCGGAGGTCCAACTTCTACGTTCAAACCATAATTTCTGCGCATTATATCGACCTTTATTTCAAGGTGGAGCTCACCCATACCCGCAATTATGGTTTCCCCGGTCTCCTGATCTACCCAAAACTTAAAGCTCGGATCTTCCTCCGCAAGCTTTATTAAGACGTTTGAGAGCTTCTCTTCGTCAGCCTTCGAAGTTCCCTTTATCGCTTGGGAAATAACGGGTTCGGGTATTTCGAGACTTTCAAGGAGTATTGGGTTGTTTTCATCCGCCAAAGTGTCTCCAGTTATGGTGTCCTTTAATCCCACCACCGCCCCTATATCTCCAGCCCTCAGCTCCTCAACGTCTTCCTGCATATTCGCATGCATCCTAACGAGCCTCGAAACCCTCTCCTTCTTTCCCTTGTTTACGTTTAAAACATAGCTTCCCGCCTTCAGAACACCCGAATAAACCCTTACATAAACCAATTTCCCAATATACTTATCCATTTGTATTTTGAAAGCCAAAGCAGCGAGGGGTTCTGAATCCTTCGGTTCCCTTATCGCCTCTTTACCATCGGGCGTCTTGCCCTTAATGGCACCCCTATCAAGGGGGGAAGGGAGGTAATCTATAACCGCATCAAGGAGGGGTTGTATTCCCTTGTTTTTGTAAGCGGAACCGCAAAATACGGGAACCGCCTTAAACGCCAAAGTTACCCTCCTTATAGCTTCCTTCAATTCTTCGTTTGATATGGGTTGATTTTCCATATACTTCTCAAGGATATGTTCATCCACCTCCGCAAGCCTCTCAATTAAAATGTTCCTCCAGAACTCCGCCTCATCCCTTAGCTCATCCCTTATCTCCCTGTATTCGTACTTTGCCCCGAGGGTTTCCTCAAGCCAAACTATCTCTTTCATCTCAACGAGATCTATTACGCCCGAGAATTCGGATTCCATCCCTATGGGATATTGCATAGGTAGGGGAATGGTTCCGAGCTTCTTTTCCATAGATTCTATGGATTTGAAGTAATCCGCACCAACCTTGTCCATCTTGTTGACGAATGTTATCCTCGGGACCTTGTACTTCTCCGCCTGACGCCATACGGTTTCGCTTTGGGGTTCGACCCCCTGCGACGCATCAAGGATGAATATAGCCCCATCTAAAACCCTAAGCGCCCTCTCTACCTCTATGGTGAAATCCACGTGTCCGGGTGTGTCTATTATGTTTATCTGGTACCCTTTCCAGAAGCAGGTGGTTGAAGCGGCGGTGATGGTAATTCCCCTCTCCTTCTCTTGCTCCATCCAGTCCATGGTGGCGGAACCCTCGTGGACCTCCCCTATCTTGTGCTTCCTTCCTGTGTAATAAAGGATCCTCTCGGTCGTTGTAGTCTTACCCGCATCTATGTGCGCTATTATCCCAATGTTCCTAACCTTTGTTATATCAAACACTTCCCACCTCCTTTGAATGGGAATTATAAGGTTGAGGGTTTATCTTACGATCACCTTACCTTTAAGCCTTCTCCCCTCAATCACCACGAAGTAAGTCCCGGGTTTTAGGTTTATGGTTGTGCCCTTTGAACCTTTTATGAAACTTATCAGCCTCCCGCCCTGATCATAGATTGAGATTTCCGCATCACCCTCAAGCCTTATGTACCCCTTACCCACTGATATGATCCCCTCGAGGGTCTGACTTTCAGGGACCGAAAGCTCTCCATCTGAAGATAAGGGACAAATATCCGTTACGCTGAAGCTAGAAAGGCTTATAGGCCAAGAACTGACGTCTATGCTCGTGCCAGTTGATACATCTACAACGTCCATGATGGGGTTGCTTATGGGAACGGAGGAGATAGTGTTTACGGTGATAGGGGGGTTGCCCACGGGACAGGTTCCCCCTATTGTCCCATCCCCCCTCGTGCGAATAACCAATATGTCTTCCAAACCCGCCCCGTAAGAGTTGGTAAGACCCCCTATAACCAAACCCCCATCCGAAGTTTCATAAATGGATCTACCCCAATCTCCACCCGAACTCCCATAACTTCTCGCCCATATAAGGTTCCCCGAGGGATCAACCTTTAAGATTAACACGTTGTCGTTCCCCCCGTATCCTGACCATCCGACTATCACAAAGTTTCCATCACTTGTGGGATAAATGGATCTTGAGGTTTCGTTGGAGGATGTGCCGTAAGTTTTTGCCCAAAGTAGGTTCCCAGAGTTGTCTATTTTTATCAGGAATATGTCCCTTCCACCTGCGCCATAATTGCTTGTCCCTAAAACCAAATAACCTCCCGATGTTACAACAACATCGAAAGCGGTATCAGCCCCGCTTCCCCCGTAAGCCTTAGCCCATTGCAGGCTTCCGTTCGAGCTTATTTTTAAAACGAGAAAGTCATAGTCTGGGAACGACCACAATATAAAGCCTACCGCTATGTATCCACCATCGGGTGTTGGTTTGATGGAATAGGCAACTTCATCGTTCCTTGAGGAAGATCTCCCATAAGCCTTTCCCCAAACCAAGTTACCCAAGCTATCAATTCTGAGAACCATAAAGTTTCTCGCGGAATCTATACCAGGACCCCAGGAGCCCGTTGAACCTACCAAGACATAACCCCCAGTTGGTGGTTGAATAACCCTCCAACCCTCATCTGCACCCGCACCTCCGTAAATTTTCGCCCAGCTAACCGTCCCGGTGGATGTCACCTTTACGAGGAGGAAGTCCGCGCTTCCGGCGCCATAGGAGTAGGTTTTACCGAATATAGCATATCCACCATCGGAGGTTTGAATAACCGAGACCCCAGTATCCGCCCCTACACCCCCATAAACCCTCGCCCATTGAACGTTTCCGATTGATGAGAGCTTAACGAGTATGTAATCTGCTGAACCCACCCCGTAGGAAAACGTATATCCACCCACTATATAACCACCGTCGGAGGTATGGTATATGGATCTGCCAACGTCTACGTTTGATCCTCCGTACGCCCTTATAAACCTAGGCATTTGAGCGTAGGCTGGGTATAATCCGAAAGAAAGAATTATTACTGCAACTTTCTTCATAATTGGGAATTATATATCAGAACGCTACCTCGCCACCACCTTAAATGTTGCCCCCTTGATCTTGACTATGTAAATGCCCTTCTCAACCCCTATTTTATCCCCAACCCTATATATTCCCTTCGCATAAACCGAACCATCCGAACGGTAAATTACGACCTCACCCGAATAGTTCCTAACGGTTATATAACCGTTTGAATACTCAAAGGACGGGTTCCTTACAATGTTGCCCTCTTCAATACCCACCCCATCATCGTAGCTTAGAGGACAGCTTCCACAAGCTGACCTTGCAGAAATTAGAGCGGAATAAGAGTTCCCAGCTACATAACAATAGTCTATATTCACGCTAGCAGAAGGAGCAAGGTTCCCTATGTACCAATCAAGGACGCAATAGCCATCACCAGTATAAGATGTGTAATCGGGAGTTGTGTTGTAATCATAATAGTACCACCAACCATAAAGGGCATACGTGGAAGTGGGTGTTAAGCCCGTCAGACCCGCATAATGTGCCCAGTCGTTTGCAACCGCATAGCACATTGAGTTTGTCGCATCCCAGTAGAAGTAATTATCATCGAAGAATCCCGGGTCCATATCCCAGTCTATGTACCTCTTGAACTTTACGTCAGTTAAGGTGACGGAAGTTAAGTTTGTAATGGTTGCCCTTACCCTAACCGCACCTACGGATGGGCAGTAGGAGTATAGCTGATATACCTCTATCCTATTGTCCGATGTTCTCGTCCTTGTCCACCACTGATACACGGAAGGACCCCAAGTTCCGTACCCGGAGCCCCAGTCAAAAAGTCCGTATCCCCATGTGTACCCGTCATCATCATCCGTATATCCATAAAATGTTCCTCCGTAAGTATGCCCGACGCCAAAGCCGTTGCACATACAACCCCACCTGTAGTGCTCCGTTCCTGGAGGGTACTGGAAGGTATATACCTGCGGATCGTTGAAGGAGACGGATATAACGCCTGATGGGGGACTGAAAAGGGTAAAGGGGATCCAATTCCCTTTCCCCATATGCTCCAACTGCTCCTTCGATAGTACAGAGGCAAGCAAAGCTACCATCACCATACTCTAATTTTACACTCGATCCATTTGCAACATCAAATTGGACAAAACGATAAGGTTATCATATTCATATACGCCGAATAACACCTCCACCGCCCCACTAGCTCGGTAGTTAAATTAATTGCCCCCTTAAAATTTCCCCTTATGCTTCCCTTTTTAATTTCCGCAAGCTCGGATTATTTGAAGATATACGTTTTGCATTGGAATGATGCCCACGGACATTTGGGTTATAACGAGGCATTTTGGCTTGATCCGGAATTCCCACCTTTACTTTCAAACGCAAGGGCATTAGCTTATATGGTTAAGAAGTACAGGGAAAGGGCGAAAAAGGAAAACGCTTTAGTGCTGGTTTTGGATGCTGGGGATATGTTTCAAGGGGACCTATTGGGGGAACTCACGAAAGGAAAGCTTTACATAGAGATAATGAACCATATAGGTGTGACCGCGGCGGCGGTTGGGAACCACGATTTTGACTTCGGTAGGGATGTTTTGGATTCTTTGGCAAAGTGGGCTAAGTTTCCCTTATTATCCGCCAATCTGGTTGATACTTTGGGCAACCCCCCATCTTTCGCAAAACCTTATATCATCTTGGATACTATGGGGGTAAGGATAGCAATATTCGGTTTGATAACGCACTGGCTTAAGGGTATGGTGCCACCAAAGAATATGCCAGACCTTGATGTTAAATGGGAGTATTCCTTCGTTAAGGAGTTTGTCCCTAAGATCAGGGATAAGGAAAAAACAGATATAGTAATTGCTTTAACGCATTCCGGATACAGCCATGATCTTAGAAACGCGGATAGCGTAAGGGGGATAGACCTTATAGTTGGTGGGCATAGTCATACGGGGCTTTATAAACCCAAGTTTTCAGAGATAAATTCCACTGCAATAGTTCAGGCCTTCTCGCATATGTCAAATCTTGGGGTGGTTGAGATACTTTATAACAAAAAATTAAAGAAGATCGTGGATATTAAGGGTAAGATCATAACCCTTACCGCGGAGAGGGTTCCCTCGGATCCCTTCGCGGATTCGGTTATTACAATATATGAAAATGAGGTTGATAGGTTATACGGGGAGGTTGTGGCGAGAAGCGAGGGGGAATTCAACAGGGGAGGTTTCATAGAGAGTTCTATGGGGAATATAATATCGGATGCAATGAAGTGGTACGTGATGGAGAAACTTGGGGAGAAGGATCATCCGGTAATTGCGCTGTATAACGCTGGGGGAATTAGGGCGAACTTTAAGATGGGGAATATCACGAGGAAGGACGTTTATGAAGCTGTTCCTTTTCCGAACGTTGTTATGTATGGAGAAGTGAAGGGTAGGGACCTTTTGAAAATTTTGGGGATAGGCTTTAACGGACATCACGCAATATTCAACGTCTCCGGGTTAAAGATACTTTACAACAACGATAGGCTATTTGAGGATAGCGTAAAGGTAGTTTTGAGGGATTCAATAACTTTGGACAGCATAGGTACCAAGACATACAAGTTCCAATTTGCCAAGGTAAAGATCCTTGAGGTTGATGGAAAGCCCTTCCATGAAGATTCAACGTATATAATCGTATCAACGGATTACCTGATAAACGGGGGTGGGGAGTACGTGGTCTTCAAGACTATGAGAAATATAAGGGATACGGGGAGGAGGATCTACGATGTTTTAGAGGAGTATCTGAGACATAAGAAGGTGGTAAAGCCCACCGTTGAGGGTAGGATAAGGAAATCTAGGGAGATATGAGGAAGTGGTGGATCCTTATTTTCCTATTTGGTTGTTCGGGACAAACCCTTTTGGAGGGTTGGGAGAAGAGATCGGAGAAAGAACCCGTTTCCGTTTTGAGGGAGATAGGGGATAGCTTATCTTCTCCAAGTTTCAGAAAGAAAGCTTCCCTTGACCCTACATCCGATAAGATCTTGGACCTTGCATTAAGAATAGCCTTAAGCCTGAACTACCGGGATATGCCCATAGATTCCCTTATAGAGTCCGCGCAGGGGTTGAAGGGGGTGATTGCATTTTTGTACGATTTTGGGAAGTTTGACGAGAATTGGACGAATTCCATATTCGCATACAAACAGATATTAAAATCGGCTTTGGCGAAGATGGAAAAGATCAACAGTCTTGATTCCCTTGAGTACATAACAAAGGCTTTGGAACCCGTGATAATGGCGGGATCCTACAGGGGGGATTACGAGAGGTTGATAGACCTTTATAGGGAAAGGTCGGTATCGGATGGTACGGTAAGATGGGGTATGAGCGAAGAGGATGTTATAAAAGTTTTTGGGGAACCCGAGAGGGTTGATACGGTTTATTCCGTATCAATGGGTTCCTTTGGGAAGATGATGATATGGAAAGATAAGGGGGTACTGGTGGTGGATGGGAAAGTTTATGAGGTCTTTGAAAGGTGATTAAAAACGTCTTCCCAAGATGCGTGGAAGGTTCTATATATGGGGACGGTCCTTAGGATCCTTGAAATTTCGGAGAAAACCTTAGCATCAAAAACTTGGTGATTTACGGAGTTTTGGGTTATGTAAAGGAAAATCTCATGGGGTTCAACATTTTCTATCCTCGTTTGATCTCCCCCGACGAACTTTATCATATATATGGCGGAAATCTCCGAAATTCTTCCCACCTTGAATTCCCTCAATTTATTACTTATGGGTGGGGAAGGGTAGACCTTGAAGTCCCTTAGGGAAATATTGATCATATCCTCCGAAAGGTAATTCCAAGAATTCTTACAAAATCCCGAAACCATGGTGCTTTTTCCGGAGGCATGACCGCCTAGGAAAAGGACCGCCTTTCCATCCCTTTCCACCGCCCCACCGTGAAGGATAAGGTAATTCTTTACATGCGTTGCAAACAGGTTTCTTATGCTCCTTCCGAGGATCGCGGAAACAATCCATTCGTCCGCATCCCTTCTAAGCTCAAGCATTCCCCTCTTCGGAAAGAAAATATTTCTATTTCCCTCGTAGGCGCAAATTTCCCAAGTTTTTTGGAATTCGGAATAGAATCCAGAAATTTCCTCCAAAACTCTAAACTTCCCTTCTAAGGAACCTTCCGCCTTTATTTTGAAAAGATTTTCGTATGCTAAAATTTCAACCCTTTTCAAGGAAGGAAAGCTTTATAACGATCTCGTCTTTATTTACGAGCTCGCCCTCTTTCTTAAAAATCCTTTCCACGATTGCATCATCGGGTGAGGATAAAATTATCTCCATCTTCATAGCGGAAATTACCGCCAAAGCATCACCCTTCTTAACCCTTTGACCCTCTTGTACCTTGATTGATACCACCTTTCCCGTTATTGGAGATCTTATCTCGTCCCTCCTTTCTTCCTCCACCTCTTTAATTTTTCTATCTTTCCCCAGCTTATAAACCTTGCCGTTGTAAAAGACACTAAACTCCCCGCCAACCTTAACAAAGTAGAATTTCTCACCGTTTAATACGAACCACCTACCTATCCTTTTCATTTTTCATTAGTATATGGTTCATCTGGGCATCAAGGTTATCAACGAGGTGAACGAGCATCGCTTCCGGGGTTTTAGGTAAGACGGGGGAACCTCTTACGTATTCACCATGATGAGAAAGTATTATATGCACTATCTCGTCCGCGATCTCTTTGGGTATATTAAATTCTCTCGCTTTTTCCCTTACGTAATGCGCCCCAAGGAATATATGTCCAAGCTTTGAGTAATAGCTGTTATGTTCAAATTTTGGGAAGATATCAAATTCCCAAACTTTTCCTATATCGTGCAGAATGGCTCCCAAAAGGACTATGTCGGTTTTAAGGTTATAAAACCTCGCGAGGTTATAAGCAATTTCCCCAACATTTGCACTATGTTGTAATAGTCCGCCGATATAGGCGTGGTGATAGTTTTTTGCCGCTACCCCCTTTTTGAAGCTCTCCCATATTGGCTCAAATAGAGCTTTGGCGAAGGATCTGAGGGTGGGATCCTCTATCTTCTCAATCAAAGCCCAAAACCTTTTTTCATCCTCTTCTATAGTACCTGAAACGGGTAAAAACTCCTCCCAATTGGGGTTTTCTATCCTTTCAACCTCCTCCGCGAAAACTACTCCCCCCTTATACACCCCCCTCACCTTATATACCCCTCCCTCCTCAAGCTCTTGCGAACTTTCCATCCATATTTCCCCCGTTCTATCAAAAACCTTGTACCTGTTCCTATCCTTCCTTACCATCACGACCACCTTTATATCCACCACATCCCCATCATCTAAACTTTTTAGAGCGGAAACCTTCATAAAGCGGTTATTATAATTTCGGTTAAAGGGTTTTTAGGAATTCAAGGGTTATGTCCTTTGCGTACTTATCTACACTTCTAACCCTCACAAGGACCCTATCCCCCAAGGTTATCCTTTCGGTTTTGTTTTTCTTGAAGAGCATAGCGGAGTGTTCCTTTGGTAGAGGTACGACCCTATAGTTTTTAATGGATCTTATGGGTATATATCCTTCCGCGAGGTGTTGGGTTATTTGGACAAATATGGCTTCTTCGGATATTCCCGTGACTATTCCTTCAAACTCTTTCCCCAACTTCTTTTCCATAAACTCGCATATCTTTAATTGCCAAAGCTCCCACTCCGCCTCCTCCGCCAACCTTTCCATTTCTGAAAGGTGTTTCCCTATATTTTCAAGTTCTTTGTAAGTATAGGGAAGCTTATCCCCTTTTAGGGATGCCCAAAGTTGTCTGTGGACAACGAGGTCCGCGTACCTCCTAATTGGGGATGTAAAGTGTAGGTAATCCTTAAGGGCCAAGCCGAAATGTCCTACGTTTTTCGGGGAATAAACTGCCCTCGCCATACTCCTCAAAAGCAGATAGTTTATTAGGTTCTCCTCTGGCCTTCCGGAAAATTCCTTAAGGATATCGCTTAAAAACTTCGGCGTGATCTTCCTATTTTTGAATGATCTTCCCAAGAGTTTCTCAACGAGCTGTATAAACTCCTTTATTTTCTTCTCCTTTGGGTTGGGGTGTATTCTGTACAGGGTTGGTATCTTGTTTTTTGTGAAGTACTTGGCTACCAAAGTGTTTGCTGTTATCATAAGTTCCTCAATTATTTTGTGTGTCCATAGCCTTTCCTTGGGCGAAACCATGAGGACCTTTCCATCATCCATGAGGAATTCCGCTTCGGGTAGATCAAAATCTATGCTTCCCCTCTCTTCCCTCTTTGCCCGTAGAACCTCCGCCAAATTGCTCGCTTCCTTCAAAACCCTTTTCACCGCCCCCAAGGCGCCTTTGTATATAACCGTCTCCCTGTCCTCCGGTAAAGAGTCGTCTAAAATCCTTTGGGCATCCTCGTAAGTTAGCCTCGCCCAAGAAAATATCTTGCTCTTGTAAAATTTCGCGGTGTTTGTTAAAATTTTCCCATCCCTCGTTATCTTAACCTCAACCGTAAAGGTTAGCTTTGGCTGTCCCGGTAACAGAGAAGCAAGGTTATCGGAAAGAACATGGGGAAGCATCGGGATAACCTTCTCTATTAGGTATACGCTATTCCCCCTCTTGAAAGCCTCCATATCCATATGACTACCTTTCTTTACCCAATGGGATACGTCCGCTATATGCACCTTTAAGATCCAACCTTTCTCGTATCTTTCCACGTAAATTGCATCGTCGTAATCCTTTGCGGTTCTTGGGTCTATGGTTATGGTAAATTCATCGGTTAGATCCACCCTTTCATCCTCCACATACTCAAGGTTTTCAGCCTCTTCTAAAACTTCTCTTGGGAACTCCTCGGGAAGGTTAAAGGTTTTAATGATAATATCGTAATCGTCTGGTCTTACCTCAACTATCCTCCAATTTTTCTCGCTTCTCTTTACGAGAACAATATCCCCCTTTTTTACCTTGATTCCCTTCTTTATCTTCGCATCCACAATACCCACCCTTGAATCCTCCACCTCCACCTTACCCCTACCCAAGTATTTCCCAACAAAGAATATCCTCGCCCTTTCAACCACCCTTACGACCCTACCCTCCCCTCTTTTCGGCAAAACAACCACCTCAACTATATCCCCATCCTCCGCATCCTTTAGCGCCCAACTTGGAACAAAAATATCCCCCTCGTCGGTTATCACAAACCCAAAACCCCCCCTCTTCACCTCAAGCCTACCCGTGAGCTTTTTCCCAATCCTTTCAATCAATGCATAACCCCTCCCGTATCTTATAACCTTCCCCTCCCTTATAAGAACGCTCAAAGAGGATTTTACCTTCTTTTTGCTCACCCCCAAAATCCTCGCTATCTGGGAAACCGTCATTACCCCCTTCTTTGAGTTCCTCAAAATCTCTTCAACTTCCCTGATCATACCTCAATAGATTTTTGTAAGGGTAGGAAATGGCCCTCCATTTTGAAAGCTGGGCTTCAACGAAAGCAAAGGTTTTGATAACCTCAAGGTAAAATTTTTCATCTTCCTCCCTCCACCTTCCAAGCGCCTTCCCGTCAACCTCGTATTCATCCACCCTTGAGTAAAATTCCGCTATCTCATTGTAATTTGCCTCCTTAGGTTCGTTTTCTCCTCCGTGGTAAATTATGTATTTCTCCGATATAACCCATCTCTTTAGGTTTTGGTAATTTGCCTCCGCCCTAGCCCAACTTTGGGAATACGAGGTCAAAAAATAATTCCCCTCTATAAGGACCACGGTGTATACCCCTAAGGCTTCGGAAAAGGAAAATCTGGGTGAGGGTAGGGTTCTAGGGAAAACCCTGTGCTCGGAATCGGAGATGTAAAGGATATAGCCTTTCGCCCCATCTTTTAGGGTTATCTTTTGAGTTTTTTGAAGGAAGTTGTCAAAGCTCCTTATTGCGGATAGAGGAACCATAATGGTGTAATCTTTCATAGTATAACCCTCAACGGATAAACTTGGATTTTTTACGGTTTTAAGCCTTTCATAAAATTCCGTTTCATCTTTTGCATCCAGAACCGCAAGCCTTTCATCAAGGCTTCTGGCAACAAAAGGAGAAGGTAGGGCAAACTTTAAATTATCAAGCTCAAATGTGAAAAAGGGCCTTTTTTCAAGTGGGGTAAATTCGTAAATTGTCCAATACCTTTCCCCCCTTATATCCTTAAAACCCAAATCCTTGTAATATTCGTATATCTCAAGGATCTCCAACTTCCCTTTTTTCGCGCTTTCCAAAACCCTATTGTGGAAGGTAGGGTAATTTTCCCCTTTAACATCTTCCAAATACTTGGTTATACCCGTTGTTGTGGGAAGGTCCATATCCTTCAAAGCCTGGAAAACCTCCAAAGTTTTCTTCTGATTTTCGTAACAGCATTTTTTAAATGGTTTTCCGCTTCCGCAGGGGCACTCTTCGGTTCTCATAAATTCCGTGTATTTTAAAGTTGGAAATTTGCGACATTAGAATTCTCAACAAATGCCCATAATATTGGTTTCAAACGACGATGGAATAGAAGCGGAAGGTTTGAGGGTTTTGGAGGAGGTGGCGGGGGAGTTCGGCGAGGTTTGGACGGTAGCTCCCTTAGAGGAGCAAAGTGCATCAAGCCACAGGATAAGCATAGGAAGGGATATTAGGGTTTATAAGTTTGGACCAAGAAGATATGCGGTGGATGGTTCTCCCGCGGATGCGGTTCTAATAGGCCTCTTTGGAATCTTACCAAATCAACCCCATATAGTTTTAAGTGGGATAAACGCGGGATATAATTTATCCGAAGATGTCTTTTATTCAGGAACCGTCGCAGCGGCGAGGGAAGGAGCCATGTACGGATTTAGGGCTATAGCCTTTTCCCTTGAAAGGTCGGAAAACATGATGTGGGAAACCGCGAGGGAGGTGGCTAGGATATTAATAGGGAAGTTCATAGAGCTTGAAGGGTTCAGGCTCCTTTCGGTTAATATACCCTCAATACCTTTTGATAAGATAAGGGGTTTTAAGTGGACGTTTTTGGGAAGTAGGGTTTATCAGGCTCCGGTAAAGGTGGAGGGGGAAAACCTTTTCAGAATAGAGGGAAAACCTATATTCAGAATGCCCCCCGGTTCGGATATACATGCGGTTAGAAACGGATATGTTTCAATAACCCCCTTAGGGTTTGATTTGACGGATTGGGAGGTTTTGAAAAGGTTCAAAGCAAAGGTTCCACTTTAGGGGGACTTTCAACCTTAAAATTATATTGTGTTATCTCAAGGTATGATATTGGAGAAGGTTGAACCCTTTGAGGTACTGGAGGATTGGGAAAGGATATATGAAGAGGCAAAGATCGGAACAATATTCGCCCATCCGAAGTGGGCGATCCTATCCGCCGAGTACAGCGGTGGGGAACCTATATACTGGGCAATTATCAACGAGAAACCCGTGGGGTATATTTCCGCCTCCTATTATCCCACAAGGGAGACCCTTATAGTTCCGGTATTTGACCCAATATTTGCTCCTTACTCCGAATTCGTAATTTTGCCAAAATACAGGACCGCTGGAATAAGATCCTTCCTTGAAGGCATAAAGAGAGATTACAAGAAGATCTTTGTTGGTCCCATAAGGGAGGATTCTCCAACCGTTTCCGCCCTTTTGGATGTTGGAAGGGTAATTTCAACGGTTAGCATAAAATACGCAAAGCTTAAGGGGGATCCCCTTGAGCACCTTTACAGGCTGAAATCTTACGAATTCATAAAGGCTTTTGACGGAATGGAGAGGAAACTTAATTTAAATGTTGAGGTTGAAGATTTTGAGAGATTTGATAAGGTGATAAACGGCTCTTACAAACTTTCACCTCACAGGGAGTTTGCCATAAAATCCGTTTTATCCGCTTGTAGGGAAAGGGTAAGGATAATAGGGATGTGGGAGGGAAAGGAAAACATAGGTTATACCGTTATAATAGAGGGGGACGGAAAGCTCTTCGCCCTTCTCAACACCATACCTGAGGATAAGTTTCTTTTGGGAATTTGGAAGTATATGTACGACAGGAATTTGAGGGATATAACCCTTGAGGTGCCAATACCAAACTTTACTTACGATAAGGAACTGGGATTTAAGGTTTTAAAGGCAAACGTTTACGAGATCACTTGAAACTTGCACCCTCCTCCTTTATACCCTTCTTGTAATTGCACCACCTTGCGAGGACAAAGAATAGGTCGGAAAGCCTGTTGAGGTATATTTGGACATTTATGTTTATCTCAATCCCGCTTTCCATAGCCCTCACGAGTTCCCTCTCCGCCCTCCTGCAAATCGTCCTGCATATATGGAAGAGCGCGGATTCTTTACATCCCGAAGGTAATATGAACTCCTCAAGGGGTTTTAAATGCGAATTGTAGGAATCTATAAGTTCCTCAAGTTTTTTTACATCATTTTCCGATACCCTATTTATTTGGAACTTTGCACTTAGAGGGGTTGCAAGGTCCGCCCCCAACTTAAACATATCGTTTTGTATTTCCCTTAACAGGTCGTCCAATTCCTTAAGTTCGGGGGAAAGTTCCGCCCTCAAGAGTCCCAAAAAGGAATTCAACTCATCAACCTCACCGTAAGATGAAACGAGGGGATGGGATTTGGAAACCACCGTCCCATCCGCCAAATACGTCTTCCCACCGTCTCCAAACTTTGTATAAACCTTTGTTATGCGCATCCTGGATATTTTAACGGGGCTATAGATGATCAGCCGTAAAATTTCCTGTTATGATATTCTTTCTCCTTTCATCCGCAGATACTTTAATGAAGGCTAAGGCGTACATTGTGGGTTTTAAGGAAAAGATAGTGGGGGAAGTTTGGTTTTATCAGCTTTCGGATATGAGGGTGGTTTTGAAGGGTAGGGTTGAGGGGCTTGGAAAGGAAAAGACTTACGCGATACATATTCACGAATTTGGAGATTGCTCGTCTCCAAGTGCTTCGGGTGGGCATTTTGATCCTTATTTTTCTGGGAAACACGGGAATCCAAGCGACCCTATAGGAACCCACCATTCGGGAGACCTCCCAAATATAACCACGGATAAAAACGGGGTCGCGGAATTTACATACGAAACGAAGGCTTTTACCTTAATACCATCTCCTTATTCCATTCTCGGAAGGTCCGTTATTATCCATATGCAACACGACGATTATATGAGCCAACCCGCGGGAAACGCGGGTGATAGGATAGCATGCGGGATAATAGGGGTGGTCAAGTAAGGATATAATCCGCCATAACCCTTTCCGCATCTGGAAGGAAGTATTCGTCAAGTTTTTTCTTGTATTTTTTGGAATTGGTAAGAAGTTTTTCAAGAATTTCTAAAACTGTATCACCTTTCGCATCGGTTTCCAAAAGCATCTCCGCACCTCCAAAATTATAAATATCCAAAGCATTGAAAACCTGATGCCCACCTGCATAAGGATAAGGTATCAAAAGGGCTGGCTTTTTGAAATATGCTATCTCACCTATTGAGGACATACCCGCCCTTGAGATCAGCACATCCGATGAGCAGTAAAACAAGGATATATCCTCAAAGAACTTTACAAATTTGTAATTTTTCCCTTCCTCATTCTCCCCCCTTTTCCCCACCACCGCCAAGACAAAAAATTTTCCCGCGTTTACCAAAAACCTCGCGATTCCATTTAGGAACTCTGAACCCTGACTTCCCCCTATTATTCCCACCACGGGTAAGGATGTTTCAATTTTTAGGATCCTCATAGCCTCTTCCTTTTTGATGATGGGGAGCTTCCTTACGGGTATTCCGACGAATATACTGTTTTTGAAATATTTTGTTGCTTCCCTAAATGCGCAAAAAACCGTTTGGGAGAATGGGGAAAGGAATTTGTTGGACTTTCCCGGAAGGGCGTCGGGCTCAAATAGGTATATACTTTTGTTGTTTAAAATCGCGTTAAGGATAGGGGGAAATTGGGGGTATCCCCCGAACCCAACCACCACATCCGCGTTATTTACCGCATCAAAGGTTTGAAAAACCCCCGTAACTATCTTTGGGATACCACTAAGATTTAATTCCCCAGCGGAAAACTCAACATGATCACCTGCCGGGAATCTTACCTTTAAACCCCCAAGCAAAAGTTCGTTGGGTATATTTCTCCTTCTTAATTCCTCCCTAAAGGCTAAAGCGGGTGCTATATGCCCACCCGTACCTCCGGATGCTATTAATATTCTCATTCTTCTCCGAAGATCAAACTTTCAACGTAAGACCAAGCGTCATTTAAAACATCCTCAAAGGACCTACTTCCGTCAATAACCTTTATCCTCTTCTTTGCCCTCTTTGCCAAAGCCAGATATCCATATCTAACCTTTTCAAAGAATTCCAGACCAAGGCTCTCGTAATGGTCCCTTTTGTCTTTCAACCTTTCAAAGGCAATTTTTGGATCTAAATCTATTAATATCGTTAAGTCAGGTTTTAGTTTTAATGAGGCGATCTTGTTAAGGTGTGTTACTAGGTAGTACTCCAAACCCTTACCGAAAACCTGATAGGCGAAGGTTGAATCCGAGTACCTGTCGCAAATTACGATTTTCCCTTCCCTCAACGCGGGAATAATTTTTCTTTTCGTATGGTCGTACCTTGCGGAAAGGAGGGCAAAGAGTTCCGCTAAGGGTTCCCTGTCAACCTTTTTTGCCAATACATCCCTCAAAAGCTCAGCAAAATCTGTACCCCCCGGCTCCTTTGTAATTAAGATCTTTTCCTCTTTTATCCCCCTCTTTAAAAGCCTTTCCTTTATTGCGGATATTAAAGTGCTTTTTCCGCTTCCGTCTATCCCCTCAAAGGTTATAAACTTTCCCCATCTACCCAAGGGAGATTATACCGACGATAAATAGGGCTCCCAATATTATCCAAAGGGCGTAGGTGCGAACGGAGGATGTTTGAAGCTTGGTAAAGAGTAGGCCGATACCGTAAGAGAGCCAAGCCAAAGCGTTTATGATTCCATCTATCAGGATCCTATCAATCAAAAGGAAGAGGATCCACTTTGAAATGAAGTTCAGACCCTTTACAAAGATGAAGTTATAAATCTCGTCAACCCAATACCTGTTGTAAAGGACGAGGTATATGGGCCTGAAGGTTTTTGCCAATATAACGGGGAGATTGGGTGAAAGGACGTACATAATGTAGGCTAATGCTATTCCGAGAATTCCCGCGCTTAAGCCGAGGAGCATGGGCAGGGAGGAGTGGGATATGTGGAAGTGTTCGGGTAGGACAAAGGTTTCCTCCAAAATCTTCGCCCAAAGGCTTTTCTCCCCTCCCAAACCTACAAAACCCGCAAGTATAGAACCTATAGCAAGGATACCCATAGGTATTAGCATCACCGGGGGGCTTTCATGCGCGTGCTCGTAAAGGTGATGATCCCTGGGTTTCCCCAAAAACACCATAAAGAACATCCTGAAGGTATAAAAGGCCGTTAGAAAGGCGGTGATAACCAAAAGCCAGAATACGAAGGGGAAATTTTGGGTTGCCATTAAAATCTCATCTTTGCTGAAGAATCCAGCGAAGGGTGGGATCCCCGCAAGGGCAAGGCCCCCTATTAGCATAAAAAGTCCCGTATATGGTAGCTTTTTAAATAAGCCACCCATCCTCTGAATATCAAGGACATCGTGTAAGGCATGCATAACCGAACCCGCGGATAAGAATAATAGAGCTTTAAAGAAGGCGTGGGTGTATAGGTGAAAGACCCCCGCGGAATAACCGAGCATACCGGAAGCGGAGAACATATAACCGAGCTGCGATATAGTTGAAAAAGCCAATATCCTCTTTAGATCGTTATTCACAAGGGCCATGGTTGCGGAGAAGAAGGCGGTTAGGGCGCCTATTAGTGCCACGGTTTGAGGGGCGGAAAGTCCCAAAAATACGGGGACATCATGGACGGAAGTGTAAAGAAAGGAGGTCCTACCAATCAAATATACGCCCGCGGTTACCATCGTTGCGGCGTGTATTAGGGCGGATACAGGCGTTGGACCCTCCATGGCGTCGGGTAGCCAGACGTAAAGGGGAATTTGCGCTGATTTACCCGTGGCGGCGAAGAAGAACAAAAGGGCCGCTATACCCAACGGGATGGCGAGAACCTCCTTGTTTTCCAAGACGAACTTATGAACCTCGGAATACTTAAGGGTTCCAAAAAGGGAGAAGATAAGGAACATACCCAAGAGGAAACCCGCATCCCCCACCCTGTTCACCACAAAAGCCTTCAAACCCGCATTTCTTGGCGCATCCCTAAAGTACCAAAAACCTATAAGCAAATATGAGGCAAGTCCTACACCCTCCCAACCCACGAAAGTTAAAGGGAAGGAGTTCCCCAAAACCAAAATTAACATAAAGAAAACAAACATGTTGAGATAGGCGAAGTACCTCCAATAACCTTCATCCTTCTCCATATAACCTATGGAGTATAGGTGGATCCATAGGGAGACGAAGGTGACAACAAAGAGCATAACACCGGTAAGAGGGTCAAGGAGGTATCCAACGGTTATATTCAGCTCGCCCGCAAACATCCAAGTGTAAAAGTCCCTTTCAACCACGAGGTTGTTGAAGAGGGTTTGATATGCTAAAATTCCACCCGTTATCGTTGAGATGGCAAGCATAAGAACCGCTATCCAGCCCGCAAGTTTTCCGAGGGATCTACCGAAAAGTCCGTTTATTAGGAATCCAAAAAGGGGCGCACCAACCGTAATTATTACCAGGACATCCGTCAAGTTCATAAGGAGGATATTCTAAACTTGAAATTTACTCAAAAACCCCCAAGGATACGAGCAAACCTAAGTTTATCCCATAATGGAATACCTTGTTAATATATACATCCGTGTTGTCCAGTTTGGATCTCCCTTTAAAGCTTGGACCGTAATCAAAGAATATCCCACCACCAATCCCGACGGGACCTAGGGAATAATACAGATTCGTGAATCCACCGAATGCCAAACCTTTAAAGTCTATCCTCGTGGAATCTGGTTCCCCCTTTCCTTTCACCGAATAAAGAGCATAAGCGGGATAAAAACCAAAATAGCCCTTGAGCAAAGGGAGCGAAAGCTGATAGGCTACCGGGAGTTTGATATAAGTCCTTATAACTTCCAAAGTATCCTCAGCCCCTATACCTCCAAAATCAAGCTCATACCTTTGCGTTCCCGTGTAGTAATCCACGCCTAATCCTACCGCGATAGGGATGGGTTTAAGGCTCACCCCACCCATTAGGTTTCCTCCGAAGATGAAGTCCTTTGCGGATGTGCCTATTTTGAAGGTATCCCCATCTCCGTCACCCCTGACTCTAACTTCCCCAAACCCCCCAAAATTCAACCCTCCACCTAAGCTACCCCAGAACCCTATAGCATATACCGGCGAAAACGCTAAAGGAAGTAATAAAACAACCCTTCTCATACGTGAGTATTATAAGGATTGAATTTTACCTCAATATTACCTTCCTAAATCCTCTCCCCTCCCTTACGAAATAAACCCCTTTCTTCTTTACCTTTGAAACCCTCCTACCGCTTATATCGTAAATCTCAACCTTTGAGGATCCAAGTTTTACGATGTTTTCCTCGGAGAAAGTTAGCACCGGGCAATTTGGAGTTGTGGAGTAAAACAACCTTATGTGGAATGTGGCGGAATCACCGGGGTTAAGGGTGTAGGGTCCTGAGCTTAACATAACCGACCAATCCGATATTGTGTCGGGGGAGAAGGTTAAATCTCCCCTAAGGAAGGAGAATTTTACGCTGTCAGAAATTGGGAACCATAGGGAATTTCGGATAAAGGAGATGTTCGCGGTTGGGCTTAAAGCTTGGATTCCTATATAACCCGTAAAGCTTCCATCCACCGCACCCATAAGGGCGCACCTTAAAGACGAAAAGAGAAATCCCGTATCCATGCTTGGCCTGCCTACATCAAGATCCGCAAAGAATCCCAAATAACCCGATATTGTGAAAGGTGTGGTATTTTTAACGGTGAAAGAGAAGTTTAAGAAAGAATCACCACCGTAGCCGTACCCGAGGAGGGTATAAGATAATCCGAAGGTATCAGCTTGGGTTATGTAATATCCTTGCGGGACAAAGGACAAAATTTTAAATGTATCGGTGGGATAAAAGTCCCTATCGTTTCCCAAAGTTCCGACCCAAGCGTCCGATACCCTGTTATGATCCATACCGAAGGCAAAGCTCGCAAGATAAAGGTTTGAAATGCCGTTGTAAAGGAGATTAAAGAGCTTCCCAGTTCTTGTGAAGGAGATCTTTAAAACGGTGGTATCTATAGAGACGAAATCCTTGGGTGCCCTACCGAAGGGGACCAAAATTCGGTTGATGGTGCTGTCGGAAAAGTGTGCCTTAAGTGTAAATGGTATATATTCCCCATCCGTTATACCACTTCCGTAAATTTCAAAGGTTAATGAGAAGGTGTCGTTTGGTGGGACAAGGAAGGTGAAGGGAGGGGTATTAACTGAAACCCTGCTATCGTTGGAAATTAGCGAAAACAGGGCTGTTGAAGAGTTTGATGTGTAATTTTTTAGGGTTATTATCAAGCTGTCCAAGCCGTCAAAGGTTCCGTCCTTTATCCTCCAGCTTAAAACTACGGGTAATATCGTTGATGGGGAAGGTGTATTCCTTACCGCCTTCCATGCGTTCACCCTTCCGAATCCGTAAAGGTTGTTGGGATATGGGGAACCCCAGGGGAATGTATCCGTGGATGAGGTTAAGATCCTATAAACATCTTGAAAGGTAAGGGATGGGTTTTTTTGGAGCATAAGGGCAACTATACCGGCTGTTATGGGGGAAGATAGGGAGGTTCCGCTTGCGGTTCTAAATCCCCCACCTATATCCGTGGTTAAAACGCTAACTCCAGGCGCAACCACATCGGGTTTTAGGAGATTCCAAGTGGGAAAGGGCCAATAAGTTGGATCGTTCCAAGGGTTTTTGTTGGGGGCAGGTCCCCTTGAGGAGAAGCCTGCGAGGGTATCTCCTCTATTCGTCGCCCCAACCCCTATCACCAACGGGTAATTCCCGGGGGAAAAGTTTCCGTACCACGTGTTTCCTAAGGCGAATACGGGTATTATCCCTGCCATCCTGAGGAGCATTATATCATTCCAGTACTCTAAGGAACCGCTCGTATCCCCCGTCTTCCAAGATCCGTTATAAACCCTTATGTTATAACCGGAATCTATCTTCCACTCAAGGATCTTTGAAAAGCCCAAATGGGTGGAAACCTCGTTGGATGTAATATAAGTCCCAAATATCCTAACAACCGCTATCTTTGCGCCCGGTGCTACGCCAGTGCTGTCTCCCACTAAAACGCCGGCAACTATTGTGCCGTGTGGTAAAGTTGGGGAATCTGTAGGCCTTTCGCTACCCTCCACCGCATCGTACCAAAGTCCAGACCATTTGTTTATTAGGTAAGGGTGTGATGTATCTATCCCGGAATCCATTATTACCACAAGGACACCTGAACCGTTATAACCGTTCGCCCAACAGGAATCCGCCATTATCTTATCCAATGCCCAAGAACCCGTTGATAATGTAGAAAATTCTGGGGATATGAGCTCAACATACCCAGACTTTCTATACCTAAGTGCGCCCGTAAGGTTCTTTAAGGTTTCAAGGTTTTCTGCCCTCGTATAAACCGCCACCGCGTTTGCTGAGGGTAAAGGTATTACGCTATCCGAAAGCCCCGAAATCCTTATAATTTGAGCCTTTTGTTTTGTCTGAAATTTTAGCATTTGGTAAAGCATAAACGCATCCTTTACCCCGTAATTCAAAATATTCCCAAAGGATAGAATATACCAACCCATAAGGTTAATTTTAAGGCAGTTTCACCTTAAAATATTTGCTTGAGGGAAGTTAAGGAGATTCTGGATAAGATAGTTGCGGGTAAAAAAACGGGGGTTTTGAGAGTAAGCAGGAAGAATTTTCAGGATCCTTTGTTGCATGTAACCTTCTTGAAGGGTGTTCCCCTTTACGCCTACTCCTTCCTCGTTAAGGATAGATGGTATGAGGGGCTATTGAGTAGGGAAGAAGTGGAGAATAACCTTTTCGGGAACATATTTGACTACGCTTTCAAAAATTATGGGGAAAAATACTTACAGCATATAACGGAGTATTCAAAAAATGTTATACAGAAAGCTTTGAAGGGTGCGGCGGAGAATGGGTGGCAGTTGGAGGCGGAGTTTATAGAGGAGGATGAGGATACGGTTAGGGAAATGGTGGGGATAATTAGGGCGAAATCGGATATTGAGGCATTCGCAAAAACCTTAACTTCCTTGGGAGCAAAGCAGGTTTATTTACCAAAAATAGGTAAAAAATTGGGATATGGGGATGTGGAACTTGATGAGATCTACGAATTTTTAACAAAAACCTTTGGGGAATGCGATGCTATAGTTTCCACACCCTTCGCAAACATCTTCCTAATCCACAAGTTCGGGGATCCCATAATATTCTCAACCGATAATCTGCTCGTTGAAGAACTTGAGAAGAATTTGAAGAATCTGATCATTGGAGCGGATAAGGTTTCATGCAATAGGGATATAGAAGGGGGGATAGATTTCCCAATATTCAAGGGCATAGGGAAACCATTTTTGGTAGCAATAAGGAAGGATGAGGAATTTTTGACGTTGTACATAAAAAAGGATTCCTTTCTTACTGATAAAAAGCCCATAGAAAGGGTACTCTCAAGCATATTTGAGATAAACGAGAAGTTAAGCATTGCCGTTTTTGAATCCCTCTCGGAGCTCTCGGAATCGGAAACAACCATAACCTCGCAGGATATAATAGATATGAAGGTTAAGATTTTGCTTATGAAGTTCCCGAACCCAGAGGATTTTAGGGAAGCTTTCAAGAAAGAGAAGTTTTAACAAACCTCAAAACCTCATCCGTGAAGGAAGGTTTCTCATAGTTTATTTTTGTGTCCAAAAGCACCGAGACCTTGGGCCTTATACTCATTTCGGGTTTAAAGGTTCGTATTGGAGAGGATAAGTTTAACATGTCCCTAACCATAATCGTTCCCTCAAGGGGGGTTAGTGGGGTTTTGCCCGTGATGTGGTATATACCCTTCGGTAAATCCAAGATCTTTATTATCATCTCTGCCAAGAAAAGGGCGGATGTTGGGCAAACGATCTGCTCATCGTGGGTGTAAATTTCCTCGTTCCTTAAAAGTTTTAGGGGCATTTGGCTGAAAAAGTTCTTCCCGTTTTCACCGAAAACCCAAGACGTCCTTATTACGTATGAATTTGCGCATCTTTCCAAAACCTCCTCCTCCGAAATAGCCTTGGTTTTCCCATACCAACTTATTGGGTTAGGTTTTTCATCCTCAGTATAAAAACCTACCTTTCCATCAAAAACGTAATCCGTTGATATGTGGATCAAGACAATTCCGTTCCTTTCGCAAAAATTTGCCAAAATTTTCGGAAATTCCACATTTATCCTGTATGCCCTTTCCCTTTCAACTTCCGCCTTTGATACGTCGGTATAAGCCAAGGCGTTTATTACAACATCTACCCCATCAAGGAAACTTTCAAGGAAGGATTCAATACCTTTAAGGTTTTCAACATCCCAATCCTTCCTAGTGTGAAATTTTGCATCTTTTAAAACCTTCCTCAAGGCGGTTCCAAGAGTGCCAGTTGATCCGAAAACCGCAAATCTCATAACTTTGAAATAGCCTCCGGTATCTTGTCCGCAATCTCCGTGATCCTGAAGTGCCTGTTTTGTACAAGCTCCCCCGCAAGCCCGTGAATATAAACTCCCATAAGCGAAGATTTAAATGGCTCAATCCCCCAAGATAGAAAGGCGCCTATTAGTCCAGTTAAAATGTCCCCACTTCCACCCTTAGCGAGATTCAAATTCCCACTAGGGTTTATATAAACCTTACCCCTATATCCTATTACGGTGGGCTTACCTTTTAAGACAAGTATAGCCTTGTGTCTCTGCGAAAATTCCCTCGCAAGCTCTATCCTCTTTCTATCAACCTCATATGGTGTTCCACCAAATAGCCTTGAGAATTCACCGGGATGGGGCGTTACTATTAAATTTTCCCTTTCAAGCAGTTGGGGATATAATTTTAGGAGTTTTAATCCGTCCGCATCCAAAACCGCTGGCACATCGGCAAAATCAGTTAAGATTTTATAACTAAGCGAAAAGAGGCTTTCATCGTCGTCAAAACCCGGTCCAATCGCCAAGGCGGAGGGTTTAAAGTTAATTTCTTTTATCGGTATGACCTCGGGATAAGGGATGGGTATATCGTAAGGGTTAAGGGCGTAAATTAACCCAGCACCACCCCTTATTGCTCCCAGGAGGGTCAAATTCAGGGCGCCAGGGTACTTTCTTGATCCCGCAATAACAACCAATCTACCAAAATCCCCTTTGTTCTCATTTCCCACAAAGCTCGGTAAGAAACCCTTAACATCTTCCCCCTCTATCAGAAAGTTCCCCAAATTTTCGGGTATAGGTACTCCCAGATCCACCACTTCAAGCTCCCCCGCGACACTCCTTCCCGGAAAGAGGATAACCGCCTCCTTTAATGCCCCCATACAAACCGTAAGATCCGCCTTTACAACAAGATCTCCAAAGCTCCCATCGGAAATTAAACCAGAAGGGACATCTATGCTTACAACGAATTTTGCTTCCCCAAGCGCCTCAAAAGCCAACCTGTAATCCTCCGGAACTTTACCCGAAAAACCTACACCAAATATCCCATCCACAACCAAGTCGGCCTTTGATATATCTTGAAAAATTTCCTCACCGTAAGTTTTTATTTCGCACAAGTTTTCCAGCCTCTTAAGCTGAATTTCGGAAAGGGGGGAAAGCTTCTGAGGGGGGACATAAACCGTAACCCTCGCTCCATTCAAAGAAAGGTATCTCGCGCAAACCAGTCCATCCCCACCGTTATTTCCCTTCCCGCATACCACAACCACCCTTAAGTTTTTGATCTTAAACCTTTTCTTTATTGCCTCAAATACCCCCTTCCCCGCAATTTCCATAAGCGTCTCCAAGGAAAATCCCTTTTCCACCGCAATTTTATCAAACTCCTTAGAATCTTCAAAGGAGAAAACCCTAAGCATACAAATAACTTTCAACGAATTTTATGATTTTCTCCACCGCCTCAAAACCCGCGTCTATAGCCTTTTTGTTCTGAAGTTCCCTATAATATCCCCCAAGGTGAAGGATGTCGTAGGCGTCCTTCAGGAGCCCCTGAACGTAATCCCTATCTTTTCCTATCTTTAACTCTCCAATATACCGTTTATAAACGGATATATCCTTGATTTTCCTCCTTATAAAATCCTCGTCAAGGTTCAGATGTAATATGAGTAGGGCTTTTATCGCCTCGAGGGCGGACAGGTACGCCGTTCCGGATGCTACAGAAACGTACTTTGTATCCACATATGCTTCCCTCCTCCTATCAACCCCTGCCTTCCTCAAAATTTCCCTCGCGTTCCCCAAGTAACTCTTTGCCAAATTGAGTCTCTTTAAAACTACGCTTGTTTTCCCATCACGCATGGAATTAAATTTTAAAGATGCAAACATCTTTCAACCTTACAATACCGTCTTATGGCAGTGGGAGCAAAGCTTCAAGAAGGGGAAAATTTTGATCAGCTTTTTAGGAGGTTTAAGAAGCTCGTCGGTAGGGAAGGGATCCTAAACGATTACAGGAAGCATCTTGTTTACGAAAAACCTTCTGAGATAAGGAAGAAGAGGGAAATCGCAAAGATGAGGAAAATTAGGAGGATGTTGGAAAAGATGCAGAAAGAGGAGGAATGATGCATGAAGGGGGGGAAGGTTTGGTTCTTACATATGATGGCGGGAGCGGTTTTATTTTTCCTCCTTACAGGGCATATAGCGCTTATGCACTTTTCTCCTGGGACTATAAACGAATGGAGCCACCCGGAAAACCCCCTAAGCTGGGGCCAGGTTCTTACGAGGGCAAAGGACCTTTTTAGCGCGATAATTTACACCCTCTTCATTGGAATAGGTTTATTTCACGGGTTTTACGGCCTATTTGGGATATTAACGGAGGTTAATACGTTAAGGAATTACAGGAAGTTTATAGCGTTTTTCCTTATTCTACTCGGCGTCTTCCTTTTCCTTTACGGCACAATTACTACATGGTATGCTTTCTTCTATCTCAAATAACCTTTGACAGCGTAAAAACTTTATCATCTTCGGGTTATAGGGTTCTTTTTGTTGATGTGAGGAGCGAGGGTTTTTTCAAAAATTATCCGATAGTTAAGGGGGCGATAAATATACCTTTTGATCTCCTCCTTGAGGGGTACATGCCCCCCAAGGGTTATGATCTTTACGTTACGGTTTGTTGGTGCCCTAGGGGTGGAATTGGGAAGAGGGCGGCGGAGATACTTAGGGAAAGGGGGTTCAATGCGGTTTGGTTGAAAAGGGATGGAAAGGAGTTTGAAAATCAAGAGGATAAGGTTTCTGGCAAGTAGGAGGTCATCAAGCGAGATGGAGGTATTGCTCGGAAAGTTTCTTGAAAGGGTAGATTTGGAAAGCTTGGAAGACAAGGAATTGGGCAAGCTATTGTCCCTTTTTTCCCTCCTCGATACCGAGCTTAGGGATTACATTTACGGTTTTAAAGAGGCACCCGAAGAGTTTAAGGATCTGATCCTCAAGCTGGGGGAGATTTCTTAAAAAATCTCCACAAGAGGAAGAAGGAGAAGAAAATTAGGGCGATCGTAAAGATTGCTGTGTTTTGGCTTGCCTCGGGAAAATTCCAACCCAAGAACCCTATACCAAATGCAAAGATTATACTAATCAAACCATCCCCCGCAATCATACCCGAAGGTAATATGTTTTCCCTTTCACCCTTTAAAACTTTGGCAATAAAACCTCCTAAGAGCAAACCGCCGGAGAGGGATAAGGGTAAATAAAGTCCCACCGCAAAGGGAAGGACGGGAATTCCAAGCATATAAATTACCAATGCGATCGTACCACCAATGTTTATAAGCTTCCAGTCAATATCCCCCTCAAAGATTCCCTTAGTTATTGTCCCTATAAGGACACCCTGAGGGGAAGGGAGATTTTGCGATCCAAAACCATATACGTTACCCAATATTCCCACAACCCAAGTGATAAAAAGGTAAGCGGCGAAGATCCCGATGAATTCCCCTATAAATTGCTTTTTGGGGCTTGCCCCTACGATATGCCCAGTTTTAAGGTCCTGAATTATATCCCCCGCCAAGGATGCGGAAGAGGCGACGAAGGAAGCGAAAGCCAAGACGGATGAGATGGAATTTATACCCAAAAACTTAAAAATAAGCGAAACCACGATAAGGGAAGCTATAACCATACCAGAAATAGGGTTTGAGGATGAACCCACTATCGCGGTTACGTTTGATGAAACATAAGCGAAAACTATCCCAAAAACGGACCCAAAAATACCTCCTAAGATCCCAAGCTCGGGAACCGCCAAGCCCGTTAAAATTCCCAAAATTACCCCTCCAAGGATGGAGAGGAGGATCCTATAATTTCCCAGATGTTTATAGATCTTCAGGAGAACCTTTATAAACTCAATTATTCCCCCGACCAATACCGCACCAGCGCCTATAAATCTTAAGTGTTTGCTCCAGATCTCTTGGGGAGAACCTTCAAAGAATGGCATCAATGCCCACCAAGATAAAATCCCCCCCGCAGACAGAATCAGCGCAGTTCTAAAACCTATTATGGCACCCGCACCCACAACCGCGGGGGAAAGCTCAAGGGATAAAACCTTCCCAAAAATGCTTGAAAAATATGAGGATGCCAAAATTCCAAAAACCTGAAGGGATCTTATTATTCCCCCAACTAAAGCACCAAGTATTACAAGCTTTCCCTCCTCCGTTTCTTTACTCTTTAAAACCAAAGCGCAAGCTTTACCTTCGGGAAATGGCAAGCTTTCGTCTTCAACCAAATCCTTCCTAAAAGTCATTCCCGCAATTATCCCCAAGCTTCCCCCCATTAAGACCAAAAGCCCAAGGGAATACGGATGGATGTTTATGGAAAGGATAAAAAAGGCGGGTAGGGTGAAAGCTATGGCGGCGGCTAAGGATTCTCCCGCAGATGCTATGGTTTGGACTATGTTCGCTTCAAGAATTGTGCCCCTTTTATGGAATAAGGAAAAAAGGGCTAAAGCTCCGACCGCGGCGGGTATAGATGCGGAAACCGTCATACCCGCCTTCAAAGCAAGGTAAGCGTTTGATATCCCAAAAAGTACGCTTAAGATCGTTCCAAGAATTACCGCGGATTTTGTAAATTCCCTCACTTGCTGAGAGGTTTTATAATATATACGGGTTCTCCAGTGTTTGACCTTATACCTTTTTCCTTTATCTTCAACCTCTCAAGTGTATAACCCAGATTCCTAAGGTACCTCCTTACCTGTTCTGCCTCTTCCGGCATTATTGGGGCGTCATATACGATCTCGTTTTTCCCCTGCTGTTGCATGATCTGTATCAGAGCCTTCGCCTTGTTTATCGCCCTCCCTATCCTCCTCCTCATATATCGCGCGATATCAAAATTCACCCTTATCGTCCTCTTCCTTTTATTCACTATTGCCTTTAGTATATAGTTGAGCTCCCGCAAGATCCTTCCCCTGTTCCCTATTAGGGTGCTGTCAAGATCCTGGATATCAAAGTTCACGTAATAATTTCCTTCCTCATCCACATCTATGTCAACGCTTCCCTTCACCCCGAGCCTGTGCAAAAACTCCCTCGCTATCTCGTCAAGGATGTCAAAGTCTTCCGTGTCAAGAAATATCCTAACCTTTGCCTTTTGCCTGCCCACAGGCAGTCTCAAAACCTTATACCTTATTTCCGATAGTTCCTTTGAGTGCTCCTTTAGGAACTTTTCAAGCGCCTCTTCAACCGTATCACCTTCTATGTCAATATACCGGGCTCCCATTGGTTGGGAATAATAAAGGAGAAAAATTTCCAAATTTAAAATCCCTTCCTTGGCTTGAAAACGGTAAGGATCTTGGAGGTAATGGGTGATGAGGTTTTGGTGGAGATGGATTCGGGTGTTGGGAAATTTAAAATGGAAAACCCGCGTCTGAAGGGTTTCCCCTTTGAGAGGTTGAACCCATTACAGTTCGTATTTTACAGGTTTTACCTTTTGGAGGATGCCGGGAAGAACGTTTTGGTTGTTGCGCCAACATCTTCCGGTAAGACGGGGGTTGCAATGCTCTTTATGGGGGACAGGGGGACATACGCGGTACCAACGAGGGCCCTTGCGAACGAAATATATCAAACTTTCGTTAGGGTATTCGGTAAGGACAAGGTAGGCCTTAGGACCGGGGATGTATTTGAGGAAGTTTTGGAGGATAGGGATATAACGGTTTGCACCTACGAGAGTTTGGCGAACGGTTTGAGGACAAATAAAAGTTGGGTAAAAGCTCCCTTCGTAATAGACGAGATACATCACATTTATAAGGAAAGGGGAGTGGTAATTGAAGAAATCTTAGGTCATTTAAATTACAGGAAACTTTTCCCTATTTTGTCCCTTTCCGCCACTGTTCCCAAACCGGAAGATTTAGCAAACTTGCTTGGGGCGGAGGTTTTAATAGAATCAAATTATAGGCCAGTTCCCGTTGAGGAAAAGACTCATCACCTAAGGCTTAGGGGGGACAAATTGGCGGATTTTATAGTAGATAGAATTAAAGGTTTGTCAGAGGACGAAAAGACAATTGTTTTCGTCCATAAAAAGGAACTCGGATACTCGGTATTGGAAAAGTTATCAAACGAAGGCTATCCTATTTTAAACGAAACCTTACCCTTTGTTCCCGTAAAATCCGGCGATTTTGTCGCATTCCATAACGCGGATATACCTCTTGAGGAGAGGGAAAAGATAGAGAATTCTTTTAGAAATGGGGAGCTAAAGGTTCTGATAGCAACCCAAACTTTAGCTTACGGTGTTAATCTACCGGCGGATAGGGTGATCATCTTTGTACGGGGTTTTAGGGGAAAGTTCTATCCCGACGTTCTTGATATTTTTCAGATGAAGGGGAGAGCGGGTAGATACGGATTGAGGGATAAAGGGTATGCGGAGATATACGTTTTCAACGAGTTTAAGGGATTTAAAGAAGCCTTTGAAAAGTTGCAACCATTTTTATCCTCGGAGAACTTTACCTTTGACCCTATGGAGTATTGGGGGATCTCTTCTTTTATATCCCTTATGATACTAGGGGCGGTGAAATTTGCAGGGAGGAATTGGAGGTCATTTCTATTAAACGTTCCTTCAGTTAAAAAGGTCCCGCCTTATATCCTTGATAATATATACGATTACCTTGAGAGTAAGGGTTTCGTTGAGGATGGGAAACTTACGGAGATCGGCAAGGTACTTTTGGAAGGCTCAATATCGCCCTTGGCTTATGCGGAGATGAAAAGGAGGTTGGAGGGGGAAGTGGAGCTCTTACTAAGCATAAGGCCCCTGTTTTATATGAAGAAAATAAAGGATTCACTTAAAAGCTTTTTGAAGGACGATATCTACAAACTAAAATTGGAATTTAAGTGGAGGTATTACGAATTTGATTTTCCGGATGATGGCACGGACGAACTTTGGATGTACATAAACGGGAAGCTCATATTTTATCCGAACATCTCAAACCCCCCGGGTGAGCTGGGTTTTTCGCATACCGACGTTTACCACCTCGCAAGGGCACTTTTAACTTTAAGGGAAAACGGTTATATTATCATAACCGACGAGGACATTTTAAGGGTTATGCACTCTTATAAATACGGATTAAATTTGGAATTCGCACCCGTGGGGGGGATAAAGGGAATAGGTTTCGTTAGGGCAAATATACTAAAAATGGCCCTGAGGGAATTTGGGATAAGCAGGGTAGGCTTTGGCAAATTTGAGTTTCCAAAAGGCATGGAAAGATCGCTGGAATACTACCTGTCCAAGAGGTACAAGGATAAAGATAGGGCAAGGAAGGAAGCGGAGAGTATCATAAGGATTCTGGAAAAAGGGGAAGTATTGGGGGACGAGAGGATTATTAAGGGTTTTGCGCTTTTGAAGTTCGGAAGGGCTGGGATAAAGTATTTGGGTATGGATAAGGGGGAGGTTTTAAGGGAGCTTGGGGTTGGGAATTTTTAGTCTGAAAACCTCAAATATACCCATTCCCCTGAAAAGCAAAATCTCGGTCAGGGTGTAGGAAAGGATGGAAATCAAAACCCTCAATATACCTTCCGGGAAAAGGAAAGGGAAGAAAACGGAGGAAATTAAGGGAAATAAAGATAGAAATATCGGGGAGGGTCTTATGCCAAGTGAGGAAATACCCAAGTACCATACGGGAATAGAAGCTAAGTATCCGAAGGAGAGGCACCAGGATATCCATAGGGGGCTTCTTGGGTTAAGGAGGGAAAGGAGTAAGAAAACCAAAGGAATAACCGCAAGGCGGTATACGTCCAAATTGGGTCTTCCCTTTCCCTGTGACAATGGACTTATGGTGTTTGAGATTATCGAAAGGATGGAGGCTATGGAGAGGGGTTTTAAAATTTCCACCGCATCCATCCATTTTTCTCCCAAAGCTATCCTTATTACCCCATCGCTCCAAAAGAACATAGGGGCGAAGAAGAGCAAACCCACAAAAAGGGAGGCTCTCATATAAGACAAAAAAGCTTTTTCGGTTTCCTTAACGTCGGAAACAACAAAATAAGGGAAAAGAACCCTTGATATCATAGAGCTAAGTTGGGGGGCAACCAAAAAGGCTAGATTCTGGGCGTTAGAATATATTCCCAACGAATGTTGTCCCGAAAACTTTCCAACCAAAGTCCTATCCGCATACCTTAAAAGGAAGTTTAAGACGAAGGTGAGGTTTACCCAAATCCCGAAGGAGAGCATCCTTTTGAGCCAAAGAAAACTAAAAGATAAACTCGGAATATATGGGCGCAGGATATAGGATATGAACATTTTGGCGAAGGCGCCTATCAAGAAGGAATAGATCATCGCCCTAAAATCCCTAAAATAAAGCCCCAAAAATATTGCAAAAACCGTGTTTATCAAAGCTTCAGAAAACTCAAGGATAAAGATCTTCTCAAACCTAAAGAACCTGTTCGCCTCAACTATGAAAATTGGATTGGTGATGGATGATGGTATGAACGATATTGCAACCACCTTGATGGCGAAGGATACATTCGAGTCCTTAAAAAAAGCCCCTATGCTGTCCGAGAAGAGAAAGAGTAGGAAAAAAAGTATGATCCCCCTTAATAGGCTCGTCCAGAAGAGGGTGGGATATCCTTCCCTAAATTCCCCCTTGTATGCGGTTAAGGCTGTGGTGAATCCTGTGAAGGTGAGCATTTCCAAAAGCTGATACGCTATGAAGGTACTCGCGGATATTCCAAAATCGTAAGGTGTCAATATCCTGGCAAGAATAACGACCCTCAAAAAAGAGAAAAATTGTATTGATAGCCTGGAGGCTAAAGTCCAAAATAGTGCTTTTACCAACTAATACTTTCTCTCGACGGGCTTCCAGTATGTGATATTTACGGGTATGTAATCTATTCTTACGCTTCCATCCTCGTTCCTGTAGGCAAGGGTATGCTTCAAAAATCTTTCATCATCCCTATATGGGAAATCCCTCCTGAAGTGGGAACCCCTACTCTCCTCCCTCATCAGTGCCCCGAGGATCACGATCTCGGCAAGGTCAAGCATATTTTCCGTTTCCAGGGCACTTACTAAATCGGTGTTCCATCTAAGATCCTTATCCACAACCCTTATGTCCTTAAACCTCTCCTTCAAGTTCCTTACTATCCTCAGGGCTTGCTCAAGCTTTTCACCGGTCCTGAAAACCCCAACGTGTGTATCCATGATCTTCCTAAGCTCGTTCCTTATCTCGTAGGGATTCTCCTTCCCGTTCTTGTTCAATATCCCCTCTATCCTCTTTGCCTCTCTTTCTGCATCCTCAAGGACCTCATCTTCCCTAAACATAAACTCGTGGCTTAGGGCGTATTCTGCGGAAAGCTCACCCGTAATCCTTCCCCAAACTAAGCATTCCGCGGTAGAATTGGAACCGAGCCTATTTGCCCCATGTACGGATACACAGGCAGCTTCACCCGCGGCAAAAATATTCTCAACTGGGGTTCTGCCATCAATGTCCGTATGTATCCCACCCATTGAGTAGTGGGCAACGGGCCTTATTGGTATAGGCTCTTTCACCGGATCAACCCCCGCAAACTTTATCGCAAGCTCCCTTATTAAAGGCAGTCTTTCAAGGATCTTTTCCTTACCAAGATGCGTAAGATCTAGATGCACATAATCAAGACCCTCGGGACCCTCAAAGCCCCTACCCTCCTCTATTTCCGTCATTATTGATCTGGAGACTATATCCCTGGGAGCCAGCTCCATCATTTTTGGGGCATACCTCTCCATAAACCTCTCCCCGAACTTGTTCCTCAGATATCCGCCCTCACCTCTTGCACCCTCCGTTATCAAAATTCCGGAAGGTACCAAGCCCGTGGGGTGGAACTGAATAAACTCCATATCCTTTAAGGGCAATCCTGTTCTAAATGCCATTGCGAGACCGTCGCCCGTGACGGAATGGGAATATGTCGTAAACCTATATAGCCTCCCGGCGCCACCCGTTGCTATTATCAAGGCCTTGCCAATAAATAGAACAAATTCCCCGTTTACAAGGTCTATAGCGGTTAATCCTGCAAATTTATTGTTTTTAACTATAATTGATGTTGCAAAGAATTCGTCGTACCTCTTGTAGTTTGTGAACCTTTGGAGGGTGTCGTATAATGTTTGCATTTCAAAGAAGCCGGTTTTATCCTGAGCGAAATTTGTCCTTACAAAGCTCTGTCCCCCAAAGGCCCTCGCGGCTATTTTCCCATCCTTCCTCCTAGCCCAGGGTATTCCCCAGTGCTCCAAAAGCAGTATTTCATAAGGCATAATCTTAACGAAGCGGAAAACCGCATCCTGATCCGCAAGAAAATCGGAACCCTTTATTGTGTCCCAAGCGTGGAGTTCAAAGGAATCTCCCTCCTCAGGCCTTAAAACCGCAGCAGTCCCACCCTCGGCGCATACGGAGTGCGCCCTCATAAGTTGCACCTTTGAAACTATTCCAACATCTACCCCATTCCCGAACTTCCTCCCTATCTCCACCGCAGCCCTCAAACCCGCAAGTCCAGCTCCAAGGATTATCACATCATGCTTATAAACCCTTGAGATTTGCATAAAGCGGATATTTTATGCTTGAAGTTTTCCGCCTTAAAATTTCCGTATGATGCTGTTCTTAATTTCCATAACCGCGGAGGATATAGTTAAAAATTTAAAATCCGCATCCGCAAACATAAGGGACTATACCGCAAAGATGGAATCGAAGGTAAGGAAAAAGGATGGGAAGGAGGAATACAAGCTCTACCTCCAGAAGTACAGGGATGGATGGGTATATATGGAGGTGTTGGAGGGTGAGAGTAAGGGTGGAATAGCGGTGTATGATCCTGGAACCAAAAAGGTTAGGGCGAAAAAGGGTGTGCTGAAAGTGACTTTATCCCCGGACGACAACAGGGTAAGGTCCGCGGTGGGACACAGGATATACGAGAGCCATATAATATACTTTGCGAATAGGGTAAAAAGCGCGGAGCTTATATCCGAGGGAACCCTTGCGGGTAGGAAGGTTTATATAATAAAGGTTCCCTTAAAAAGCGAGGAAAACTACGGGGCGGTATATTCCAAGTACTGGATAGACGCGGAAAGTTTCATACCCGTTATGATAGTGGATTACGATGAAAGGGATCAGGCTATAAGGTCGGTAAAATTTATGGATGTTAAAATAAACGTAGGGCTAAAGGAGGAGGATTTTAAAATTTAGAATGCTTGGGTATTTTAGGAAGATAAGGTGGATCTTTTATTTTTCTTTTGTTGGAAGTTTGGCAAGTTTGCTAATTTCATCCTTTATAGCAAAGCCCGTATATGAAAGCTCCGTAATTTTGGTTCCTTCCCTTGAAGACATAAACCAGATGCAATCCCAAGCCATACTTGTCTACCAGCTCACGAGGGGGGGTATGTCCTCACCCGCTCAGATTTTCATAGATATAGCAAGCTCATATAACTTCAAAAGGGAATTCATAGAGAAATTTAATCTTTTGGAAGTATTCGGAGAGAAGGATATAGATGGGGCGGTTAAGCTTATGGATTCAAAGTTCCAAATAGAACCCCTTCCGAGCGGTTCCTTCGCCCTCAAGGTCAGGGATGTAGATAAAAATAGAGCTAAAGACCTCGCAAAGAAATACGTTTTGTTCTTAAACGAAAAGGCTAACTTGACGTTAAACGCAAAAGGTAGGGAGCTTAGGAGGTTTTTGGAAAGAAGGATAAAGGAAATTGAGGATTCTATGAAAATTCTGGGGGATAGTATAACCGCATTTGAGAGGAGGGAAAAGATCTTTGTTTTATCCGCCGAGGATATCCTTGCCCCGGGTATTGCGGAGATGATTAAAAACATTGCCCAAAAGGAGGTTGAAATTTCAACTTTGAGCGCGGTATTCTCGGAAAAGATACCCGATGTAAGTATGTTGAGGAAGGAGTTGGATGCATTAAGGTCAAATCTTTCGCAGAAGTTTTCCTATTTACCCGAGAATCTCAGGAAGGCTTACGAGTATAAAATAAGGCTCATTATACTTTCCGAAGTTTATAAGACCGTATATGCGGAATACGAGAAGGCAAAGATATTGGAGAAGAAAGATAATCCGATAATACAGCCCGCCTCGGAACCTATGAGTACGGAAAAGAGGGTTTGGCCTAAGAGGGTGGTTCCAACTCTCGCAACTGCCCTTATGATGGGACTTGGAACATTTTTTATGCTCATCTCCTTTATGATATCCGATAGGCTTAGGGAGACGGGCTTTGGAAAGCTTATAGAACAGTTAAAGGAAGATATTGGTTTATGAAGGGGAGGGTGCTTTTTGTAAGCGATGTATATTACCCTTATCCCGGCGGGATCTCCGAGCATATACATCAGCTTTCCATCAATCTTAGAAAGCTCGGTTGGGAAACCCACATTTTAACAACGAATTTCAGGGAGAAGATAAACTTTGAAGATCCACCTTATGTACATAGGGTTGGATTCCCCATAAAGATACCAATAAACGGTTCAATAGCTCCCGTCGCCTTTTCACCAAGGATAACCTTCTTGGTAAAGAAATTCTTCAGAGAGAATCATTTTGATATAGTTCACCTACACGGTCAAGTTGCCCCAACCTTACCCCTTCTATCCCTAAAATACTCACAGTCAATAAACGTCATAACCTTCCACGCGGCTTATAAAAGGAGCCTCTTAACGGAAACCCTAAAGCCATACATAAGGGGATACCTTTCAAGGATAAAGGGATTCATAGCAGTTTCTCCCGCAGCCATAGAACCCATAATTAAGCACTTTGGGGAGGTAGATCATAGGATAATTCCAAACGGTGTATCCCTTCAAAGGTTCAATCCCCAAAATAAACCCCTAAAGCACCTTATGGGGTACAAAAATATCCTATTTGTCGGAAGGCCAGAGCCGAGAAAAGGTTTAAAGTTCCTGATAATGGCGATGCCCATAATACTCTCAAAAGTTCCCGATGCGAGGCTTGTGGTGGTGGGTTCTGGCCCCCTTCTCGGGTACTATAAGTCTTTGGTTCCGGATGAAATAAGGGATAGGGTTTTGTTTGAGGGGGCGGTGGATGGGGATGTTCTTCCTAGATATTATGTTTCTGCGGATGTTTTCGTTTCTCCGGCTACGAGATCCGAGAGCTTCGGTATGGTTCTCCTTGAAGCTATGGCCTCTGGTGTTCCCGTGGTTGCATCAAGGAACGAAGGTTACCGTTATGTTGTGAGGGATGGGGAAAATGGGCTTCTGTGTGAGCCAGAAAACGAGTTTGATTTGGCGAACAAAATAATAAAAGTTTTAACGGACGAAAATTTGAGGAAAAAGCTAATAGAAAATGGGCTAAAAACCGCCCAAGAGTACTCTTGGGAGAATATAGCAAAAAGGGTTGAGGATTACTATCTTTACCTTTTGGGGAGGTGAGTATGCTGGTGGAGATCAAGAATTGCGATGTGGGGTACGGTAAGCCCATAATAAGGGGGATAGAGTTTTCTTTGGATTTTGGAGAGAGCTTGAACGTTTACGGTGAAAACGGAGTTGGAAAGACCACCCTACTGAAGGCGTTTTTGGGGATCTCAGTTTTGAGGGGTGAAATAAGGGTTTTATCAAAGAACATCCTTGACCTTACGCCCATAGAGAGGGTTAAGTATATATCCATTGCCTTTGCGGAAACTATAAGGACGGATATAACGGTGGGTAGGTACTTTGAGCTTAGCCCTTTCCCGATCTTCAAGGAATTGTTAGATGCCTTTGGACTTTTGGATATATTGGATAAAACCTTTAGGGAAATCTCAACCGGAAACAACCGGAAAGTTCAAATAGTTAGAGCGCTTTCATCCCCCGCACCTGTTATAGCGTTGGACGAGCCCTTCGCACACCTTGACGAAAGGGCGAGCAAGATCCTTTGGGAGATAATTGAGGATCTGAGGAAGAAGGGAAAGTCCTTCATAATAACATCCCATAGACCCTTAGGAGTTGGAAGGAATTTTAAATTACCTCCAACGTCTCAATGACCTTCTTCGCCTCGGATTCTATTGGCGTGTCCGAAAATATTAGGGAGTATCTGCCGTTCCTTTGCAAAACGAAGTTCCTTATCCCTTCAGCCCATTTTCTTATTACCCCCCTATAAAAGTCCGCGGAATTTGGGGAAATTTGCACCCTTTTACCGCTTTCCGCATCCACCAAAACCTTACCCTCCAACTGAAAATTCCACTCTTCCCCGCTCAATATATGGAAAACAACGAGGTCGTGAAATTTTAGGAGAATACCCAAACCTCCCTGAAGTTCATCCCAATCAAACTCAAGGTCCGAAATAAGGACAAGTAGGGATCTTTTTCTGAAACGGGAGACGATATTATAAACCGCTTCACGGAAACTCCCCTTTCCCTTTCCCTTCGCCTCGTAATAACATCTAAGGAGGTGATTTACACCCTTACCCGGTGGGATAATTTCCCCGGAAAATTTTACCAATGAAAACCTATAATTCAACCTGTTTGCGGCGAACATAACCATACCCGCAACAACCTGTGCCCTCTCATCCTTATTAAAGAGTCCCATGGATTTTGTATCGTCAAATAGAACTATCACCGGTATCTCGGATTCGTTTGAAAACTGCTTTAAGAATAGCCTCCCCCTCCTTGCAAATGCCTTCCAATCCACCCTCCTTATATCATCCCCCTCATAATACGGCCTATGCCCCGCAAATTCCGGGGAACTTCCGAAGGTTCTACTCCTCTGTTTTCCAGAATAAAACCCATCGACCACACCCTTCACCTTTATCTCAAACTCCAAAATTATCTCCTTCGGGATCTTCAAGGTAGGGTTAAAACCGGGTCTATGTGCTTCCCGTCCTTTAAAACCTCGTAGTGTATGTGTGGTCCAGTGGTTTTTCCCGTTCTTCCCGAAAGCCCTATTAACTGCCCCGTCTTCACCGTATCCCCCTCCTTAACGAAAGCCTTTGAAAGGTGCCCATAAACCGTTTCGTAACCCTTATCGTGCGAGATCCTAATGAATATCCCTAGATCCTCGTTGTACCCCACTTTTTTCACTATGCCCCTTGCGGTTGAAAAAACGAACGTGGATTCCGGAACGGATATATCAAGCCCCGTGTGGATCCCTTTATCTACACCCCTGACTATGGGACCTGAGGCAGGTAGGGCGCAAGGTGTATCGCAATCTTCAACGAAGATCGGAAGGGAAGGGGGGCCCCCCTCAACCTTTGGACCCTGAACACCCTCACCTAGGGCGTATGACAGTTTCTCAACCCTCACCTGAAGCTCCTGGTATTTTTTTGAAAGTTCTTTTAGCTTTTCTTCCGCCTCCAACATCCTTTTAACCCTATCGTATAGGTTTTGTCTGTAAAAGGCGGAGAGAAGTAGGGCGGAAAAGAGCACAAAACCCAAGAAGGCAAAAAAGAGGATAACGGAAACCAAAACCCTAAAGATGATATACCCAAAACCACTAAAAACCCACCTCTTTACCCCCCTTTTGTCGGTCTTTATGATCTCTAAACGCTTTATCCCTTAACCCTTTGAATGACCTTAACTATCTCCTCCCTTATCTCCGCGGGAAGGAACATCCTACCTGTGTATTTGGTTATTGAATGGAGTTTTTCGTGTTCCGTGGTGAATTGCTTTATAAGATGAAGGAGTTGCGCCCTTGCGTTCATCTCCACAACAAAAACGATCTCGCTGTTTCTTATAAATTCGTTGAGCTCGTCCTCATAAAGGGGCCAGAGCGTCCTTATCCTCATAAACTTTACGTTTATACCCTCCTCCCTCAACTGCTCCATAGCCTCGAGGATGGGGCCCAAGGTTGCGCCCATACCTATTATTCCCACCTCCGCACCCTCATCCCCATAAAATTCGGCCCTCGGAAGATCTCCCGACTTTTTGGCCGTTTCGTACTTCCTCAACCTTTTATCTACCATCTCCTTCCTTAAATGCGGATCCTCCGTGGTATATCCGGTTTCATCGTGTTCGTTTGAATTGGCGGTAAATATTGTCCATTCAAGTCCGGGGATTGCCCTCGGAGATATACCATCCTCCGTAATCTCGTACCTTAAATACTGCCTCCCCTCCGCTTTCATCCTCTCAACATCTTCCTTAGTAAGGAGTTTCCCCCTATCTATCTCAATTTTGAAGGGATCCAATGCCCCCGGTTCTACGGTAAATTTGTTCTGCGAAAAAGCTTGTTCGGTGAGGATCACCACGGGAGTTTGGTAATTTTCCGCAAGGTTGAAGGCTAAGGCGGTAAAGTAAAAGCCCTCCTCAAGGGTTCCGGGAACCAGAACGATCCTCATAAGGTCCCCATGCCCACCGTATAAAATGTGGTTTATGTCCGATTGCTCGGTTTTTGTGGGAAGCCCGGTTGATGGTCCCGCCCTTTGGGAATCAACTATAACCAAGGGTGTCTCGTTCATATAAGCAAGCCCAAGGGTTTCCGTTTTTAGGGAGAGACCAGGACCGGATGATGTTGTCATAGCTCTTGCTCCCGCAAAGGCGGCACCTAAAGCGAAGTTTATGGAAGCTATCTCGTCCTCAGCCTGGATCGCCACAGCCCCGAATTCCCTACCTTCATCCGCGAAGAATTCAAGGATCTCCGTCGCAGGGGTTATGGGGTATGCGACCTCAAACCTACAACCCGCCGCCAAGGCACCCAGGGCTATAGCCTCGTTCCCCATCATCATTATTCTGCCTGGGTCTCCAAGCTTTTCTAAATAATAATCGTCCTTCTTCCCCAATTCCCTTGCCTTCTCCCTACCAAGTTCGTAAGCCCCTATGTTCGCATTTATTATCTTATCCCCCTTTGCCTTAAACCAATCCGCTATTACTTTATAAGCTATCTCGTGGTCTAGGTTCAAAAACTCCGCTATTATCCCCAGAGCAACGACGTTCTTTATAACCTCCAAACCCAATTTCTCCCTTGATATGTTAGCAAGCGGTAGTATATAGTAATGTACATCCTCCCTCTTCAAGTGGGAAGGTATCTCGGGATGCGTGCTGTTATCGTAAATTATTACACCACCCGATATGACCTCGTGGGTATGCAAAGGCAGGTTTTGGAAGTCTAAGGCAAGGAGGTAATCAATGTTGTCCTTTGGTCCGTATATTGGTTTGTCTTTTGCCCTAACGGTTAGGTTTGTCGGCAAGCCCCTTATGTTTGAAGGGAAATCCTTTATCATAACCACATAAAACCCCATCTTCTTGAGGATCTTGGATAGAAGTTCGCCAGTTGTTAAGCTTCCATCACCCGCAAGCCCGGCTATCTTTATAGCAACATCATTTTTACGCATAGCAGGATATTTTAAGGTTGCAGAAACCTAAAAACTTTCCCGTGCTTTACGATTTCCCCTTTCGTTATAAATATTACGTCCTCGGCTATATTCGTTGAAAGGTCCGCTATCCTTTCAAAGTTTTGAGCGATATTTACGACCTTTAGCGCAATTTCCGTTTCAAGGACCTTTACCGCCTTATTTAGAATCCTGTCTCTAAGATCATCTACCACATTATCAGACTTTATCACCTGTAGCGCAAGTTCTGGATCCCTATTCTTAAATGAGGAATAAACCTCTACGAAGGACTTCTTTGAAAGTTCCCTTATCAAGCGTATATCTTCCTCAAGATCTCCGATTTGAACGTTTTTTTCCCTTAAAATCTTAAAATCCCTTGCTACGTTCTCCGCGTGATCCGCTATCCTCTCTATGTCGTTGTTTATCTTTAGGCACATTAAAAGTTCCCTAAGGTATCCTGCTTCGGGTTGAAATAAGGCTATGGTTTCCACAACAAGCTCGTCTATAACTATTTCAAGTTCGTTTACCCTTTCCTCCCTTTTGATGGTTTCCTCGTAAGATTCAAGGGATAGATCTATCATCTCAAGGGTAAGGGAGTACATCTCGTCAAGATTCGCCTGTATATCCTTAAGGCGACTTTCTATCATATCTCAAAGCTTTCACCCGGATTTAATATCATCACTTTTGCTTTATCCCCAACCAGCCTCTCAAACTCCTTAGGATCCGCTTTTATTAGATCAAAAGTATTGTAATGCATGGGGATCACAAATTTGGGGGATATGAATTCAACCGCCTTAGCGGCCTGATAGATGTCCATGGTAAACCTGCTACCTATGGGAAGTATGGCAAGATCGGGCTTGTAAAGTTCGCCAATGAGCTTCATATCGTAAAATAGCCCAGTATCACCAGCGTGGTAAATTGTTTTCCCATCCATCCTTATTATAACACCCGTAGGATCCCCAACGTTTGCGGTATGCCAGGCAGGCGTGAAGGCAACCTCAACCCCCATACCCCCGACGTTTACGAACCCCCCTATGTTCATAGGCTCAACCTTTTCAAGGTTGGCTTTTACAACGAGTTCGTATTGGGAAACAAAGTACGCGCCCGTCCTCTTGCATATTTTGACCGCATCCTCAAACCCGTGATCCCCGTGATCGTGCGTCACTATTACCACATCCGCCTTCTCTATATCCTCAACCCTTTTTAATGGGGATTTCGGGTTCCCAGTTATAAAAGGATCAACCAAAACCGTCTTGCTCCCTTCTATCTTAAACGCCGAATGCCCTAGAAAAGTTACCTTCACCATATTGGGTATTTTAAAGCGGTTTAATTGCTAAAAATGTTTCTGCTTTAGAATATAAACGATATGATGATCTTATTTGTAAGTTTGGACAGTACATATGTAAGAACAAAAGGGGAGGAGATAGCGGGTGCGCTCATAAAAACCCTAGTCGGGGAATTGCAAAACTCCATAAACCAGAAGGGTTTAAAGGGTTCGGTTTCCTACTGCTCGGAGAGGGCAATCCCTTTAACCGATAGCCTTTCAAAAGCTTACGGCGTGAAAATAAAGAGGACCAGCTTCAAGTTCAGGAATCCCAAAAATAAGCCGGACAAGATGGAAGAGAGGGCTTTGAGGTTCTTTGAAACCGCAATAAAGGGAGGCAAAAAACCGGAGTATTATATCCAAACCTTCAGGCGTGGAAACCAAACGATCCATAGGTACTATAAACCACTATTCGTTGCACCATTATGTTTAAATTGTCATGGTAAGGATAACACGAATATACCTGCGGAAGTCCTTCAGGAGATAACAAAGAGGTACCCGAAGGATAAGGCGAGGGGATATTCGGATGGGGAATTCAGGGGTGTGATAAGGGTGGAGTTTAAGGAATGAGCCTTTTAACACTTTGCATAAACGCGGAAACCCTATACGTGGAAGTTGCGGACGATTCTTGGGAGCACCAAAGGGGATTAATGTTCAGGGAGTATCTACCGGATAATAGGGGTATGCTTTTCATCTTCCCTTACCCCCAAAGGTTGCACTTTTGGATGAAAAACACCTACATACCCCTTTCAATAGCTTATATATCAAGCGATTGGAGGATCGTAGAGATATACGATATGGAACCTTTAAGCGAAAGGCTCGTATCCTCCAAAAACAAGGTTCAGTACGCCCTGGAGGTGAATAGGGGATACTTCCAAAGGAAGGGTATAAAGGTGGGAGATAGGGTGAAGTTTCCCTGTGAATGAAAGGCTTCCAAAAAGCGAGATATTGAGGGGAAGGAAATTAATAAGTTGGGCTTTCAAGAACACAAAAACCGTATATTCTGACGAGTTTGTAATTTTAAGGTTTTGCCCTTACGGGGAAAGGAAGGTTCTGTTTGCGGTGGAAAGAAAGGTAAAGGGTGCGGTTAAAAGGAACAGAATAAAGAGGCTCTTAAGGGAGTTTTACAGAAAAAATAAAGATAAATTTCAGGTGGGGATTTGGATCTTCATAGGGAGGGAAGCCCTCCTTAGGATCAAATCGCACGAGATCAATTTCCCCCTTATAATACTCGACAAAGGAGGTGAAGGATGAAGGATATAAACAACATGGGCAATATGAATGAAGGCGAAGAGAGGAGGGTGCCAAGGCTTTCCGAAAGGAAGCCTTACGAGAAACCAGCAATAATAGGAAGGACGACGGGAAGGGGAGATAATATACTGATTACCTCTTAGCGAAATTTTTAATTATCGTTTTGGTGTGGGAAGGTTATTATTTATAGATTGGTTGAAGGGGGTTTTTGTAATATGGATGGTTCCAACCCATACCTTTGATGGGTTGTTTTCTTATGAAATTAAATCTACCCCTCTTTACCAATCCATCGCATTCTTCAACGGATTAGTTGCCCCCGCCTTTCTCCTTTCCGCAGGGTTTTTAGCGGTATATACATTTAAGGGTGAAAAGTTATATCAAAGGTTAAGGAGGGGGGTGGAGCTGATGGCCTTCGGGTACTTCCTTCAGATGCCAACATCTTCAATACCTAAGATGTTCTTAAACCCACAAGATATTCTTGGGAGGATAAATACCTTCCAAAGGGTCGATATCTTAATTTGCATAGGTTTGGGAGTGATAGTTCTTAGTTCCCTTTTGTACCTACTCAGGGATAAGCTTAGTAGGGTCCTGCTGTTTCTCCTCTTGGCTTTTTTCTTTTGGTACTTCAGCCCTTTCATAAACAAATTCGGGGAGAACCTTCCCCCTTTCATAGCCCCTTACTTCTCATTTAAAAACTCCCTCTTTCCCCCATTTCCATATTGGGGTTACTTATTTTTTGGTTCCGCCTTAGCATCCGCATTTTTGCTAAACAGAAAGATATTCTTTGCCCTAAGCCTTATACCTATCTTTGCCCTTTTCCTGAATTTTTTCCTTAACTTCCCAAGATACGAAACTTCCCTTGGATATATCCTCTTGAAAACCGGCGTTGTTATTTTGTTGATTTATATTCTTATGGGTGCGGAAAACTTCGGTTTTAGGTTTAAACCTTTGGCACTTCTTGGAAGAAACTCGCTTCTATCTTATGCCTTCCACAATTCCATAGTTTACGGCTCACCCTTTACAAAACCCCTTTTATATTATTATGGACACGTTGGTTGGCTTAAGGGAATGCTCATTGGAACCCTCATCTTAGCTTTAACCTGGGTTTTCGTTTATTCTTGGGAAATTTTGAGAAAGAATTATGGTCAAAGACCTGCGAGGGAATTCTGTAAGTTTGTAACTTTAACCGTCCTTTTATCACCTTGGTAAATCCTCATTAGAATTCCAGCTATGTTGAAAGACAAAATGTTTTCAATAGCTGAGGATATATTGAAGGTTGCGGAAAACGACGGAACGGAGGTTATAGTTTTCGGGGAAAATAGCGCATTGGTTAGGTTCGCAAAGTCAAGGATACACCAGACAACAAACGTTAAGGATATTAGGGTTTCAATTAGGGTGAGGTTTGGTAAAAGGAGTGCGGTGGTAAATTTTTCTTTTAATGAAGATAGAAAGGATCTGATATCCGCTGTGAAAAGGGCGGAGAGTTTGGCTAAGCTTTCCCCCGAAAACCCGGATTTACCCGATCTTCCGAGGGCAGATAAGATAGAAACTTCAATAGATCAGTTTGATGCGGATACTGCGGAGATTTCAGCGGAAGAAATCACAAGAATAGCTGGGAATTTAATAAAGGAAACGCCAAAACCCTTTGAGGCTTACGGTGTTGTCTCGGGTGGAAGGTTGGAATATGCGTTTTTGACATCCTCGGGTTTTGAGGGTTACAATTTCTTAACGGACGCCCATATAAAGCTTAACCCCATTTACAATACCTACAGCTATTTAGTTCAGAAATCTGCAAAGACATTTAAGGATTTAAATTTGGGAGAGGTTTTGGAGAGGGTTGAGGAAAGGTTAAATTTTGTCTTAAAACCAAGGGATGCAGAGCCAGGGAAGTGGACGGTGATCCTTGAACCGTTAGCTCTGGAGGAGATAATACAGTTTCTAAATTGGATAGGATTTTCGGGTAAATCCGCAATTGAGGGTATATCCCCCTTAAGGGATAAGGTGGGTCAAAAGGTCTTTTCCGAAAAGGTAACCATCCTGGATGATGCGCTGAACCCTAGGGGATTCGTATTACCCTTTGATTTTGAGGGGAACAGGAAGGGTTTAACCATAGTGGTTGAAAATGGGGTATTTAAGAATTTTGCACACGACAGTATAACCGCCAAGAAGATGGGAGTAGAGTCCAACGCGTGTGCCTCTCCCTTCTCAAACAACCCAATATTTCTAAACCTATATTTCAGGGGCGGGGAAAAGGATTACAAGAAACTTATTGAAGAAACGGATAGGGGGCTTATAATAACTAGGTTTTGGTACGTTAATTTGGTTGATCCTCAAAGTCTAACTTTAACGGGTATGACGAGGGATGGGGTTTTCGTGGTTGAAAATGGTAGGATCGTAGGAAGCATGAAAAATATGAGGTTTAACGAGAGTATATTCAACATGTTGGGTGGGGTTTTGGATGTTTCAAAGGAAGAGGAGCTAGTAAGTGAAAGCACTTGGTACGATATGCACTACCCCCATGGGATGATCCTACCCACCATAAAAGTGGAAAACTTTAATTTCTCTTCCTCTACTAGCTTCTGAATTACTTATCCTTTATTACTTCGTCCAGGTTCAAAATACTCTTTTCGTTGGTTATAATCACCTTTATTTTGTCGGAGAGTTTGTCAACGTAAAGGTATCCGACATATTCGGGGTTTTTCTTTATCTCCTTGGCAACTATTGAGATAGCTTCAGCTTTCCCTTTTGCCTCAACCAGCATCCTTTGAACATTTAAGCTCTCCTTTTTTATCAATTGCTGCATTTTCAATGCTTCCTGTTCCGCCAACTTCTTTTCTTCAAGCGCCTTTTCGTAATCCGGAGAAAACTTTATATCCCTTATCAAAACATCCAAAACATTAATCCCTATTGGCTCTAATTTGTTCCTCAATATCCCCTTTATTTCAAGGTCCAAACCCGTCCTGCCGAAGGATAAAAGCCCATCGGAAGTGTATTTTGATATAACGGATTTTATCGCGGATTTAAAGACGGGCTGTATTACTTTCTCCTCGTAATCCATTCCCACATTCCTATGGAACTTGATAAGACTATCCCTGTTTATTTGGTAAAGTAATGTGGCTTCAACCCCAACGCTTACACCATCCGAAGTTATACCCCAAAGGGTTCCCTCCCCTTTCCTTTTAACGGAAGAGCTTAGGGTGTATTCCCTAACCTGAAGGTCGTACTGATAAAGGTTTTCCAAAAAGGGTATTATTAAATTTCCACCTTCACCCAAAACGGTATAAGTCCTAAAAACTTGGTTAAACTTTATACCGGCATAGCCCTGAGGTATAACCCTGTAGGACATAGAGATAAGCATCAAGATTAAACCTACGAGGATAAGGACTATAAGAGTGGGGGAAAGCTTTATCTTCCTTTTGGTTTTTATGGTTCCCTGTTGTTCTACCAGAACTTCCTGGGTTCCGTATTTATACAAGATGTAAAGGATCGCAAGGACAACTATTAGCGAAAGAATCGGAGAAAGCAAATCCTGAAAATTGATGTTCATATTTTCTCTATTTTGTAGTCCTCTATTATAGGGTTGGAGAAAACTTTCCTCGAAAGTTCTTCCACGGTCTCCCAAGCTCTCCTTTCGTCCTCTTCCTCAATTACGATCTCAATCACCTTCCCCACTTTAACATCCTTAACCTTTATTCCCATCTCGGATATTACCCCCTTTACCGCCCTACCCTGAGGATCCAAAAGGTCCTTTCTTGGCATAACTATAACCCTAAACCTATGTTCCACAATGTTTATTCTAACCTCGTTAAAAATTCCCATTTCCCCTGTTGTCTAAATTTTCCTGTCTCTCGTAGAGTTAGAGTTAAATATATAAAATAAATTATATATATCATAACACACACCAATTTGTCTAAACAGATAAATTCACAAATTAAGCAATTTAACCCAAATTTTCTGAGTCTAAATTTAGACTCACATCCAAAAATCCCAATAATGACAATGGTTTGGGCTGTCTAAATTTTTGTTCAATATAAATTTCTAAATTTTTAAATTTACTTCACAAAACCTTTAAAACGGGCGATCCAAATTTAGACAACTTTTTACGTCTCCGTCTAAATTTAGACAAAATTTAGACAAATTTTAGACCGTTCGGTTTTATAATTCCCACCTATGCTGTTTTCGGAGATAGAGAAGATCTCGGAGGAGATGGAAACCATAAGGGGGTATCTTTGACATCGATGGGCTCAAGGAAAAGATAAGGAAGATAGAAGAGGAAAGCTCAAGAGCGGATTTTTGGAGTGATCCTGTTATGGCATCCGAGAAGATGAAGGAGCTCGGAGCCTTAAAAAAACTCTTGAACGATTATATGAACCTTTCCGAAAGGATAAATTATCTTAAAGAAATATACGAGATGGCGGAGGAGGATCCGAGCCTTATGTCCGAACTTGAAATTGAGATAAAAAAGTTAAGGGAAGATATCACCGATTTCCAAATAAGGACGCTATTTACCGAAAAGGAGGATGTTCAAAATGCCTTCTTGGAGATCCATCCCGGTGCGGGTGGAACGGAGAGTCAGGACTGGGCGGAGATGCTTTTAAGAATGTACATAAGGTGGGCGGAAAGAAAAGGTTTTAAAGTTGAGGTCCTTGATTATCAGAAGGGTGAAACCGCAGGTATAAAGTCCGCAACCTTACATATAAAGGGACCTTACGCTTACGGTTACCTCAAGGGGGAGAAGGGGGTGCATAGGCTGGTTAGGATTTCACCGTTTGATGCAAACAACAGGAGGCACACATCCTTCGCCGCGGTAACGGTATATCCGGAAATGCCGGATATAGAAGTTGAAATTAGGGAGGAAGAGATAGAGATAGAAACCTTTAGATCCGGGGGTCCGGGGGGCCAACATATGCAAAAGAACGAAACTGCGGTTAGGGTGAGGCATATACCTACGGGCATAACTGTTGTTATGCAGAGTGAGAGGTCGCAACATCAAAATAAGGAGAATGCCCTTAAGATCTTAAGGGCAAGGCTTTACGAATACTACAGGAGGCAAAGGGAAGAGGAGCTTGAAAAAATAGTGGGGCCGAAAACCTCAATAGAATGGGGGCACCAAATCAGGTCTTATGTCTTATATCCTTATAAGCTTGTGAAGGACCACAGGACGGGTTATGAGACGTCAAACGCGGAGGGGGTCTTGGAGGGGGATCTTGATGAGTTTATAAAGGCCTACCTCGTTTATTTAAAGAAAAAGGGTTGAAGGTAGGAATAGTTTGCCTTTTTCCCAAATACTTTGAAAGTCCCCTAAAATATGCCCCATTAAGGAAGGCTATAGAGCTTGGGAAGTTGGAGATAAGGTTTTTTTCACCGATAGATTACGCGGAGGGTCCAAAAGATGTGGAGGATTACCTGTACGGTGGTGGCGAAGGGATGCTATTGAGGGTAGATTTTATGGTTTCCGCTATAAGGGATGCGAAGGATTGGCTTAAATCCGCCCCCATATTTTTGCTTTCTCCCACGGGAAAAAGGCTTGAACAGAAGGATATTATTGAAATTTCAAAGTTGGAAGAGATTATACTCGTTGGTGGGCACTATAAAGGGATAGACAGCAGGATATACGATTACGTTGATGTTGAAATTTCCATAGGGGATTTTGTGGTATCTTCCGCTGAAATCGCGAGTTTAGTTGTTTTGGATGCTGTCGCAAGGCTTATTGAGGGGGTTTTAACCCATAAATCATCCGCCGAAACGGATTCCCTTTACCATAACCTCCTCGAGCCCCCCCTATACACCAGACCTTACGACTTTGAGGGAAAAGAAGTTCCCAAGGTACTTTTAAGTGGAAACCACAATCTCATAGCCCTTTGGAGGAAGGAACAGGCGATAAAAAGGACCTTACTTTTTAGGCCTGATCTCCTTGAAAAGGCCAACTTTGACGAAAGCGACAGGAAAATTTTAAAGAAAATAGTTAAGGAAATTTGCGAAAAATTTGGAGATTTATAACCCCTTACCGAACCTCCTTAATATCTCCTCAAACTTACTGGAAAACTCCTCAAAATCCATATCCGTAGGTGGGTAAATTTCTCCTTTCTTCTTCTTAAATTTTCTCCTTTCCACCCCCTCCTCAAATTTTACCTGAAAAGCCCCTGAAAATTCCTCCTCGTTGAAATTTTCCAACATTTCCTTCCCTTCCTTAGATGTTTCCACCTCAAATTTCTGATAGATCTTCGTCTCCCTTTCGCCCTCCAATCCCCTTAAATACCTATCAAATTCCTCCGTATCCCAAACTATGACGTTTTTACTTATCCATTTAACCTTTTCCGCTAACTCCTTGTCCCTCGTGATCACTACAATCCTCTTTTCAGGATTTTTTGAAACAAAATTTATTATCCAATCGTCCGCCTTCCTCTCAAATCCCACCCAAACCACCCTCTTCCCACTTGAGTACTTATCGCTTTTGCCGTCAAAAACGAAAATAAACTCCTTTCCCGCCCTCTCAAGGATCCTAACCGCCTTTTTCACCATCTCCACCGCATCTTCAATTGTTATGGCTCCCAAAGAAAACGCATAATTTAGGGCATCTATAACGAACATCAGAATACAGCCCTAAGAACTATTGAAGATATAGGATATGCCGCGGTTAGGTTGGCGAAATCCGCATCCGGGTTGGTTGGGTCAAAGGTTACACCCTTATTTGGGAAGAGGTTTATCACGGAAAAAGATATATCAAACTTTGCCCTTCCGAATTTTAGAGGAATGGGTGCTCTCATAAATACGTCAAACCTTGAGTAAGGGGGAAGCTTTAACCTGTTCGTAGTATCCCGAATATATACCTCACCGTAAAAAGGCGTCCTGTAATGGCTCAAGTATCCCCTATACGGCCTTCCCACGAGATAAGAAATGGCTATCCCCAAGATTACATCGTATTCTTCCCTTATTAGGTGGAAGGAGAAGGTGCCATTTATGGTGTGATTTACATCCCAAGGTGTGGGAAGGAATTCAGATGTGTCGGATAGCTTTATTCTTGAGAGCATAAACGTGTAAGATAGGTCCGCCGTTAAGGGAACGGGTATCTTGCTTTCCTTCCTAACCCAAAAGTCAAAACCGACGGAGTTCATAACCCCAACCCTCTCTTTCAAATTCCCATCAATATAAACGAACTTCGGATAGTATTTCTCAAAGAAGTTTATCTCCGATATACCCCAAGGAAATACCCTCTCTCCTCCGACGATAAACTGGTACGACAATATTTCGTTTCTTTTGACGGGCGTATAGAAGAAATATTGGGGGGGAAAGGCGTATAGGGAGGTGATGAACTGCCTGTAAATTCCCCCTTGAAGTTTTATTGCGTTTGATGAATTAAGGTAATACTTGAAGAATCCCGAGGGGGAAAATCTAAATCCCAAACTCCCAAACTTATCCAACCTAAAACCGAACTCCGAAAGGATGTTTCTGGTTTCAAACCTATACTTTAAGTAATTCCCCCAAAAATACCCATCCCCTTCCCTTTCCAGACTATCCCTCCTTAACCTTGAATTGTAAAATCTCACCTCACTTCCAATTGAAAAAGAGTATGTCTCCAGATCGTTCCTTAAAGTTATCTCGTCAAACCTTGAATATACGCTCCTTGCCTGTATCTCTGGTTTAAAGGGGTCCTTCCTTGAGCTATCCCAGGAATTAAAATTTGAAGTTGAAAAAATAAGTTTGGGTTTTATGAAGAACTTTCCGAAATAATACCTGCCTATTACGGAAAATCCGCCGTTCAGAATGTTTGCGCTGTAATACAATCCCCTGTAATCGTTCAGATATATGTTATCCGATATGTTCCCAATATAGGAAAAGGAAAGTCCCCTTAAAGTGCTTCCGAAGTTGAACTTCCCAGATATATCCCCCAGCCTTATCCCCACCTTTCTCCAATACTTTAAAGGAGCAAATAGCCCAACCCTTGATGAAAATACCCAGTTTTTACCAATTGCCGAAAACCCCGTATTTGTTCTACTTAACCTTACTATGTAATTAAGGCTTTCCCCTTCGGAACTTTTAAAGTTTATCAAAGCTCCGGATAAATTCCCAACTTCGGGCGTAAAGCCCCCCCTCAAAAACTCAACCCCACCCACGATATCGAGGTTTATTGGTGTGTACATCCCATAATAACTGAATGCGTTATAAAGCGGTATGTTGTCGAAGGTTATTAGGTTCTCAAAGGGGGAAGAACCCCTTACTGAGAAGTACGCTAAGCCGTAAACTGGAACAACGCCTGGGGCAATGGATATGAAATATCCAACATCTTGATCCCCAATAAAGGGTAAGGCTTCAAGGAACTTCGGTTGGGCGGATTCAAAGGCGCTTTTCGTCTTCGGCGAAACCTCAATTTCCGTCAAGGTGTATTCAAGGGGTTTTAAATCAAAATTTATCGTGGTATCGGAAAATATTCCAAACCTTTCCCTTTCAACCCTGTAACCGAGCGCCTGAACAACGAAGGTATATTCCCCACCCTTTAAATTTAACGAAAATCTCCCATCCTTATTCGTATATGCCCTTACTCCCACCTCCCTTACAAAAACTATCGCCCCCTCTATTGGTTTCCCTTCGGAAACTACCTTACCGCTTACCGTAAAGGCAAAAATCCACATCAACGATCCACATCGCCAAGGACTATATCTATGCTTCCTATTAAAACTATTATGTCCGCTATCAGATGTCCGGGTGCCATATGCTCCAAAGCTTGTAAATTAACAAAAGAGGGTGTCCTTATCCCCAACCTCCAGGGCCTTGAGCTCCCATCGGATACGATATAAAACCCCAACTCCCCCCTAGGACTCTCCACCGCAGCATAAACTTCTCCCTTTGGAACTTTAAACCCTTCCGACATCAACTTAAAGTGATGTATAAGCTCCTCTATTGAACCGTAAGTCCTCGCCTTTGGTGGAGGTACAATCTTGAAATCGTTTATTAAAACATCCCCATCCGGTATATCCTTTAAGGCTTGTCTTATTATCTTAACCGACTGCCTCACCTCCTCCATCCTCACTAAGTACCTGTCGTAACTGTCCCCATTCTCCCCGACGGGAATTTCAAATTCAAACCTATCATATACGGAGTAAGGTTCATCCTTCCTTAAATCCCTCTTTATACCCGAGCCCCTCAGTAGGGGACCTGTGACTCCCAAGTTTAGTGCGTCTTCGGGTTTTAAAACTCCTATATTCTTCGTCCTTGATATAAATATTGGATTCTCCGTGATGAGCTTATCCATCTCCGAAAAAGCCCTTTCAAATTGGTTTAAGAAACCTTCCACCTTCTCAAGCCATCCGTCCGGGGCATCGGCCGCAACTCCACCCACCCTGAAATAACTGTTGTTCATCCTCTGACCCGTAAGTTCTTCGAGGAGGTCGTATATAAGCTCCCTTTGTTTGAAGGCGTGTAGGAAAGGTGTCCATGCCCCTATATCCATAACGTGCGTACCAAACCATACGAGGTGGCTGGCGATCCTGCTTAATTCTGCGGTTATAACCCTCAAGTATTCCGCCCTTTCCGGTATATCCTTCGTGATCCCCAATAGCCTTTCAACCGCTAAGACATATGCGAAGTTATTGTTTAACGGTGAAAGGTAATCCAACCTGTCCGTATATGGCAAAATTTGGTAATAATTCCTGTTTTCCGCGGTCTTTTCCGTCCCCCTGTGAAGGTATCCTATCACACATTTTGCGCTTACCACCGTTTCACCATCAAGCTCAAGCATAAGCCTCAGAACCCCATGAGTTGCGGGATGCTGTGGTCCCACATTTAAAACAAAAGTTTCCGTCCTCAATCCACCTGCGGGCATATAAGGTATTTTAAGGCGGAAATTACCAACCCCAATGAATTTCCCTGTTTATGTCTAAGGAAGGTACGTTTGTTGGCCTTACGAATCTTGCCTCCTCGGGGTCATTTGTTTTTATAAGTATATACTCACCCGTTCCTACGGGGTCTCCGAAGATATAGTCGTATCCCCCACCCGAGTAATAAAACCACCTTATATAAGGCTTATCCTGTATCCCTATATCCACCCTTGATATCTCGTCGGGCTTTCCCCTCTTTATGTATATCCTCCCCATATCCGTATACCTTCCCCTCAAAGTTTTCGTTGAAAAGGCGCTATCCGCATACCTGACCCTCTCCCTAAACTCCATGTAATACTCCAATCCCCTCCTTTCCCAAAACTCCTTCAAAAACTTCAATTTTCCTTCCAAACTCGTTATCCTCTCAAACTCCGATTTCTCCTTCGGGCTTGCTATGTAATCTATGAACGATGCTATATCGTCTCCATACATGGATACGAAGAATTCCTTCTCAAGGGTCACCTTCTCGTTCTCCTTGGGCGAAATAACCTCAACAACCAGCCTATATTTCCCATCCTTAAGATCCCAAATGGGTATCTTAGAATAAACCACCGATGATGAATTGAAAGTGCGGGGAGAAAGCCTTAAAATTGGTTTATCCTCGCTAAACACCGCCCCTATAACCGTAAATTGATTATCCGTCAAAACCTCCAAATAATAGAACATCTCCCCCCAGAATACGCAGTTAAAACAAGGCCTTACAAACAATTCCCCCCTCTTGAAAAGCGCGGAGGAATCATTTTCGGAAATGTTGTATGCCAAAATTAGGGAGGAAGTTTTTACCTTTCCAAAGTTGGGTATGGAACTCTTTGATTCAAGGTTTATCCCTTTGCCCTTTATTTTGGTGAAAACTTCAACGCTATCCCATCCCACCGCTCCCTCGTAAAATATTATGGAATAGTTGCTCTTTGGTAAATTTTGCTTCACCTCATCCGAAAATTCCGCTTTCCCAGGAGACTTGATGCTTATTGATAAAGAAACGTTTCCCGAGAGTTTCTTATCCGACCTCAAACCATAAACCATTATTAGATGCCTTAGATTCTCGTTTATGGGAAACCAAACTTCCGAAACTTCCAAATTAATAACGCTTACAAAAAGGATCATAGGTAGTATTTTAAACGGGAAGGGTTTTGGATTTTTGTTTTCGCTATAAGTAGGACACTTGCGGGGAGCCGACTATTTTTGCGATTTGGAAAAGGTACTACTTCTTTCTCGGTTTGGTATTTAGGAAATAATTCTGCGATAAAATTCCCCACCTATGCAGAAGGTTTTGGCGATAGTTAGGCCCCAGTTTTCCCCCGGCTTTCTTCTTGCAGGTTGCGATGTTTTTGAAACGGAAAAGCCTTCCGAGGTTGAGAGGAAAGTTAAAGAACTGGTTGGAAAGAAAGATTACGCCCTTGTGATAATAGACAGTGCCCTAACCGTTGGGATTTCCCCTTACGTAAGGACTTTGATATTTGACAGTATGGAGCCCATATTTATAGAGATTGGGCTTGAGGGGACGAGCGATGAAAAGATAATAAGGGAAATAGAGAACTTAGCGAGGGAATCCCTAGGCTATTCAATCAAGATAAAAATATGAGAAAGATTTTACCCCTTATCCTTTTCCTTTCTTGTTCTGGTGGAACATTACCTTCTAAACCTATAATTTCAAAGGTTTTTGGCGGTGGAGATGGAAGGAGCTTAAACTTGCACTGGTTCAAACTTGAGGGGGCGGACAGCTTTGCAATTTTCGGAATTGATTCTTTATCCTTGAGAAGGATAACTTCAACCACAGACACATTCGCCATAATAAGGGAAGTATTTAAAAAATTCTTGGTATTCGCCTATGCACCGTCTGACATTCAAAACAGCGACACTCTAAAGGTTGAACCTTACATAAAGAGTCTTGCTTTAAACTCCTTTGGCTCGGGAAAGCTTTCTGGGGTATGTTTCAGGGATTCTATTTTCCTCTGTGATCCAAAAAATAATGATAACCATCCTATATTGCTCTTTGTCCTTGATAGTTTAAGCCTTATATCCCCATCAAGGGATACCGCAAAGTTCGGATATAGGGAAACAAAATTTAAAAAATATACCTCCGAATATCCCATGCCACCCTCGGACTTTTCCAATACCGTTCAAATTTCGCCATCCGACAAGATAGCAATTTGGTTGGATTTCGGAATAAAGGACAGCTTTGATGTTGGGGATTACCTTGGAAAGGTGATAATAGATAGCATACATTACGGAAATTACTCAAGGGATTCCATAGTCGCTTTTTTGAAAATTTGGCACGGTAGGATCACGAGGTTATCATGGTTCTTCTGATATTGTTCTCCCAAGCTTCAAAGGTCGCTTTTGTAAATATGGAAAAAATTTACAACGACTACATAGACCTTAAGGAAGCGCGCCAGAGTATTTTGAGGTATAAGGCATCACTTGAGGTTAAGAGGGATTCAATAAAGAGGAAGGTGGATTCCCTTGAGAGGGAACTTGAGAAACAATGGCCCATATTGACCGACGCGGAGAGGATCTTAAGAACGAGGGAAATTGAGGGGTACAAAAGACAGTTGGACAGCGTTTCAAGCCTAATAATAAAACAGGTGGAAAGTAGGGGTAAGGAAATTATCTCACCGTACGTTCAAAGAATCAGGGAAACTACGGAGAGGATAGCCAGGAGCATGGGGTACGAGGTGGTTCTGGATGTTTCAAGTGCGGTTTGGTACGATCCAAGAAACGATATAACGCAGCTTGTACTTGACGAGCTTAACAAGGCTTATAAAGGGGTTGAAGCTTTACAGAGGAGGATAATAATTTTCCCCTTTAGGGAGGAGGACGATCAGTCCGCATCATACGCTATGGGAGACACCCTTATGGAATATTCCTTTTCTGTTTTCAACGAGAGCATAAGGTTCAGGGTATACGATAAAAACGCCGTAAGGTCTTATATTTCCTCAAAGGGTTTGACAAAAAGGACGATAACGGAAACTGATGCGCAAAGCATAGCCCAGAGCGTTGGAGCGGATGTTTTTCTCTTCGGTTCTGTATCCGTAAGGGGCAACCTTGTAACATTTACCATAACCCTTTACGATGCAAAAACCGGAAGTCCGGTTCAGGTGGGGGGAACACCCCTATCCCAAAGGGTCGAAAACATTCCCACAGGTTCAGCCCTTCAAAATGCCATAAGGACGGTTGCAACGGAAATAAGGAACAGGTACATACAATCCCTCGGCGGATGAGGTTCCAACTTCTGGAAAGTGGGAAACCTTTAATCCAAAGATCCGGCGATTTCCTTTTGGTATATGATCCTGGAACCCCCATAATTTTTGAGAACTTAAGGGAGATACCCAAATACCCGATAATTGTGGGGAAATATATATACGAGGGGCAAATTTTTGATGTAGCAAAATTTCAAGATTTTACGGAGAGGGCGGAGATCGGACCCGTTAGGATATACGATTGGGATTTTTTGGAGGAAATTGGGGCGGAAAGGTATGGAAAATTTTGGGAATATTACGCGAGGCTTGAGCTATACCTAAGGGGTAAAACCCAGCTTGTTCTTGAAAAACCCATATCCGAAAGGGTGAATATTGAAAACTTTGGAAAACTATACACCGAAGCTTTCAAATACCTGACGTATGACACAAGCGATGAGATCGCCCTTGAAAAAATATTTAAGGATTTTCTGGTAAAGATAGATGCTTTTCTTGAAAAGCCCCTAAATTTTCCCCTAAGGGAAAATCCATATAAACCCTACATCTCGGTAATAATCCCAGTAAGGAATAGGGAGAAGTTCATAGGGAAAGCCATTGAATCCCTCCTTGAAAACGACTTTGAGGATTGGGAATGCGTAGTGGTTGATAACGCTTCGGATGATAATACCCCGAACATAGTTGAAAAATTCTCAAGATCGGACAAAAGGATAAAGCTTGTAAGGGTGAAAAATAAAAGTTTGAGCGCATGCTTAAATGAGGGAATAAGGAGATCGAAGGGTTGGATAGTATCTCAGCTTGATTCCGACGACTTTTACTCAAAGGACGCCCTAAGGACGGTATTTGAATATCACAGAGAGTATCCCGTTGCCCTCGCCATATCGTATTACGATGTGGTTGATGAGGAGGGTAAGCCCTTAAACTTCCCCACGGTAAAACACCTTGAATTTTCCATAAATAATATCCTGAGGGTTGAGGGGGCTGGTGCCTTGAGAAGCTATAAAAGGGAAGCCCTTGAAAGGGTGGGAGGGTTTGATGAGGAAAACTTCCCGGATTTCGGCGAGGATTACGATTTGGTTCTTAAGCTTACGGAAATATTTCAAGTTGGGAGGATCCACAAGGTTTTATACTATTACAGGAGGCATCCGCAATCAACCGACGCCCAAAGGCCCCTTTTATACAAAAAGTTCATAAAAAACTCCGCAAGAAAATCCGCATTCTTGAGAAGGAGGATAATAAACTCCTCTAAAAGATCCCCTTTAAAATGAGCGGTTATGAACAATGTAAATTTGGAGAAAATTTTAGAAACGAGGGAAAAGATCGTAAAGGGAGATCTTCCCGATTACAGGTTATTTGAGGCAGAGGGGGAATGGATGTTCGGTGAAACGCAGTTTAGGGCAAATTTAACCTTTGAAAACGGTTCAATAACCCTATTTACCGATCAGCCTACGCCTTCGGGAGGAAAGGGAAACGCTCCCAATCCCGTACAATACTGCGTCTTCTCTATGATAGCCTGTTATGCTACTACATTTGTAACCATAGCAACTATGAAGGGGGTTAAAATTGACTCCCTTAAGGTTAAAGGTTATTCAAAGGTAAATATGAAATCGGTTTTTGAAATAGAGGAAGGTCCCGTTGTTGAGGAGGTGGGTATAACCCTTGAGGTTGTCTCCCCCGCACCTATGGAAGTCCTTGAGGAGATAAAGAAGCTTGCGGATCAAAAGTGCCCTGCAGCATACACCGTATCCCACGCGGTTCCCTTCAGGTCGGAAATAAAGGCTTTACAGCCTTAAAATACTCTATTATGAAAATAAACAACGTAAATCTTGCAAAGATCCAAGAAACGAAGGAGAAGTTAGAAAAGGGTATATGGCCAGAGCATAGGATATTTGAGGTGAGTGGGGAATGGATGTTTGATAAGGTGCAGTTTATGGGGTACGTGGAGTACGATAACGGTTCCACCTTCCTTATATCCGATCAAATATACGCATTCGGGGGAAACGGGAATGCTCCCCATCCCTTACAGTACGTCCTTTTTGGGATAATGGCTTGCTATTCAATGGTGTTTATGGCGAAGGCCGCAAGCAAAGGAATAATAATAAGATCCTTGAAATCAAGGGGTTATATTAAGGTGAACGTCAAGGCGGCGCTTTTGGGCGAGGATAAACCCCTTGTTGAGAAGGTTGGGGTAATTTTGGAGGTTGATACGGATGCATCCCCCGAAGAGCTTGAAGAATTGAAGATCTTGGCTATTAAAGGTTGCCCGAGCGCTTACTTTGTTATGAACCCCATAGAATTTGAACCTACCGTAGTAAAAACCGAAACTGCACTTGTTTAAAGGAGAAGAGGAAAGTTATATTAAATTAGCGATAGAGCTGGCGGAGTTTGGTAGGGGTTTTGTATCGCCAAATCCTTTGGTGGGAGCGGTAATAGTAAATAAGGGTAGGATAGTGGGCATTGGGTACCATAGGAGGTACGGGGGTGAACATGCGGAAGTCAGGGCAATAAAAGATGCGGGGGAATCCTGTAAAGGTGCCACGATGTACGTAACCCTTGAACCCCACAACTTTCACGGAAAACAACCTCCTTGCACAAAGGCCATAATAGAGGCGGGGATAAAGAGGGTTGTGATAGGTTCCATTGACCCTAACCCAAAGGTTAGGGGGGGAGGAATAAAGGAGCTTATGGAGGCGGGTTTGGATGTAAAGTGGGGGGTATTGGAGGAAGAAGTTAGGAAGCAAAATGAAAAGTACTTTACATTTTGGGAAAAGAATAGGCCTTTTGTCGCTTTAAAGATGGCTATAACCCTTGATGGGAAAATAGCGGATAACTCCGGAAAATCAAAGTGGATAACGGATGAAACTTCAAGGAGGTTTGTGCACAAACTGAGGGGAGAATACGATGCGATTTTAGTGGGAGCGGGTACGGTATTAAAGGATGATCCGGAGCTAACGCCTAGGGAGGTTTTTTCCGAAAGGATGCCCCTTAGGGTGGTAATAAGCGGGGATGGGAACGTCCCTTTTTCCGCAAAAATTTTTGATACAAAAGTTGCCCCAACACTTTTGATCACATCGTCAGATCCAGTAGTTCCTGAAGGGGTTTTGATTAAGAAAGTTAAGGAGATAAATGTCTTGGAAATTTTGGGGATCTTAAAGGATTTTGGTGTTCAGTCCGTTCTGGTTGAGGGTGGAAGTAAAATTTTTACGATGTTTCTAAAATCTGGCTTGGTTGATAAAATTTACGTTTTCCTTTCCCCTTCGGTTATGGGTAAGGGCTTGGATTTCTTCACCGAGAGCTTGGGTCTGGAGAGGAGGTTAAAATTCAAAATTGACGAGGTTTTAAACTTAGGAAACGATATCCTGATAATAATGAGGCGATAAATACCGTTTCAAAGGGTACCAGCATAACCTTAAATCTTGAAAAGTCAAAAAGCCCGAAAGGGTTGTAAAGGGAATATATGATTATTAGGGAGAAGTAGAGAAAAATGAGGAGCCTTGAACCCTTGAAAAGATAAAAAATCAAAGATGCTATGGCTATCAAGCTGTAAAGAATATAGAAAACAATAAAAGGCTTTGGGAGAAAAGCGATGAGCCTAGTAGGTATGTAAAAAATAAGGCTTAAGAAGTTTAAGGTGATCTGCCTTAGCGCAAAATTGAGATCTTGGGGTTTTATCTCCGCTTTCAATACATCCCTAACGCAATCCGTTTTAACCCTTAAATAAGGATGAGCTGCCTGTAATACCTTTGGGGGAACAAAGCCCAACCTTTCCTGAACACATTTTTCAACCTTCTCACTTGAATATTTCACACCCTTTAAGTTTTCCAAATACCCCTTGTACGCCCAAAAATAAAAATTGCTCTGATCTCCAAGATAAAGATTTGCAAAGGTTTGAACCGATATAGGTAAGAAAGAGAGTAAAAATACGGTTTTCCTAGTCTTTAATAGGGCATAAATACCAAAAATTAAGCATATTACCGCCATCTCACCCCTGATAAGGCCCGCTATGCTCAAAGGTAATAAAGATAATCCCAATCTCCCTTTAAAAAACAGGATTAAAAAGAGTAAAATTAGAACGACGGCTTGACCTTCAAGCATAAGGCGTGGGATGTGGTAGAAAACTATGGGTGAAATTAAGAAAAGCATCAGGAATATTATTTGGGTTTTAACTCCCAATTTCTCTAAAAGAAATACAAAAAGGAGCATAACCGCGAAGGTGAAAAAAATTATATAAGCCAATGGGAAATAATCCTTAAATAGCCACATAAAAGGAACAAAAACCCAAGAGGATAAAAACCTGAAAGAAACAAAATATTTTCCGCCATCCATCTCCAAAATCGGCAAGAAGTTCTTATAATAGGCGTAAGCGGATATAAAGTAATAATACGAGTCATCTGTGGAACCTACAATAGGTGTTTCAAGTAATCTATTGAGGCTTGAGAGATCTGTCTGAATTTTCTTACCCATAGGGACCTCCCTGTAAAGCTTTAAGCCAACGAATGATATTGATAAAAACCCCGCAAGTATGTACGGTAAAAACCTCATCTTATATCCCTCCTTTTTGTTATCCAGGATCCGAGGAAGAAAACCTCAAATGGGATTAAAACTACCTTAAACCTGTCGGAATGAATGGAGCCAAAAGGGTTATATATGGAATAAATCACAACAAGTATCAGATATAGAAAGGGTATAAGGGGAGAATTAAACCTCAAAAACCAAAAAATACCATATACCACAAAAATTCCATACACCACAAAAAACCATAAATAAGGAGATTTTAGGAGAAGGGTAAACTTCCCAGTGGGAAGAAAAATTAAATTAAAGAAATTCTTTACAACGTTGTACAGCACTAACTTGCCCTCTTTTATAAGGTTTATTTCCATAACCTTTTCCTTGAAACATTGACTGTAAACCTTATAGTAAGGATGAACAAAGCCATAAGGATGGTAATTATCCGAGACCTTTTGGGGATAAAAGCCCAACTTTTCCGATGCGCAATTGTGTATTTCGTCCATACGGAAATCTCTACCGAGGACCTTTGTAACGTAGGCTTTATATGTCCAAAAGTAAAAGGAGCTTTGATCTCCCAAGTATTGCGATGTTATGGCGTGCGCAGTTATGGGGATTGCGGAAACGGAATATATGAGGTTTTTTGTTTTTAAAATTAAATATAGCCCATATAAAGCGCAAATTACCGAAATCTCACCCCTAATCAGGCTCGCGAATATCAAGGGCAAAAGGGCAAGGGAATATTTCTTGTCTACGAACAGTCTGAGGAACAGGATCAATAAAAACATTGCTGGTCCCTCAAGGAGCAGGCGGGGTATATGGTAATAAAGGAACGGGAAGGTTATAAGCAAAACAAGGATTGAAATTTGGGGTTTTACACGTAATCCTTCCATCAGATAAGCAAGTCCAAGCATAACCGCGAATGCGAAGAAAATTATATAAGCTAGGGGAAAATAACCTTTAAAGATCCACATAAATGGAACAAAAACCCAAGAGGACAAAAACCTATAAGATGCGAAATATTTCTCACCATCCACCTCTACAACAGGCAATAAGTTCTTGTAATACCCGTAAGCGGAAATGAGATAAGAATACGTGTCATTTCCCATCCCAACGACACCTTTCTTTTCAAGATATTTTATCGTTCCTTTTAAATCCTGGAGTTCCAGATATATCCCCCTTCCCTTTGAAAGATCCTCGTAGGTTTTTAAACCCACCATTACCGAAACCAAAAAACCCGCAAATAAATAGGGCAAAACCCTCATTCTTCCAAAAGGCTAAACCTTTTAGCTAAATTCTCCACGATCTCCCTTTCTTTGCTTCCCTCAACAACCACGGAGATTCTCATATCTGTTATGTTCATATAAAAAATATGCTCGTCCTTCAGGGTTTCCGTTAAAATCTCCAATATTTCCCTCGAGCTTCCAACACCCCACCCCACCAAACTTATCATTTTAAGATTATCCCTTACGAAAAATCTAGATCTTGATTCCGAGAAAACCCTTATAAGGTTCTCCCTCTCGGACCCATCCGCTATAAAAACCAAATGCTGGCCCGTAGAATCATGCGAAAAACCTATGATTTCCCCCCTTTTCAAAACCCTGTTCAAAATATATTCCCCCTCCTTCCCCTCAACGTCAAACATCACCACATCCTTAACCGCTATCCCCTTAACACCCGGACTTTCCAGAAATTTTCCCACCATGGTACCCCCTTTTTTTGGCTCAAAGCTTGAAAGGACAAAAAAACTCAGATTGTACTTCGCCGCAAGGCTAACCGCCCTGCTATGCATTACCTTTGCCCCAGCGGATGACATCTCTAGGAGGGTTTCAAAGGAGATCCTTTCGTACCTCCTTGCGTTGGAGTACTTCCTTGGGTCAAGGGAATAAATCCCATCGACATCCGTATATATTTCGCACCTTACGTTTCCCAAGGATATTGCCAAGGCTATTGCGGTTAAGTCGGATCCCCCCCTTCCGAGTGTGGTTATTTCCTTACTTATACTTACCCCCTGAAAACCCGCTATTACCGGTATTACTCCCTCTTCAATGCTCTCCTTGATCCTCAAAAGTTTCACCTCCAGAACCCTCGCCTTGTTGAACCTATCTTCGGTTATTATCCCAACCTGCGAACCTGTAAAGGACTTTGCCTTTAAACCCAGCTCATTCAAAGCCATAGAAAGTAAAGCCATTGATATCCTCTCCCCAGCGGTAAGGAGCATATCCAACTCCCTAGGGGGAGGTTCCACGGTTATTGAGTATGCCATTTTTATTAGGTTATCCGTTGTTTTTCCCATTGCGGAAACAACAACAACCGGGAAAAACTCCGAACTCTTTTCCTTTATTATCCTCGCCACGTTTAATATCCTTTCCGTATCCGATACTGAGGAGCCCCCGAACTTCATAACGCATATGGGCTTATCCATAACTTTCCCTGATTTTATCTATATATCCTTCGTCCGGTTTTGCTCCCCTCCTCCCCATGACCCTCATTGCCATCTCTATCGCCTTCTCAAGGGACATCTTCCCCCCTCCCGTCCAATAGAAATCCGGAATAAATTTTTCCGTTGGAGAATCCTTTGCGGTTATGTTCGCGAAGATCCCCAAAACCGTCCCCGTTGATATCGTGGTGTTTATTCCGATCTTTACATGATCACCCGCAAACATCCCCAGAAAAAGTTCCCCAGTATCCACTAAACCTTCCTTTTCGTAAGAATATACCTTCACAGACCCATAGGTGTTCTTTAAATTGCTAACCTCGGTTCCCGCCCCAATATTCACCCAGCTTGATATATAAGAATGCCCCACAAATCCCCCATGCTGTTTGTTGGAAAATCCCTCAAATACGGCATTAGAAATCTCCCCAGCAACCTTACACACCGGACCTATAACGGAGGAAACTATGTAAGAAAACGGCTTAACGAGGGAACCCTTCCCTACGTAAACCCCCCTTTCCAAAACCACAAAAGGCTTTATTACTGCATCTTCATCTATCAAACCCCAACCCCCAAACTCCCCCTTAAGGGAAACCTTTGCGGTTCTATGTATGTAAATTTCCCCGATTTTATAATAACCCTCAAGGTTTATCATCTTGAGATCGTTTTCCAAAACCGCTTCAACCTTTAACGGGAGCTCCCAAAAGTTCTCAAAAAATATCCCCCTAATTTCTGAAGCCCTTCCCATCCTTGCTAACTCTTCCGCCTCCTCCCAACCTTTAACCTCCCTGGGATTAAAACCCACGACCTTACCATCCACCAAAATAACCGGTGCATTCTCCCTTAAACCCTCAAATGGAACGAAGTTGGGCGTGAAAACAAATTCCGTTTCCCCAAAGAGCTTCCTTAACCTCTCCCCAAAAGTAAAAATACCAACCCTTAAATCCTCAATACCCTTCAACCTACTTAAAGGATAAAACCTTTTCCTATATTTAGAATCGTCAAACCTCATATTTTCTTACCCCAGGATAAAAACCAAAGGAAGGACCACGAAGGGTAAACATTACCGTTTATCAGATCAACGCCCAGCCTAAAGGCGGTTTTTAAATTAACGGATCCGAACCTAAATTCCTTACCCTCGCTTCCAAAACCAACCCTCCACCATCCTTCCCTTGGCTTTCTTGGAAATTCAGCAACTGGGGGTAATCCGGAGTTTTCAAACGCCAAACCAAAAGGTGTATTTCCGTGCAGGAAGTATTCTATATCTGAGAATAGGGAACCTTTTGAATAGTAAGCGTAAATGGAGATGTAATCCTGACCCAAGAAGTTTGATAGGGGCAAACCTAAGGCATCAAAGTTATTTTTCCTTGTGAAGTGCGCATAAGTGAAGGGTAAAACAATCGAGGCTTCCAAGTTAAAGAAATTCTCCCCATCCCACCTAATACCCCCCGTAAAGCCCATAAGGGGAGCCTGCCCCTCGCCGTGAAATACCGATGGGTCATCCCCCATAAATTCTCCAAAAATCTCAAGGTTTTTAAAATTTAAGGAGAGGTCTAAGTGCAAAAATAGGTTATCGTCGTTGTCGGATTCCCTCCTTTGAACGACATAATAAAGAACAAAGGGGTTAGCGTACTTCCAAGTATCCTCCCTTGTATATACAACCATCTCGCTTATCCCGAACTTGATATTCCAAAATCCCCATTCAAGCCTCTGAAAAGCTAACCTCTTGTTCTCGTAATTCGATGGTACCCTCGCAAAGCCAAAATAACCCCTCAAACCTTCAAAACCACCTTCCGCTAAGTAAAACCAATCCAAGGGATAACCCCAACCCGAGAAAAATATTGGGTACCTTAACGGTTTCCCGATCTTCAGATAATCCCTACCCACCTTAACCTTTATAAAACCCCCATCCAGCCAACCGAAAGCCCTATATTGCAAAGCTTCAAAAATGGGGTACTTGCTTATTATGGGTTCTTCCTTCCAATCAACGACCTCAAGGCTATACTCCCTGTACGGGTTCCAATCCCGATCCCCTAAAAGCCTTGACCTACCGTTAAAGGCGCTTATACTCACAAGGACTCCGAAGTTATTTCCCTTTATGGAAAGTTTGGGGGTAAATTCAACAAAACCGGCGTAAGGGTTGTTTCTACTATAAAGATTCAGGGAAAACTCGGATCTTTCGGGCAAAAATAGGCATACCCCAAAACAAAAGATGTTCCTCGGATCCAGGATCATCTCATTTTAGCGTACTCCTCCATCTTCTTAGCATTTTCCTCATCACCAGCCTGCCTTAGGTATCTCGCGAGAGAGGTGTATAGCCTATTAAGCTCTTTCGTCCACTCCCCCGCCTTAACCGTATCAAAGGGCGCATAGGAAACCAACGACCTAAACATCTCCTCATCCTGATCTTTAACCGCCCTTATCAAAATTCCAGCCCATGTTTTCACCGATTTTGTAGTGTTTGACCTCTCAAGGGTCTTTAAGGCAAGATCGAAGTGTCCTTTCGTAAATAACCTGTAGGATACATCCGTCAAACTATCGGGGGGTATGAGGGTGTATAGGGTGTCAAGGGAAAGTCCCCACATGGGGTCTATCTCTGGGACGGAATTTATAAGAACTTTTGCGAGTTCGCGGGCAGAATCTATATCCCCAGAATAAAGCTTAATTAGGGCAAGACGCCAACTGTATTCGCTTGTGGGTAAGAAGCGTTGATATTTGTTAAGAATTTTCTCCGCCTCCTTGAATTGTCCCATCCTCATTTTTATATAGCCCCTCGATAGCCTTATCGCGAATATCTGGGGATCCCTCTCGGGTTCTACACCCAAACCTTCTATGGATTTTCTTGAAAACAGCTCGCCTAAATCAAAGAGCTTGTCCGCCCTGCTATAGTTTCCGTCCGATATGTACTGAGCCGCGAGCGTTAAAACCGCGGAAGCGTAATTCCTCAAGAGCCTTAGGTGATCCTCGTTCTTCGGAACCCTATCATCAAACAAGCTTCTAAAACTCCACCTATCCAACCTTGGATCGTTCTTGTAATCAAGGGAGGAAGTTTTTACGAACTCAACCGGATCTTCCGCCCCACCGGTTATAACCCTATCCGTCCACTCCACATCGACGGAACCAAAGCCCGCAACCTTCTTTCTACTTTCCCCCGTCAGCCTAAGGAGCAACCCCTCAAGTACCATATAATCCTCCCAACCCCTGAAAACGTCCGGATCGGATGTTAGCGAAAAATATATGGGGATCGAAAACTCTTTACCCTCAAAAACCTCCTTGGCAAATGATACATTATCCGCAAGGTATATCGCGGGTATTTTTATGGGCTTCCCGTCAATCCCCATAATCTCCGTATATTTATCCGTCTTGTATCCCACCGCCCCAGCTATCATATCCCTTATCGCCAGATCCCTCAAATACAAAACTCCCGACTCGTTTCTGGCATTTACTATAGGTGGTAGCCTGTATATATCCTCGTCGGAAAGCGTTATAGGTGCCCCCCAATGCTTAACTTCCCTAATATACCAGTTTGTGTTCAGTAAGGAAAGGTTGGCGTTTACTAATCTCCACTTCCTCTTTAGAACCTCCTGAACGAACCATACCGGGAAAGTATCGTTATCCCCATTCGTCATGAATACCCCCCTATCCGACTTTGCCGAGACCAGGATGTTGTGGGCAAAATCCTCGGGTATATAGTTTGCGGTCCTGTTGTTGAACGGATAATGCTGGTATATCTGATAGATCACCGCGAAAATGCCAAATAATGCAACCGCAAGGGAGGAATATAGCTTATTTTTTATGTAGTCCGTTAAAACCTTAGCTACGTAAAGCATCCCGAAGGCTAAATATAACCCCCAAAGTTGATAAAACGGATGGTAGAAATAATCCCTATTCCTCACCTCAACATTCCCAAGCTGGGCGTTTATTGGATTTACTGGATGTGAGGGGGAATCCTTAAAGTTGAAAGCAATAAAGAATCCCACCCCCGCAAGCAAAACCGCCAAACCCACCAAGGTAAAAGTCCTCTTATCCCTAACAAAGTGCTCCCACATTCCGAGTATTCCCAGAGCTATGGCTATCATACCGAAGGGGCCTATATGATCAAACAGGGTCATCCTTGCTATCTTCTCGGGATCCATAACATTGTAGGTTGAGGCGTTAAACTGCCATCCTAACCACATAAGGAAAACCTTTATCTGATCCACCAAGTCTATCCTTCTCGGTAGTATGTTTGCGGGTTCATACTGTTTTCTCAGGAGGACATCCATAAAGGCTTGCCATGTGTAAGGATCACCTTCGTTTATCCTCGCGTCAAGGGGGTTAAAGTGCAAATAGTAAGCCCTTGCTATGATCCAAAATTCAACGGAGAAACCTACAAGAATGGCAATAAAAACCCAACCCTTCCAATCCTGCCACATCCTCCCGCTTATAAACATTGAAGCAACCGAAAGGAAGGTTCCCGAGGCCAAATATGTATTGTTCTTTTGGATCAGCCCGAAAACCGCCAGCAAGGCGCCAAGGATAAATAGAAGGGTAAGAGGATCTTGGAGCTTTTCAAACTTCCTATCAACCAGCATATAGGCAAACATCAGGAGGAAGGAGAGGACAAATGGAAGAACCATACTCCCGTCGTATGTGATAAACATTAAGAAAAATAGGGAAAACAGGGCTCCGAAAAGCCCCAAAGCGATCTTATCCCAAAGGATCTGAGGCTTAACCGCCCAGACAAAGAAAAATAATGCAGGGAGGGCGAAGAGGACGGTAAGGTGGATCCCGGTACCTAGCATAATTGAATAAACCGCCAAAATTAGCCATTTAAGGCTATCATCGTTTTCCCTGTTTTTGTACCAAAGTAGTCCAAAGTAGAGCGCAAGGATCCCGAAAAAGGCACCAGGCGTATAAGTTTCAACCTCAAGGGAATCAAACCATATTATCCTCGCAAATGCCATAGTTAAAGCTCCGGTGGCGGAAAACAGGTGTAAAGCCCAATCGGGTAAAACTTCGTCCCCCTTTATGAGCTTAAGAACCTCGTAAGATATTAAATAAACCAACGCCGCATTCAACCCCCCCATAAGTATGGGTATTAAAGTCATCTTTAGGACAACCGGGTTTGCCTTTATTCCCCCGTTTATTAGAGAGTAAAGCTCTGCGACTGGTATGGGAAGTAAATCAAAGAACTTTGCAAGTAGAACATAGAAGGGTGTGCCGGGTGGGTGTGGAACACCTAGAATATGCGATGCTGCAAGGAACTCCCCCACATCCCAAAAGGCGGTAGTAGGCGCGGTGGTTTTGAAGTATATTGCGGATACAAAGAAGAAGACGATGAAAAAGATCATCCACTTCAACCTATTTGCGCTCATAAGCGGTGTATTGTAAGGTGGTTAATTACCAATTCACAATGCTACCTTTCGGATATGTAATTTCAACAACCCTCCGTATCTCAAATTTTTCCCCACCCTGCAATCTCTTCTCCCAAACCAACAAACCATCCCCAAGGTCTTCTTTGGGTTTCGGATAAACCTCAAACTTTGTAATATTTACGTTTCCCGCCGCAAAGGGTTTCCTCGCATAAATTATCAGATCCGTCGGAGTTTTCCTCAGGTTCTGTATGCTTATCACGTATTCCCTCTTTTCCCTCGTAAGGGGTTGCTTTCCCTTTATATCCTCCCTCGTCTGATTTATAACCTTTACATCCCCAACGATAAAAGGATCAAACCCCAAAAACACCGTATCCTCCGCATCCCTAACCGATCCGTTAAAGTAATATTCCGCCGATAGCTCACCGTTGAGAAAGACCTTTAAGTTTCCGGGCAACAGGTCCATATCGGGTTTGAAAATTGCGCTTAAATACCCCTTTCGAGAAAGCTCCGGATAACATGAAACGATTTCTCGCACTTCGTACTCCCTCTCAAACAAAACGATGAGGGCTGGTTTAAACCTATCAAGTGTCATCTGCCTCTTTACCTCAAATCTAGTTGAAATCCGGGTGAAGTTTATATCAATCTCACCCTCGCTTTGGGGAGAAATCGCTTCCTGCAACTTTATAGCCTTCATCAATACGGGATAATGCTGATCCATTATGTACCAAGGTTGGGGGGTAGGAGCAGAGAAGGAGGGTTCAAGGTTTGTTATGATGAGGTTTTTAACGTCTAATGTTTTGGGCAAATTCGCCCTAATTTTCCCTACGGAAGAAACCTTAATTTTGTTGCTCGCGTAATACATAAGGTACTCGGTTTCAAGGGTGATAAAACCGCCCGGGTAAAATACGCGGAATTCGAGGGTCGGATCCTTAGCATTCTCAATCAAAATTTTCATTTCCCCTTGAACCGTCAGAAGGTTTGCTGAAATGTTTTTTAGGCTATCCAGCATCCTATTCGTTTCGTTTAGCACCCTCATAAGCGAGTCCCTCAATATATAGTACCTTTCCAATCTTTGCGACATTTTTATAAATTTGTCAAAATTATCCACCTTTCCCGCCTTTACGCCCTCCAATATCGCGTTCAAAAGGTTTATGTAATACTCTACCTCCGCAAATTTCCCCTTCGTAGAGGAAATTTTGCTTTGGTGGGATTCTATCTCTGACTGCACCTTCTCGTAAAGCCCTTTGTCATAGGGTAGCTTTACGGTTTTAAATTCGCGGTTCATAATAATGCCATTTTTTATGATCACGGAAACATTCCCATCTTGATCCGAGGGTATCCCCCTAATTACAACCTCCAAACTTCCCTCCCCCTTGACGCCCAAGCTCGCAAACATATAAGCGCCGTTTGGAGATATCACTATAGAATTGGCGGTTTTTGGAAAATCTAAGTAAATTTGCGCCAATAAAAGCATACCTCTATCCTAAGGTCGTCGCTTGATAAGATTTTCCACTTTATAATAATCACTTACGGGGCGGTAGCTCAGCTGGGAGAGCGCCGGAATCGCACTCCGGAGGTCGGGGGTTCGAGTCCCCTCCGCTCCATTGAGAAATTTGTGAAGGTTTTAGTATCCTTCAACGCAAGCGAGAAACAGAAGAACATAATTGAAAATCTCCTAAATGGGTACGCGGAGGTTTATTACAAAGAGGATTTTCCCAACGAAGTGGATATCCTCATTACCCTGGATCCGAAAAGGGAGCTGGGGGAAGAAAGGTTGATTTCATTAAGATCCTTAAAGTTTATCCAATGCGTTTATTCGGGCGTTGAACACTTACCCTATGAGCTCATACCGGAAAACGTTTTGATAGCGGGAAACTTTGGGGCATATTCCGTTCCTATAGCGGAGCATATCTTGGGGATGATCCTGGACCTCGCGAAGAGGCTAACCGCAAACCACATAAAGCTCTCAAGGGGTATATACGACAGAAATACACCGAATAAGATGTTAAGAGGGAAAACCGTGGGAATATTGGGTTTTGGTGGAATAGGAAAGGAAACCGCAAAGCTTTTGAATCCCTTTGATGTTAAAATTTTAGCCATAAACAGGACAGGGAAAACGGATCTTGAAGTTGATTTTATTGGCACATTGGAGGATTTGGATTTCATCCTGAAGGAATCGGACGTTTTGGTTATAAGCTTACCCCTAACAAAGAGGACGAGGAACCTTATTACAAAGAGGGAGCTTAACTTAATGAAGAGGGATGCCATCCTGATCAACGTCGCAAGGGCGCATATAGTAAGCGAGAAGGACCTATACGAGCATCTTCTCGAGAACCCAAACTTCCAGGCGGGTTTTGATGTATGGTGGAGGGAACCTTTCATGGGGGAGGAATTTTCCTTAAACTACCCATTCTTTGAGCTTGAAAACTTCCTCGGATCCCCCCACAATTCAAACATAGTTGAGGGTATGTTTGAGGAGGCTTTGGAGGTCGCGGTTAAAAATGTGCTCTCCTTCATAAAGGGGGAAGGGGTTAGGAACTTGGTGAATAGGGAGGATTACCTGTGATGAGGATCCTTTGGATAGACGATGAAATAGATGAGCTGGGATCCGTAATAGCCTTCTTGAGATCCCAGGGGGTTGATGTGGATACCGCAAAGAGCGCCATTGAGGGTGTTGAAAAGCTTTCAAGGAACACCTATAACCTCGTCCTTTTGGATTACAGGATGCCCGGTGTAAGCGGTTTGGAAGCCCTAAGGTTGATAAAGCAGAGCTATCCAAACTTACCCGTGGTTATGCTCACGATGATAACGGATGAGGAGGTGATAAAGAGGTCCTTCGTTGAGGACGCTTACGATTACATAGTAAAACCCGTACAACCCGCCCAAATTTTGGCATTACTTTCAAAACTCAAAAGGACGAGCATCAAGAAGGACGTATTCTTGGAGGAGGCGGAGAAGTTAAGGGAGGAGATTTCTGAGATCCCGGAAACTTTTGAGGGTTGGCTTTTAAAGGCAATAAAGATCTTTCAGGCGAGGATAAGATACAGGGCTTACAGGTCAAAGTTTGACGAGATCCTTGAGGAAGAAAACGTCAAATTCTCCGAATGGGTCTCAAGGTTTTACCCTGAAATAATCAGGGATAGCACCATCCTTATGTCCCATAACCTTCTTAAGAAGATGGTTTTACCTTACCTTGAGGTTGCGCCCGTTGCCCTTTTCGTTTTGGACAATTTCAGGTTCGATCAGCTTTACGAGGTGGTTTCCGAAATTTCAACCTTTTACAAGGTTGAACAGTTCGTATATATGTCAATACTCCCAAGTGTTACCCAATTCTCAAGGAATGCCTTGTTTGCCGGAAAACTTCCGGACGAAATGGAAAGGATGATGGAGGGGGTACTTCAGGACAATCAGAACGAGTTAAAGATGCTGTGGAAACTCTTGGAGGAGGAGAGGTACAAGGTTAAGACTTGGTACACGAAGATCAAGAGCCTTGAGAGTTTGTCCGAAATAGAACCCGTGGGGAAGAGGTTTGAGATTTACGTTGTGAATTTCGTTGATACGATTTTGCATATCTCCTCAAGCCTTGAACAGCTTAAGGCTCTTGGTGAGGGGGAATCCTCCGTCAAGAGGTGGGCGAGACTCGTTTTGGAGGACGGTAGATTTGCGAAGGTTATAGAAAGGTTCCTTGAGAAGGGATATTGGGTATTTATTACATCGGATCACGGATGGGTGATAGGTAGGGAACCGATGAGGGTTTTCGGGGAGGAACTGGCGAAGGGGTTTAGGTACAAGCATGGTAGGGGAATTAGAGTTGAGGGGAGGAAGTTCTTGATGGTTGAAAAACCTAAAGAGTGGGGACTTCCGGATTGGGGACAGTTCCTCTTTGCCACGGAAGATGGTTTCTTTGTTTGGGGGGAAAGGATGGACGAATATGCCGAAATTTACAAAAACAGGATGTTCCACGGGGGGATCTCCCTTGAGGAGATGGTCTTAAGTTTAATACGGGTTCAACCTTAAAATCCCAATATGAGAAAGTTCTCGTTTCTGCTTTTGCTCTCACCTCTTTATGCGGATACGCTGGCAATTATACATATAAACGATACCCATCATCATCTATACCCTTACAAAGCCTGGAATGGGATCGCCGCGGCGGCATTCGTGATAAAAAACCTAAAGGCAACCTATCCCAACCACCTTTTCTTCCATGCGGGTGATATCCTTGTCGGGGACTTCTCCTTCCCATACGGCCTCGGTAGGGTTGAGCTTAAAATATTGAAGAATATTCTAAGGCCTGACGCCATTACCTTGGGAAACCACGAGTTCGATATTACCCCCGATAGCCTTTATTCCGTCCTCACGGATGTGGGTATGCCCATGCCCCTTCTCTCCGCGAACTTAACCCCCGATACCCTACCCATCTCCTCAATAGTTCAACCCTATGCGGTATTTGTGAGATATGGTAAAAGGATATGCGTTCTCGGACTTACCACCAACGAGTTTAACATCCTCTCCCCCGCCCAACAACCCGTTCAGTTTGAAAACCCAATAACCATAGCCCAGCTTTACGAGGATACCCTAAGTGCCCTCGGTTGCGATTATAGGATAATACTCTCCCACGCGGGGGTAAATACGGATAGCGCCATAGCCAGACAAACCAGGTTTTATAATCTAATAATCTCGGGACACACGCATACATGCTACTCATCACCTGCAAGGATCGTAAATCTGAGCGGGGATACAACTTACTTCGCGGAAGCGTGTTCCCACTATCAGGCGATGGGTTTCTGGTTGATAGATCTAAACACAAGGAGGCCCATAAGGTACGAGCTTATAAGGTTAAATAACACAACCCCCATTGATGCGGAAACCTGGGATACCCTTATGGTTTATAAGGGCCTCATAGAGGGTAGGTTTGGAAATGTATTTGATGATTTCGTAGGTTATGCCCCAAGGGAGATCCCAAACCTTCCGGACTTCGCGGGTTATTTAGACACACCTGCGGGAAATTTGATAGCGGACGCCATGAGGGTAAAAACGGGTGCGGATGTTGCGGTCTGGCCAACGTTCTTGATAGCGGAGGATCTTGAGGCGGGTAGGATTACATCGAATAATATTTTAATGTTGGTTCCTTACGGGCTTGACGAGACCGCAATAACTGGCAACAACTCAATGATCCTATTGGCCACCTTCACGGGAAGGCAGATATACGACCTTCTTTCAACTACCCAAGCCTTCTTTGGGGAAAAACCCATAGTTCAGGTTTCGGGCATGAGGTATAGGTTTGACCCAACCTCTTCCCCAGTTATGCTCCCTTCGGACATAGAGATCAACGGCTCACCCCTTGACACATCCGCAAGCTACACCCTTGCGTTAGATAAAAACGTCCTTTACGTGGCTAGCCTACTCGGGATCTTCCCATCCTCCGTGGATACTACGAGTCATACCGTATTCTCCGCTTTAAGGGATTACATAAGGGACATATGGATCGTTGATTACCACTCCGAAAGCAGGATAACTTATAAAACTTTGTTGGTTTCCGAAGCTGGAGACAGAAAAGTTGTGAAACTCTCGGGACCTATGGATGTTTACGATGTTTCGGGTAGGCTTTTGGCGAAGAACGTAAAGGATTTTAAATTCCCATCAAAGGGGGTTTATTTCATAAAGGTTGGAGGAAGGGTATTCAAGGTGCTCTCAAGGTAAATTCTTCCCTCTTATAATTCCCGCCAATATGAGAGGGAGAATTGCGCTAATGTCTTTGGCTCTGCTCTTCGGGTGTCAGCCCACCGAAAGGAGCGTAAAAATAGGGCTCCTGATACCTAACTCCGCCACAGGGGAGCTCGCCACTTACGCCAAGTACGTGCAGGATGGCGTAACCTTGGCGGCAAAATCTAAGAACTTCCGCGTTAAGGGGATGCGCATAGAATTCGTATATCCAGAGAGATATTCGGGCGATCCCACGACAACCGCGGATGCTTTAAGGGAACTCAAGGGAAAGGGAGCCAAGGTGATAATAGGTCCCATAACCAGCTCCGAAGCTATAGCGATTTTACCCGTACTTTCCGAGATAAAAATCCCCGTAATCCTCCCCGCCGCAACTTTAAACAACCTTACAGATAACGAATGGGTTTGGAGGGTGAGCATAAGTAACAGGCAAATGGCAGTGGCGACGGCGTATACCGCAAAGGACTTCCTAAAATTAACTGAGGTTGGGATCGTTGCATTTTCCAACAACCCATATTCCCTTGAGTTGGCGGAGGCTTTTAGAAGTTGGGCCGAAGCCCACGCACTTAAGATTTCAAAGTTTGTTGAAATTTCGGGAAATTCCTCCAATTTAAATTCCGCCCTTGACGAGATCATCAAATCCTTCACTTCAAAGCCCGAGAGCACCGGAGTATTTTTACCCCTTTATTACGACGAGGCCGCCAAAGGTATTAGGTACCTGAGGGACAAGGGGTATAAAGGTATAGTTCTTGGTGGGGATGGATGGGATGTTCCGAAAATAGTGGAGCTTGTCGGGAAGAACGCGGGTGAGAACTATTTTATAACCCACTTCAACCCTTACGACCCACAATCCGCGGATTTCGTTGAAAAGTACAAAGCGGAATATGGATCCCTGCCTTCATCCTTCTCCGCTTTGGGTTATGACGCTTTCCTCGTGGCGTACGAGGCGATAAACAGGGCAAGGGGTGTAAGGACCATGACGGTTGCGGATATAAGGGATGCCCTCTTGTTCCTTTCGGTTGATGGTGTCACGGGTAGGATAGAGTACAGCTCCCAAAGTAGAAACCCGGATACCAAAGGTTCCGTGCTTGTAAAGTTTTCGGATGTGGGTTTCCAGTTTGTACGTAGGATTGCGGTGTCGCCAATTTTCTGATGAAGGTACTAATTAAGGGGTGTCTCCTTGAGGGGGAGAGAAAGGTAAATATTCTTGTGGAGGATGGTTTAATTTCAAAGATTTCGGAGGGGGAAATAAAAGCTGAGGCGGAGGTGATAGAGGCGGATGGTCTATGGGCAATACCGGGTTTGGTGGATCTACATGTTCATACCCGGGTCCCTGGACAGGAATACAAGGAGGATCTTAAAAGCGCGAGCTTTGCCGCCCTAAAAGGGGGATACACCCACATACTCTCAATGCCCAACACTGATCCCCCAATAGATTCCCCGGAGGTTTTTGAGTACGTTCTCTCCCTTGCTAAGGACCTTCCGATATACGTCTTTTTCACCGCCACTTTAACTAAGGGTAGGATGGGAAAGGAGATGGTGGAGATGGGTATATTGAAAAGGATGGGCGCAAAGGGATTTACGGATGACGGTTCTTGGGTTGATGACGATGGGGTGATGCTAAATTTATGCACCTACGCATCTTATTTCGGATGTACCGTAATATCCCACGCGGAGAAACCTTCCCTTTCAACGGGCTTTGCAAATTACGATATAAACACCCTTAAATACGGGATGAGATTCCGTTTACCCCTTGCTGAGGAGCTTGCGGTTTATAGGGATTGCAGGATAGCGGAAATCACGGGTTGTCACATTCACATAGCCCATATATCCTATCACCGTTCTGTTGAGATCGTAAGAGAATTTAAGGAAAGGGGGGTGAAGGTAACATGCGAGGTGACACCCCACCACCTCATATTTTCAACGGATAATATGGAAATTTACAACCCAAACCTCATATGCAATCCCCCAATAAGGGATGAGGAGAATAGGAAGGCTTTGGTGAGAGCTTTAAAGGAAGGGGTTATAGACTTTATAGCAACTGACCATGCACCACATGCGTACTACGAGAAGGAGGCTCCAGTCGGTGAAACCTTGCCCGGGATAGGGGGCTTGGAAACCGCATTCTCGGCTTTATATACCCACCTCGTTTTGAAGGGGGAAATTGATCTAAAAACTCTCATAGATGTTATGTCCAGAAAACCCGCAAATTTCTTGGGCGTTGACACATCCATTAGGGAAGGGAACGAGGCGAACTTCTTCCTGTTCCATCCAAATGAGAAATGGTTGGTTAAGAGGGAGGATATAATATCAAAGGGTAAGAATAATCCGTTTTTGGGTTCGGAGCTTGTGGGGAGGGTGGTTGGGGTTTTTGCAAAGGGGAAATTTTATAAGGAGGTGCGAATATGATAAACTTCTTACTTTCCGCTTCAAATACGCCCCCTTGGCTCGGGGGTCCAAACATCCTTTATGCTGGGATTTACGGATACGGCTTTGCGTCTTATGAGAGCAGGATATTGGAGGTTTATAACTCAAAGGGTGCATACATCACCGAGGGTTCAAGTATGGGGGGGCAAAATGCCAACCTTGGGGGTGGAGCCTTCCTAAGGTGGAATCAGCTTGGAATTTCCCTTGACTTCTCTGAAGCCTTTTATAACTCTTGGACTTATAAGGGAACGGATTACCCCGACACGAGCTTTTACCAGAGGGTAGGGCTTGATATAACCTGGCACATAAACAACGAATCCTGGACGGGTATAGGGTTAGGCTTTAGGACCTTGAGATACGCCTTGGGTTTGGGTTTTCAACTTCCCGACACCAGCGACAGCATCGCAAAAATAGGTAGAAACGTCCCCCTACCTAATGCAACGGTTAGGTTCTTCTCTTTGGGCCTTCAGGGTAAATTCTTTGTTGAGGCGGAAAAGCTTTACGCGGATAGAAAGGGACTTTTACCCTGGGTTGGTGGATATGTGGGATATGCCCAGGCGAGCCTTGAAGCTGGAGAACCCCTAAACGCGACCTCCGACGCCGCAGGTTTCCACATAGAGGCTTCCCTCGGCTTGGACTTCTATGTCCAACCCTGGTTATGCTTCTGGATCTCGGGAAGGTACTCAACCTTTGAGACCAACTTTCCTCTAAGTTTGCCATCATCCAACAAATACAAGGATATTTACGATAACGTCAGGACATCCTCGGGTATAACATCCGTTCAAGGAGGAATAAGGCTAACCTTCAGTAGGGAAAGGTATTGATAAGCTTTATCATTTCTTTTGACACGGTAAGGGTTGGGGATATTTTGTTCGTTAGCGTTTTTGGTAGGGAGGAGTATTCTTTAAAGGTTCAAGTTCCCCCTTCCTGCGACCCATATTTCCCCTTAATAGGTAGGGTGAAGGTGTGCGGTTTAACCCTTGAAAAACTCTCGGACACTTTAAGGGTTCTCCTAAAGGGATATTACGACCTTCCTGTGATCGTATCCTTTGAGGAGATCTCTCCCCCCACCATCCTCGTCTTGGGTGAGGTTTTAAATCAGGGTTCGGTTAGGTATGTAAGGGGTATGAGGCTCTCGGATGTCTTGGCCCAAGCCGGCATAAAACCCACATCCGACCTCACAAGAATAAAGTTGAACACCCAGAAAATAAACCTTTACGAGGAAAACCCTTACTTATCCCCATGGGATAGGGTTGAAGTTCCACCAAAGTGGTGGAAGGGATGGGTGGAAAACATAGGATTTTTTATAAACGTGGCCACCTTCACCTTAATTTTATACACCACTTTCGGGAAAAAATGAAAGTCTTTTTGGAGAAAGATCTAGTTTTTCAGGACCTGGGGGATAAAATTGCGGTTTGGAACCCGAGGAATATGGAAACCCTGATCCTGAACAGCACCGCTTGGTACATCCTGAACCTAATAGAGGATGGAATAAATTTGGTTGAGGAGATCGCGGAAAATTTGGCGAGGGAGTATCGTATAGATCTTGAACTTGCGAGGAGGGACACGATTGAGATTATTGATGAACTTTTAAGGGCGGGGGTAATATGGAAGGAAGGATAATAGCGGGAAACTGGAAGATGAATCCAAGAACTTTAAAGGAAGCAATTGAGCTTGCAAAGGGGGTTGATGAAGCCTTAAAGGATCTACCCATTGAGAAGGTGATCTTTCCACCCTTCGTTTTCCTAACTGAGGTTTTGAGGGTTGTTGGGAATATCAACGTTGGTGCCCAGAACGTATTTTACGAGGATTCTGGGGCTTTCACGGGGGAAGTATCGCCCGCTATGCTTAAAGACATAGGAATAAATTGGGTAATAATAGGGCACTCCGAGAGGAGAAATATCCTAAAGGAGGACGATGAAATGATCCTTAAGAAGGTAAAAAGGTCCCTTGAAAGGGGTTTTAAGGTGATACTTTGTGTTGGGGAGAAGTTGCAAGATAGGGAACTTAAGAGGCATAAGGATGTGGTGAAGAGACAGCTTGATGGTTTGCCGGATCATGAAAATTTAATAATAGCTTACGAACCCGTTTGGGCGATAGGTACAGGGAAAAACGCAACGCCGGAGCAGATAGAGGAGATGCACACATTAATTAAAGATCTCACGGGCAAGAAGGTCCTGTATGGGGGTAGTGTAAATCCGGAAAATTCAAGGGAACTTTCAATGGTTAAAAATTTGGATGGGTTTTTGGTTGGGGGGGCGAGCTTAAAGGTGGAAAGCTTTTACCAAATCGCAAGGTCTTTGTTAGAGTTTCACCCGTAAAATACCTGTGATGGCAACAAGGTACATTTATATGAACACTTTCTCGAAGAAGGGTTTTATTCCTTGGGATGAGGCGACAATACACGTCCTTTCCCACGTAATACACTATGCGAGTGGGGTTTTTGAGGGGATAAGGGGATATAGGACGGATAATGGTATAGCAATATTTAGGGGTAAGGACCATTACAGGAGACTCATAAACTCCGCAAAGATTTATAGGATGTTTGTGGATATTGACGAGGAAGGGTTTATGGAAATAACGAAGGAACTAATAAGGAAAAACGACCTCCAAAATGCCCTTGACAAGGTTAAGGCTGAAGGGAGGATGAAGAACCCTTTCGTATATATAAGACCCGTAATATTCAGGGGCTTTATCTCCGAAGAGCCAGATGACCCCGTCATACAACCCCCCTTGGGTGTAAATCCCTTGAAGAACCCAACCGAATATTTCATAGCGGCTTTCCTTTGGGACGATTACCTTGGTGAAAAGGCTATAAAGGAAGGGGCGGATGTTATAACCTCTTCCTGGACCAGGATAGCGCCAAATACCGTACCCGCCTTTGCCAAGGGTGTTGCGAACTATGCCAACGCCCAGCTCGCAAAAATGGAGGCGGAGCTTACGGTGGTTTTGACGGATTATAAGGATAAGCTCGCCCTAAAGAAGGCAAGCGAAAAGGGTGAGTTGGCGGATGTATCAAATTTAAGGTTTCCGGTTGAAAGTATTCAACTGAACGCTGAGGGTTATGTATCCGAAGGTGCGGGGGAAAACATATTCGTCGTTAAGTACGAGGGGAAAAACGTAAAAATATACACACCACCCCTCTATGCATCAATATTGCCCGGAATTACCAGGGATTCAATAATAACCATAGCTAGGGACTTAGGATACGACGTAATAGAAACTATGATCCCGAGGGAAATGCTTTATGTGGCGGACGAGATATTCTTTACGGGAACCGCCGCGGAGGTCACCCCAATAAGGAGCGTGGATGGAATTCCTATAGGTAAAGGTGAGCCTGGGGAGGTGACGTTAAGGATCAGGGAAGAGTATGTAGGAATAGCAACGGGTAAGAAGGAAGATAGGTACGGTTGGCTTGAGTACGTTTAAAGTATATCAAATTCCTTAAATTCCCCTGTAGCTTCCGTAATTTTGTACTCTACACTTTCAACCCTACCCGGACCTTTTTTGACCGCCTCAAGTAGCCTTTTCAAATTCTCCTCCTCGCCCTCCGCCACTATATAAACCGAACCATCCCTTTCGTTCCTAGCAAAACCCTTTAAATTCAACTCCAAAGCCCTCCTCCTCGTATACGCCCTAAAACCCACCCCCTGAACAAAACCGAAAACTTTTATCTCAATTCTCTTCATGGTTTTCCCAGTAGTCAAAGGCATCTATAATATCAAGGTAAGCCCCGTCAAAACCCGCATCCACGATTCTCCTTGTATATTCAAGTATTATATCCTGCCACTCCTTATACCAATATTTAACCTTATAGTTTCCGGGCCATTCCGGATTTTCTTTACCCAACCATTCCGGCGGGTCGTTCTTCCATTCCTCTTTCCAGTAATACCTATAGTCCTCGGCTTCCCCTATGCTCATATAGGCTATAACCAACCTCCTACCCCCGTTCCTTTTAACCTTTAGGGAGCTCACCTCATCCCTTCTAAGCGCTTCCCCATCATAAAACATATCAATCACAAGAACATCATAATCCGTGTTCCTTAGGGCATTTAAAAATTCCTCGTTTGATGAGAATCCCGAAGGGTTTAGGATATAAAGGAAATTCTTGGCATCCCAAAGGTCGGTTATATTCCTCGAATTAACGTTGTAAGGTTGTGAGGGATAGGAAGGGATATTGCTAACTTCCCTCCTGTCTGCCGCAAAAGAGATATACCCAAACCTCTCGTTTTTTGAATAAGAAGAATCAACGTAAGATTTTGTTGTGCAGTAATCTATCACCAAAACCTTCTTACGGTTTTCCTTTAGGATGTCCAAATATTCCCTCCAGTAATTGGTTATGCTGTCGGGTGTGGGAACATCCAATCCTTCATAACCATAAAGGAGTTCCTCTCTACCCGCCCCATCTATGGCGGAAACATAATCCCAGGCTATTTCCCCATCCTCGTTTTTTATAATTTCCAGTCCGTTTTGCGGGATAATTATGAATCTCGGGTTCAAACTCCTCGCGTAATATCCTATTTTCTTCACAAACTCCCTCATCTCCCGCCTATAGTTTATTTCCCCCTCTTTCCTTGAACACCCGAAAAGAAGGATTAAGGGTAAAACCCATATCATAACATCTTTGCGATCTTGAGTAGGTATCTCCTTATATCCGCATCTATTTTCCCCGCCTCCATCATAGATAGCACCCACTTTGCATAAAAACCAACATCACCTTTACCTTCTTCCGCCAATTTCTTTAACACGTCCACAAGCGGTTGTACATCCTTTAAAGCCACCCTTTCACCTTCTTTAAACTTCCCCGCGTACTCTTCTAAAATCTTTATAATATTTTCCCTTTCCATACCTCACCTCCCCGTTATAAAATTTAGCATAGTCCTCACCGCAAAACCCGTGGCGCCAATCGGATTATAAGCCCACCTCTTGGAGTTAAAAACGGGTCCCGCAAGATCTATATGCGCCCACTTTATCCCCTCTTTTACGAATTCCTTCAAGAAAAGGGTGGCATATATGGCTCCTCCCCATCTATCGAGGGCGGAGTTTTTAATATCCGCATCGTACGTTTTTAATTTCTCGTATATAAATGGATCCTCAAGGGGCATCCTCCAAAACCTCTCCCCCGCAAAATACCCAGCCTTTAATATACCCTTTGCCAAATTTTCATCGTTTGAAAATAGCGCGGCGGTGAATTCCCCAAGCGCCACAACCGCCGCCCCCGTCAAAGTCGCCAAATCTATAAGATAATCCGGTGAGAGCTCGGATGCGTAAGAAAGCGCATCCGCTAAGGTTAATCTCCCCTCCGCGTCCGTGTTCAGGATCTCCACCGTCTTCCCGGAGTAAGTTTTAACGATATCCCCTGGCCTGACCGCGTTCCCATCAGGCATATTTTCCGTTGCGGCGAATATCCCATGAACCTCGTAATCCGAACCCAATTCTCCCAAACCCACAAATGTCCCCAAAACCGCGCAAGCCCCACTCTTGTCTATCTTCATCGTCATCATACCCTCAGCTGTTTTTATAGAAAGCCCACCGCTGTCAAAAGTTAGGGCTTTCCCAACTAAAACTATCTTCCCCTTTGGCTCTCTTGGCCTATAAGTCATATGAACAAAATAAGGCTCTTTTGTACTTCCCCAGTTAACCGCAAGAAAAGCGTTCATACCCATCCTCTCAATTTCCTTCTTCTCATAAACCTTCACCTCAAAGTTATATTTCTTTGATATTTCCACCGCCTTATCCGCCAAGAACTTAGGCGTAGCTATATTTGGTGGTGTATTTACCAAATCCCTCGTGAAGTTTGTTGCTTTAGCGTAAATTTCTGCGATTTTTGTTTCCTCTTCCTCCTTACCTTGGAAAAAGATCTCGGGCTTTTCCTCCTTCTTTGTTTTATACTCCGAGAACTCATAATCCGCCAAAAGCAATCCTTCGTAGAAGAAACGGTACCAATCCTTTTTTGATACGAACTGAGGTTTCTTGAAAAATACGGATTTTGCTCCAAGGCTTTTTACAAGCTCGACGGCATCCGCTATGCTCCACCTATAATCAAGGGGCTTATTGCCCGTGTTTTTTATCGGGAAATGCAGGGTTTTCCCTTTAAAGAACGGTTTTCCTTCCCTTTCAAACCTTACCACTATATCCGCATCCGCCTTTTCCACAACCTTCACCATAGTGGGTATTCTAAAGTATCCAAAAGTAATTGATAAGCACCGAAAATTACGGGATATCCTATCCTCTTTGCCCCCCGGATTTTATATGGTAGATCGCCGGAGATAAAAACTTGGTTTATTTTGTAGGTTTTCTTAAGTTCCCCAACAAGGGTTTCTAAGCCCCTATTAAACATACCCTCAATTGCGCTATTTATCGCCCTTTCCGTATCTCCCCTGATCTTCTCTATTGCCAGGATCTCATAAGCCCTTCTTATATTGGAAAATGGTGGTAGGATAGGTCCTCCATAAAAAACCCCCTTTTTTACCACGTTTATGGTAATTGAGGTTCCCGAAATTATAATTATCGCGTCTCTTCCCGATCTTATAAAAGGATAACAGCCCGCTATCCTATCCGCACCCACAAGATCCAAGGAGTATTCGCTCTTTATTTTAAGTTCTTTTGGCGATAATACGAAAAGCCCCGGAAAGATCCTTAAAAGCATGGGATTTAAACTCTTCACCGTTGAAACCAAAATCCCAACATCGTAATCCGGGACCATTAACCCTTCCAAAAAAGCATAAGATGAGATCAGCAAAAATTTTAGCTTCCCATCCTCAAATATTGCCAGCTTTAAATTCGTATTTCCCGCATCAACGATTAAAGCCCTCAAGCGGTGATCTTAAACTCATCCCCCTCCGCGCTTATCCTTATTTCCCCCTCCTTAACCTTACCCGAAATTATAAGCTCCGAGAGCTTGTTCTCTATCTCCCTCTGTATTACCCTCCTTAGGGGCCTTGCGCCAAGCAAAGGATCAAACCCCTTCTTCACAAGTAATTCTAAAGCTTTTTCATCCAAAACTACCCTCAAGTTCCTTTCCTTAAGCCTTTCGTTCAACCTGTTTATGAGAAGGGTGGCTATTTTCTTAACATCCTCCCAACGCAAGGGATTAAATACAATTATCTCGTCTATCCTGTTCAGAAACTCTGGCCTGAAGTAGGATCTTACAACATCCAGGACCTTTTCCTTTGCCCTTTCAAACTGCCTTTCAAATTCCTCCTCAAGCTCCTTTAGTTTCTTTTCAAATTCCCCATCCTTCTCGAGGAGATTCTGATATGCCCTATTAAAGTTGTTCGCAACCTCCCTCAGGTATTCCGCCCCGAGATTGCTCGTCATAATTATTATCGTGTTCCTAAAGCTTACGGTTCTACCGTGGCTATCCGTTAGCCTCCCATCATCCAATACCTGAAGGAATAGGTCAAATACCCTAGGATGCGCCTTCTCTATCTCATCAAGGAGAATTACGGAATAAGGTTTCCTCCTAACCGCCTCGGTTAGTTTTCCTCCCTCCTCGTATCCTACATAGCCAGGAGGTGCTCCTATTAGTTTTGCAACGCTATGCTCTTCTTTGAACTCCGACATATCAAGCCTTATCATCGCATCCTCATCCCCGAATATCACCTCCGCCAAAGCCTTCGCAAGCTCCGTTTTTCCAACACCTGTGGGTCCCAAAAATAGGAAGGATCCCAACGGCCTCTTTGGGTCGCTTATTCCTGCCCTTGCCCTCCTTATCGCCTCCGCCACCTTCCTAACCGCCTCCTCCTGATCCACGATCCTCTTATGCAACTCTTCCTCAAGCTTCAAAAGCTTCTCCCTCTCCTCCTCCACGAGCCTTGAAACCGGAATACCCGTCAGATTCGCTATAATCTCCGCGACATCTTCCTCCGTTATTACTATCCCACTTTCCCCCTTCTCCCTCTGCATCTCCAACAACTTCTTTTTCAACTTTATAAGCTCCGCGTTCTTCCTCTCCCATTCCTCTATTTTCCCCTCTTCCTCAAGCTTCTTAACCTCCCTTTCCAATTTTTCTATCTCCGCCTTTAACGATTCCCTATCTTCCCCCTTTGAAATTCCCTCCTTTAAAGCCTTTATATGTCTCTCTATCTGTATTGCCGCTGCCTCGTCCCCCCTGTTCCTCGCCCTCTCCAACTCCGCTTCAAGTTCCGCTATCTTTGCGGATATTTCCCTCTCGTAGGTTGAAGGTGATGATACTTTAAGCTTTTTCCTGGCGCAAGCTTGATCCAAGACATCCACCGCCTTATCGGGTAGTCTTCTGTTTTGTATGTACCTATGCGAGAGTTTAACAGCAGCTTCTATAGCCTTATCTTCTATTTGCACATTATGGTGCTTTTCAAGCTTGGGCCTGAGAGCCTTAAGCATAAGGATGGCAGTCTCTATATCTGGTTCATCCACCCATATGGGTTGAAGCCTCCTTTCAAGTGCCGGATCCTTCTCTATGTACTTCCTATATTCGTCCGCCGTTGTCGCCCCTATAACCTGTATCTCGCCCCTAGCCAAAGCGGGTTTTAGTAGGTTTGCCGCGTCGGTGGCCCCTTCAGCCCTTCCGGCACCCATAATGTTGTGTATCTCGTCTATAAATAGTATAACATTTGGATTTGCTTTGAGCTCCTCAAGGAGATTTTTTATCCTCTCCTCAAAGTCCCCCCTATACCTGGTCCCCGCTATCAATGCTCCCATATCAAGGGATAAAATCCTCTTACCCTTCAAAGATTCCGGAACTTCTCCTTTTACTATCCTTTGAGCCAAACCCTCAACTATCGCGGTCTTTCCCACTCCCGCATCACCTATTAAAACTGGGTTATTCTTCGTCCTCCTCGTCAAAACCTCTATTACCTGCTCTATCTCCTTATCCCTACCGACCACAGGATCAAGCTTCCCCTCCTCCGCCATCTTCGTCAGATCCACAGTAAACCTCTCCAAAACGTTCTTCTCCTCTTCCTTAAGATCTTCTAATCTTCCGTTCATTTTCTCACCTCCTTTATAACCCAAAATTTGCGAAATTATCTTTCCCGCAAAACTCCCATTCCCAATCAAAGCCCTTATGAAATCCGCGGTATCTATAGTGCCTCCTTGCCCACTTGATACTTTATCCAGAGCATCCTCCAAAAAGTATGACCAAATTGGCTCACCTCCACTTTCAAGATTCAAGGATCGTAAAACCCTCCTTGCTATTCTCCTTGGATCAAAGCCGTTTTCCCTGATATTTTCAAAAGAAGCGGAGAGCTTGTCGTAAATATCCGAAATCTCATACAGAACATCCTCCGAAACCTTATTTTCAAGGGCCCTGTAAATCTCCTCGGGTATTTCCACGGTCTCCTCCCTGTAAGACCACCTCCTCCTCCCTATGGGTTCTCCAAAAAATTCGCTTATAAGCCTCTCCCATTCGCTGAAGAATTCCTCCTCGGGTGACCACCTTTTAACCCTTATCCTTATGGTCTTCCCCTTATTTGGGCTTGATGCTTTTCTAATAATCTCCGCGAACTCGTTGGATAAACCATAACTCCTAAAACTCCCATAAACCCTTTGCAAATACTCTAAGTAGCTTTTCTCAAATTGATCCAACTGAGACCAGACCTGCTCAAGAACCTTGTTTATTTCCCCCCTTACCGCCTCAATGCTTAACCCATTCCTCTCAAGGTACTTCGCAAATGGCTCATCTTTACTTTCAAATAGGGAGGCGAGGAAGTGGTCGCTATCAACCACAAGATCCCCCCTCCTTTTGGCAATCTCCCTCGCCCTGTTTAAGTATTTCTCAAGGCTTTGGGATATTGGTTTTCCTTTCCATTCCATAAGTTAGAATTCTAAGGCGAGAAAGTTTTTAAAATCTGAAAACCGGGAATGCCCTCTCCTCGGGGATGTTGTTTATTGCTACAGAAAGAACAAAGCTTAGAATCTCTCTTGTTTCCTTTGGGTCTATTATCCCATCATCCCAAAGTCTTGCGGTGGAATAGTAAGCGTTACCTTCCCTTTCGTACTCCTCAAATATCTCCCTCCTTATCTTCTCCTTCTCCTCTTCCGGCATCTCCTTTCCCATCCTCCTATATTGGTTTTCCTTGATTATTATCATAACGGTAGCCGCTTGCTGTGCTCCCATTACGGATATCCTCGCATTTGGGTACATAAACAGAAATCTGGGGTTATACGCCCTACCAGCCATAGCGTAATTCCCCGCCCCGTGGGAACCACCAACTATTATCGTTATTTTGGGGACGGTTGCGGTTGATACCGCCTGAACCATCTTTGCCCCATGCTTTGTAATTCCCTCCTCCTCGTACTTTCTCCCCACCATAAATCCCGTAATATTCTGTAGGAATATTAAAGGTATCCTCCTTTGATCTGCAAGCATTATAAAGTGCGCCCCCTTAAGGGCGGATTCGCTAAAAAGAACCCCGTTATTTGCCAGTATCCCAACGGGTATCCCGTTTATACGCGCGAAGCCACAAACCAAGGTTGTCCCATAATTTGCTTTAAATTCGTGGAATTCGCTACCATCCACGATCCTCGCTATAAGCTCCCTCATATCAAAAGTCTGCCAAGGATCCTTTGGAAGGATCCCATAAATCTCTTCCGGGTCATATAGAGGTTCCTCGCTCTCCCTGATCTCAATGGGTATATTTCTCTTTATGTTTAAATTCCTGAAGATTGACCTAAGGATCTCTAACGCCTCTTCGTCGTTCTCCGCCAAGTGATCCGTTACGCCAGAAATCGTTGAGTGCATAATTCCTCCTCCTAGGCTCTGCTCATCCACCTCCTCACCCGTAGCCGCCTTAACCAAGGGGGGACCTGCGAGGTATATAGTCCCCGTACCCTTTACTATGATATTTTCATCCGACATCGCAGGTACGTAGGCCCCACCCGCCGTGCACATACCCATCACGCAAGATATCTGGGGTATTCCCATGGAGGACATTATCGCCTGATTGTAAAAGATCCTACCAAAGTGCTCCTTATCTGGGAAAACCTCCGACTGCAAAGGTAAATAAACTCCCCCCGAATCCACCAAATAAACTATCGGTAGCCTATTCTGTAAGGCAATTTCCTGCGCCCTTAAGTGTTTCTTTATAGTTTCCGGAAAATAAGTTCCACCCTTTACCGTAGCGTCGTTTGCCACGATCACCGCCTGCTTCCCTTCAATTATCCCTATCCCAGTTATTATACCCGCCTGAGGTACCTCGTTGTTGTACATCCCATATGCCGCTAGGGGTGAAAGTTCCAAAAATGGGGTTCCGGGGTCTATAAGTCTCTCCACCCTTTCCCTCGCCAAAAGCTTACCCCTCTCCCTGTGAAGTTTTACCGCCTTTTCCTCCCTCTTATGTCTAACCTCCTCAAGGATCCTTTTGTACTCCTCCACCTTAGCCTTATGAAACTCATAATTTTCCTTGAATTCGGGTGAATTGGGATTTACCTTACTTTTTATTACCCCCATACTTCAGCTCTCTGAGCTTTTCAAGAACCTCCTTGGCATGCCCAGCGGGATTTACCTTTTTCCAAACGAAGGCGATTTTACCCTCAGGATCTATAAGGTATGTCATCCTCTTTGTGAAGAGCTTCCCCTTCGCCTTATAAGCTTCTATTATCTTCCCATCCTTATCCGCCAAGAGGTGAAAATTTAGCCCGTATTTGGTGCAAAACTCTTGATGGGACTTCTCGTCATCCCTGCTAACCCCCAATATTACCGCATCCTCCCTCTCAAACTCCTCCCTCAATTGCTCAAAGCCCTTCGCCTCCATCGTACAACCCGGAGTATCATCCTTAGGGTAAAAGTACAGTACCACCCATTTGCCCCTAAGATCCTCAAGCTTTATTGTATCCCCATCTTGATTCACCGCGTAAAACAAAGGTGCCAAAATTCCAACTTCCAAAGCCATATTGGGTATTATACGGAAGTTTTGCTTTCCTTTAACTTCCTAATTGCCATCCTGAAAACCTCGGACCTATGTACATAATCCCTAAACATATCAAAGGAAGCGCAGGCGGGGGAAAGGAGAACGGGCTCCCCATCCGAAGCCTCGTAAGCCTTAAAAACCGCATCAAACATATCCTTAGCCACAACAACCTCAACTATATCCGAAAACGTATCATAAATCAATTTCGCGCTCTTCCCCATCGCTATGATCTTCTTAACCCTCTTCCTTATCTCATCCCTCAAGGATTCAAAGGTCAATCCCTTATTATCCCCTCCCATAATCAATATCACCCTATCAAAGCCCCTCAGGGCGTATAATGTTGCGTGCGGGTTTGTCCCCTTTGAATCGTCGTAAAATTCCACATTATTTACCCTATCAACGAACTCCACCCTACCTTTGAGCTTCTTGAGACTTTCAAGGTCAAATTCTCTTACACCCAAGGAGAAGGCGGATAAAACCGCAAACATAAGGTTATAAATCGTCGTGGGATCCAGAAGATGGTTGGGAACCTTAATTTTCCCAAAATCCCCATATATATACCCGTTTTCGTAATATGCGTCCGCTCCTTTTGAAAACATTGAAACTTTTAGAATCTTACCCCTTGC